>Ga0209589_1005751_pt1 | contig 20942 bp, 20 predicted proteins | sample CowpeawhiteBW_FD_187525 | JGI IMG/M metagenome (GOLD analysis project Ga0209589, IMG submission 187525) | Root nodule microbial communities of legume samples collected from California USA - Cow pea white BW (SPAdes) (version 2) | ecosystem: Host-associated > Plants > Roots > Nodule | place: USA... | reverse complement strand
CCACCTTCCACTAGTCTAGTTTCTAGTCTAGTTCTCCTTTCACCACTCCAAATTCCATTGCTACAAGAGCCTTAAACACTTGTCTCCATGCCATTTTCCGTTGTCTATGGAGTTCCTACTAGCCACCACACATTGGAGCTCCATCATTGATGGCCTGTTATTTGTTTTGATCTCTAGTTCTTCTTGTGAATTAATATATTGATCAAATTGTTTGAAGTAGAGATTAAATGTTATGAATTACAATGTTCAAGAAAATTATCTTATGATAATTACATTCTACAAGAAGAAAGTTTTTGAAATGACACGGTTAAGAAATATAAGCATTAAAGTCATAATCTATGAATGAATTGTTTGATTGATTGAATGTCATATTGCTCTAATAAATTAAATGCAAAATCAAGTTGCACAAAGTTTCCTTAATAAAACAAATTGTGAACATTGAAAAGATCAAAATTCAAATCAAGTTTCAGCTCAATCACAAAAGGATAGAAGATATTTTAAAGAGTATCAGCTAATTTAGAATTGAAGTCTTGAAAATTGACCAATAGTGCAAAAATAAATTTTTATAACAACTTTTTATACCGGTTATAATCCACCTGCTATAATAAGTGACCAAGTTCCATAACTTTAAATAAGATAACACTTTCTATACCGGTTGTGAGCATTCTTTTGTTGAGTTGACTTAAATTGGATATATATTATTTTTTTTATCGACAATTGTTAGTTGTTAGTATTTGTTAGTGGGGGGAGCTAAACCCATAACCTCTCTCACCCTCCCTTCCAAACCTTGAAACCAAGGTTATAACTCCTAAATATTAGTATGAGAATTGAACCCACAACTTCTTCCCTTCCTTCCTAATTTACCACTAAGCTAGCCACCTTATATACTTAATATCAATACAACTCGGTCAATAATGAATTGAGTTGGACATCGTTAACATATACTAATAAAAAATTAAATAATTTTGAAAAGAATATTATTTGTCCATTACATATTGTACATATATTTTTAATTCAATAATGCATTTAAAAATTAAATAAAGATTTAAATTAAAAAAAAAAGAATAGACACTACAAAAAAATATGTTAAATACGGCGATTATTTGGGGTATAAAATGGTGGTTTTGACTGTCATATTTTGCGCGTATGGCAGGTACAGGTACCGCCATATATCCTGTCGCCACAATGAATAATATGACGATCTTGGACAAAACGCCGCAACACCCGGCAATTAATGTATTGTGCAAATAATGGTAGTTTGAACCGTCATATTTTGTGCGCAAATAAAGACAGTGAAAACTGTCTTAATTTGTTTATTTTTAAAGAATTAGAATGCGAAATGCAACACCTACAAATATCATTATTTGAACTGTACGGGTGCGTTATACGATGTTTCAACTGCCATAATTTGAATGTGATTTTTTTTATATATTATCTTTATGTAACCTGTTTTCCATTATTATTGAACCTATTTTCATAAAATTAAAAAAAATCATAGACAACATCTTATCATTAATACTTTCATTCATAATTCATATTTCATATTAAAAAAGTTAATATCATGAAACACCATACAAAAGTTTTCACATTGAAAACAGAAGCCAAAGGTAATGTTCAGAAAATAAGAAATTGAGAATGAAACAACAAATCAGAGAAGGAAAACTTTTCTTTGTGGCAACAGCTACCCACAACTACCCAAATGATCATCAAACCCTTTTCCCTTGATCCCATGTAGACTCCAACCTTATCACATGTTTCCCACACTTGTTGCCAGGTAGGCAAATTTGTTATAGGCTGCATAGTTCCCTTCTTTACAAGTCCATATGTAGGAGTGCGTAAAATTTTAAATTAAGGGTCTGAGGTGCAGTTGAGTCACTATCGAATGTGTTTAATCACAAGTAATGAATGAAATATGACCTCAAACTAACATTGTTACTGTAAATAGTTTCATATGAAACACATCAAGAACACTTGTTATGAAAGCAACTTCCTATGGATGTTCTTACAAATACATGTATGGAGTTATTTAAACTCTGCTTTTAACCTGCAAAGTGCAAGGTTCATCTCACGGGAGCCAAATTCATACACAAATGTACCAGACATAAAATAAGATAAACTAACTGTTAGAATGAGTAATAAGATCTACTACATCCCATGTAGCTCATACGCTTTCTTCTAGTTCATGAAGTAATTGAACATTGAGGATCTCTCTAGGCATGACTTATTCAGCAGGGTCTTCAGATCATCATCTCTTAGCTTCTCTTGGAGCTGATTCACCAGAGACTCAGGGACTTGCTGATGCACACAGTAAATTGAAGACACCAGAGAAAGAAATTCAATTAAGCAATCTTAAAATGGAAAGCTTAATGGACATATAATCTACATACCACTTTCAACCACAGAATGTAACAAGCAGAATGTGCAGCTTGTGCTTGGACATCCACAAAATCATCATCAACAAAAGTTGAGCAGGAGTGGAGAAGACACAATTCATTCTGCAGAAAGGTGCCAAAGTCATGATACATGTGATAGAAAGTCATTGAACATCTAATTCTAAACCTTTAAGAAAATTACTGGGATAGAAAACCACTTGCACTCAAGGAACCCAAAATCACAAAAAGGTGACAATCTTATGGGATTTCATAAGCAAGAAAACAATTCTCAAATTTCAAGAATCCAAAAATCCTGTAATGGATAGAGATTATTTATAAAACTCTAGCTAATCAGTGTATTACTCTCAACCCAAGCTCTTAATTTAAGTTTGAAAGTTTATAAGAGATTCTTAAAAGCAAAATTTATAAACCATGCCAGACAGAGGACTGGCAATATTTCTGGTTCTGGTTCAACCATTTAAAGTGCTTGGTTGAACTGGATTAAGAGCCATAGAAACAATCCTCATGCAACAACATATGTGCGTGTGTATTGGATGATTGAGCCACTCAAAGTTCATTTTTTTAAATACTTCCATCCAACACATCTTGAATGCAGAGCAAACAACTTTTTTATCTAAGAAAATCTAAAAGCAAACCAGATTGTGTAAATAAGCAAGTTCAACCAGTTATTATTGACGAGTTTTGACCAGTCCAAAGTGGACCCAATCTTGAACTCGGCTAACCATAACTGACCACGTGTTGGCTTCACAAACAAACTAACATTCTGTTCAGACTATACTTAAAACAAATAAGCAGGAAACCAACCCCACCCATTCCCACTTAGAAGCACTGCGCACTGATATTCCAAAAATGGAAAAGTACCAGTTTGTACCGATAAATGTTTGACATTCCTAGATTCCTATCATACCTAACAATTACCTTCCAATTTCCTACTATGATTTTATAAATTTACGGATGTTTCAAGGATTATCATCAAATTTTCCATCATGTATTTAGAAATTTAAAACATTTGGAATACAAGTCCAATACTTTAAATAGGAATCAAATTATGTTAGATTTATCTTTTCCTCTGTACCCTTAAGGCTATATCAAATATTAAGCAATTATATAGATCCAATACTTCATTTGAACAAGACTAATATTTTGTGGCATTCTAGCATGTGTTGGAAAAATATATAAATAATTCTGGAACATATTAAAACGGGGAGATATTGTGATATAACCAAAGTAAACACATCTAACTATTAGCTCTATTGTTATGATTAACAGGGATGTAAGAAGGTTGTACCCAACTTTGAGAAACCGCCCAACTCAACTACATTTTTGTGACTTAGGTTGGTTTTTCTTAGATATTGTTTGATACTATTAAGATATTGTCAGATATTGATAACCATGATATCAAACAATATCTTCTATTTAATCTTTTTATTTTCAGTTACTCTTTTTACTTGTACCTCTCTCTATTATAAATAGATTATAAATAGATTACCCTATGTGTGGTTTATACACAAGGGAGATTAATCTCAATCCCTATTTTCTTTATTCTCAACATGGTATCTAGAGCTTAAGGTTTTTTTTTTTGCTACCACTGCATCCGCCTCTGCTGCCACCGGAGCCGCCGACGCCACTGTCGTCGCCGGAGACGCTGCCGGAACCATCGCCGGAGCCGCCACCACCGTCGCCGCCGAGTCGTCGTTGCCGAAGTGTTAGTTCCGATCGGCGACCATGTAGTTCTGATCATCCCTCACGCGCCATTCGAAGTCGCGTCTCTTCTAGTTCCTCCATGGCGTCTTTCGCTGCCTCTTTCAGTTCTGAAATCTCTTCTGTTTCATCCGATATACTTGTTATGTTCAACAACTTTCTCAAATGGTATAAGGATCAACAGTTTTCTAGTTCCACTGCATTTGTTGCTCACACAGGTACATCTTTTGTTGGTCTGACTCAATCTTCTTCTCCTGGTCCATGGGTTTTTGATTCAGGAGCCACTGATCATATTACTGGTAACAAATCTTTGTTCTCTTCTTTATCCTCTACTAATCCTTTACCTTCTGTTACATTGGCTGATGGTTCTAGAGTCTCATCTCATGGTGTTGGTACTGTTAAACTTTTTCCTTCTTTAACCATTGATAATGTTCTTTATGTTCGTGGGTCTCCTTTTAACTTGTTGTCCATCAGTCGCCTAACTCGTTCTCTTGATTGTGTTGTTTCTTTTACCAACAATTTTGTCTGTTTACAGGATCGGAGTTCGAAACAGGTGATTGGCACAGGATATGAGTCTCATGATCTTTATCATCTCCGTCCCTCTACACACGTTGATGCAGTTATGGAGTCTCCCTCTCTTATTCATCCTCAGTTAGGTCATCCAAGCCTTGCCAAGTTACAACAACTGGTCCCTGCCTTGTCCAATTAGGCAATTAGACAAGCATACTCGTACTTCTTTTCCTCGTAGTGTCACACGTGATGGTTCGTCCCCTTTCGCCTTGGTTCACTTTGACATTTGGGGTCCTAGCCGCGTTAAGTCTACTTTAGGTTTTCAATACTTTGTTACTTTCATTGATTATTATTCCATATGCACTTGGTTATTTTTAATGAAACATCGTTCAAAATTATTTCATATCTTTCAATCTTTTTTTATTGAAATTAGAACTCAGTTTGGTGTTTCTATTAGAGTTTTGCGTAGTGATAATGGCCGTGAATATCTTTCTCATTCTTTCAAACAATTTATGGCTTCTCACAGCATTCTGCATCAAACTTCTTGTGCTTATACCCCTCAACAAAATGGTGTAGCTGAACGTAAAAATAGACATCTTATGGAAACCACTCGCACTCTTTTAATTCATGGCGAGGTTCCTGAACATTTCTGGGGTGATGCCATTCTTACTGCCTGTTATCTCATTAATCGTATGCCTTCTTCGGTTTTAAAGAATAACATACCTCATTCCATTTTATTCCCTCATGACCCTCTTCATCCCTTACCTTTAAGAGTTTTCGGGTCTACATGTTTTGTTTATAATTTTATTCCTAGTCTTGACAAGCTTTCTCCTAGATCACATAACTGTGTTTTCTTAGGGTTTACAAGATCACAAAGAGGATACAAATGTTTTTCTCCTTTTCTTAACTGTTATTTTGTGTCTGCAGATGTCACTTTTAATGAGTTCTCCCTTTATTTTAAGAGTCAATCTTCACCTCTGACTCCATCCAATCCTGACAACTCTTCTAATACCTTTAATGTTCTTATTGTTTGTGACCCTCTTACTGTGTCTTCTTTACCCTTGGTTCCTGCTCCACAGTCACCTGCTCCTCCACCACCTCTTCAGGTTTATAGTCGCCATATCGATCATAACCACCACCATGTGACTCCACTCTAGTGCCAACTACTCTATCTCCTCCGGCTTTGACACATGAGTTTGACCTGCCCATTGCCCTCCGAAAAGGTATGCGTTCTATCCGTAATCCCTCTCTCCATTATATTGCTTTGAGTTATCATCGATTGTCATTACCTTTTTATACATGCCTTTCCTCTCTTTCTTCTATGACCATTCCAAAAACTGTTTGTGACGCTTTAGCCCATCCTGGTTGGCGTCAAGCCATGACAGAAGAATTAAGTGCTCTTCATAACAATGGAACTTGGGAACTGGTCCCGTTGCCGTCTGGGAAATCTGTGTTTGGTTGTAGGTGGGTGTTTATTATCAAAGTTGGACCTGATGGTACTATTGATCACCTCAAAGCTCGTCTTATGGCCAAAGGTTATACTCAAATTTTTGGGTTGTATTATGGAGATACTTTTTCCACCGTGGCAAAGATGGCTTCTATTCGTTTATTTATCACCATGGCTGCTCTTCAACAATGGTCTCTTTATCAACTAGATGTTAAAAATGCTTTCCTCAATGGTGATTTGCAAGAAGAAATTTATATGAAGCAACCTCTTGGATTTGTTGCTCAGGGGGAGTCTTCTAGGATGGTATGTCGTCTTCGCAAATCCCTATACGGCCTAAAACAATCTCCTAGGGCTTGGTTTAGAAAGTTTAGCAATGTTGTTCAGCAATTTGGTATGACTCGGTGTGAAGCAGATCATTCTGTCTTTTATTAACACTCGAGTGCTGGATGTGTTTACTTGATAGTATATGTTGATGACATCGTTCTTACAGGGAGTAACAACCATGGCATCTCTTAGTTGAAACAACATATCTGTCACCATTTTCAGACCAAAGATCTTGGCAAACTCAGATATTTCTTGGGTATTGAGGTGGCATAGTCTAATGATGGTATTGTTATATCTCAGAGAAAGTATGCCATGGATATTCTGGAGAAAACTGGGTTGATGAGTTCAAAGTCTGTTGATACACCCATGGATCCCAATACTAAACTTCTACCAAATCAGGGGGAGCCTATATCTGATCCTGAGTAGTATAGACGATTGGTTGGGAAATTGAATTATCCTACCATTACTCGTCCTGACATTTCCTTTGCAGTCAGTGTGGTAAGCCAATTTCTTAATTCTCCATGTGAAGATCATTGGAATGTAGTCATTCGCATCTTGAAGTATATTAAAAAATCTCCTGGAAAAGGATTGTTATATGGTTCTAATAACCATACAAGAGTTGTTTGCTATTCAGATACTGATTGGGCAGGATCTTCTTCTGATAGAATATCTACATCTGGGTACTGTGTCTCCATTGGTGGTAACTTGATCTCGTGGAAAAGTAAGAAACAGAGTGTTGTAGCAAGATCCAGTGCATAAGCAGAGTATAGAGCTATGGCCTCAACTGCTTGTGAACTTGTTTGGCTCAAGCAATTGCTTCAAGAGCTACAATTTGGAGATGTTACTCAAATGACACTTGTGTGTGACAATCAGGCTGCTCTTCATATTAGCTCTAATCTTGTCTTTCATGAGAGGACCAAACACATTGAGATTGATTGTCATTTCGTTCGGGAAAAGGTTATGTCTGGAGACATCAAGACTGAGTTTGTTAACTCAAGTGATCAGTTAGCAGATATTTTTACTAAGTCTTTACAGGGGCCTAGAATTGATTATATTTGTAACAAGCTTGGCACATACGATTTGTATGCTCTAGCTTGAGGGGGAATGTTAGATATTGTTTGATATTATTAAGATATTGTTAGATATTGATAACCACAATATCAAACAATATCTTCTATTTAATCTTTTTTATTTTCAGTTACTCTTTTTACTTGTACCTCTCTCTATTATAAATAGATTACCCTATGTGTGGTTTATACACAAGGAAGATTAATCTCAATCCCTATTTTCTTTATTCTCAACAGTTTTATTTAGTACACCCAATTAGAATTGGGATAGGTAACAAGTTCATGAATTTCAAACTCGATGAACTCGACCCAACCTGACCACATAAAAAATATTGTTGTATAAGCACTAATGAAATTTACAATAGAGCATACTGAAACTAGTCATTTAGTATGTCAGACGCAGGTTCGTCCCTCTCACCGTTCTCCCTATCTCTTCCATAACTGAATAAGTAGGAATCGGGGATTGTAATAACAGAAAACAAAAATTAGACTTCCCAATTGATATTTTCAATCTCAACCAAATGTAACAGAGCACACTCAATATTACATTCAGCCATAATTAACCTAATGATCAGAGCAAAGTGCAAACCAACAAAAAAGGAAATCGTAACAGAGGGAAAGAAGTGGAAGGACCTTATCCGTTCCAATAATGGCTTTGCCGGAAATGAGGAAATGCAGAGCAAATGCTCATGGCGATTGCTAGTGTGCTTGATTGGTTGAGGGTTTGGGTAGTGGAGGAATACACAGTGCGATGAATACGAGGAGAAATGGCCCGCAACGAACACCCTGTTCGACATTGCCGTCGGAGTTGCTAGAGATGTCGGAGTTGCCAAAGAATGCTTTGCTGGTTCCCAATCAGTGTTGCGAAGGAAGTCACAATCTTCGGCAACTTGGTAATCTCCACTTGCAGCGACGAATTATGAGATCTCTGACAAGGAAATCGATAGCAATAACAGTGTGGTGGTGTTGGAAAAGTGGAGTACTAAAGCGTTGCTGGGTTGCAATCCGAGTGCGAAGTCGCGACGATGTTTTATCTTCACATGGTGGTGTTCTCCTACGATGAGGAGGGTGGAAACGACAAGGAGTGTGGAAATCGTCAAAGCTTGGGGGTTTGTAGGGTTTGTCTTCGTCAAAGATTGGGGTTTGTAGGGTTTGTCTTCATATGAGCTAGTTTTGTATTTTGTCTGGGCATTTGTCTCATTAAAATTCAATTTATTGTGTAATAAAAAGATAGAATTAAATGAAAAAGAGTATTATGGAGGGAAAAATGGCGCCATGGTAAAATACACGTTTTTAAATGTCATATTTTGCATACAAAATATGGCAATAGAACTGTCGTATTATGAAGCAAATTATAGCGTTTTTCCATAACCGCATATTAAAATCGTCATATTTACTTCAATTTTTTTGTAGTGAGAGTTAAATTATACTCTAGAAAAAGTAATATCTATATACCTAAAAATAGTTTTCCTTACATATTAAAGGTAAAATAAAATTATATTTTTACTTACATATATTAAATATGTTCAATGTAAGTAAATTGTATCAACATGTAGTTTGGTTTAGTAAAACCTATGAACACCAACACCTAAATTTTAATATAAATATCAACACTTAATTTTGTAAGTCATTTTAAATATCAATATCATTAATAGTATTAATAACTTTATTCTGAAAGGGAGCTAATTAAGACATTTTTTTCAAAAGTTAGGACTCAATTAATATCTTTCTAAAATTGGGTACCAAATTGACACATCCGAACAAAAGTGGGTATCGTCCAACTAATTAAACCTAAATTTATAACAACTTTTACCAACAAACAATTAAATAGTATAGATTTATTAAAACTATTAAGTAATATAAATTTCTTAAGACAATTTATTATAGTAAGCCTAAATTTCTAAATCTATTTTTTCACCTACATACATAACTATCGGGTTTTTTTTAACTTTTTATATACACATGGAAAAAAGTGTAAATACTTTCTGATGTTTGTGAGGGAGAGGAGTAGATGGATATGATCACATAATCTTCTTAAAAAATGTAGAATAAACCTATTGACGGACTTTCTCTCAACTTACATTCTCGTTGGCTATTTTTCCAGCTCCGATATCGGACTATTCCTACTAATTTCTCATCTTCAACACCGGATTTTCGCGACTATCACTTTGACCATAACCTCCAATTTGTTCTTATTCCCTGTCGCTTCTTTCCTCTTCCAAATTATTTAATTTCTCGTCCCCTCATCGCGTCATCTATTATGTATTAAGGTCTTTCTCTTGGTGATGAATCTGAAAATAGGTTTTCATTTTTATCTTCGCAATTGTACCTTGTACTTTCAAATCTCATATTTAGGTTGTTGTACAGTGCTTTGCTGCATATGTTGCCTTCTGTTTTAGATATTACTTTGTTGTTGGTGCTTTTCCATTGCCTAAGATTACTAGTTGGATGTTCTTGGAAAAGATACTAGAGGTTTGAGACTATTCTTGCTGCTTGGTGTTATGAGGTAACAAACCCCTAAAGTATTAGGTACAAAATGCATGGATGCTTTTATCTCGTTGCTTAAGGATTCAATTCAGGAGCTTGATTTTGTACAGAAGCTACCATTGAGATTGGATTTTGAAGGTACTCATCCCACTTACTCCTTCTGTATGATTCTACAAGATATGAATTTGTGCCTCTTTAGAAGTAGAGATGCTGCATTCTGCCAATATCCAAGACTAAAAGATGCGTAAGGGGCTGCTACTTCTCATAGATGTGCTGTTATTTCTCCTAGTGCTGCTATTGTTATTTCTATTGTTGGAGGCATTGGTTTTCCAGTAAGGAGATCCATAGGCTACGGAAACATCCCAGAAGGAACCAGAAATGAAGGCTTGTAGCAAAAGAATTAGGAAGAAAAATTAGTTGTAGGTGTAGGATGATTAATGAAGTGGCAACATGGAAAGAAAACCAAGAGTTCATATTGAAAGGCCTTCTAGTTTGGCTGAACCAATGGCTAGAGCTTCAATCATTAGGGAGACAGTCAATGGTTGCATAACTAATCTTAATTAGAAAGTAACATTGTGTAGTCGTTACTGTTTTAGAGCTTGAATAACAAAAAATGTGTCTTAATGACAGATTTCTTTTAAATTAACATGTTTCCTTAGGTTGTCGGTGAACATTTAAATTTTTTATATTTGTGGATCATTTCTTCTTGGAGTAGTGGGAGGTCAGCTATCTAAAGACTATGAAGATGTGTATTACCAAATTAATCTGTAAAAGTTTGTTACAATATTGTACCTTTTATTTTGGTGGGTCTGTCATACCTTTTATTCAGCATTTTAGTCCTCGCTATTCGATGAGGTGCAGGTCATATAATGGGGAAAAGTCCTTCATTGTAGTATCTGAACCAATCATAATGAATTCATAATATCCTCTCAAGTTTCTCCATCTGAAGGTTATTTCTTTCCTTTCCTTCTTTATCACTGCATCAAGTTGGTATCAGAGCTGTTGTTGTAGCTTTCTTCTTTCTCCTTTTTTTTCCCTTTCCTCCTCTTGATAGAAAGAACTATCATTCATGGCCGGGGCAATGAAGTTAGATTTGGAATCCAGAAACAAAACACAGTTTATTGATGTAAGCTTAATTCAGCCATTAAGCACCGACCCACTCCATTCTGTATAGGAAATATGTTATATCAGGTGCTGTCATGGTTGTGGCACTCAATCACAAAATCAATAATTAGATACATTTTGTTGATTGACCAAGCTTCGGAACTATGGAAGGATTTGCATTATAGGTTTTCACATGGAGATGTTTTTCAGATTTCTGAACTCCAAGAAGATATTTATCATTTACAGCAAGGAAAACTTGCTGTCTCCGAATTTTTCAATCAATTAAAACCGCTCTGGGATGAATTGGAAAATTTCAGGCTACTTCAACCTTGCAAGTGTGCCATTCCTTGCACTTGTACTGCTGTTAATTCTATAGAAAGCTATAACGTCGCAAGAGAGTGCTGGAAAAATTGCAATTAACCTCTACCTCGTACTAATCCCTACAAAGTAAAATGAGTAAGTGAAGTTGGTGAAATCATAGTCAACAAAACAAGTCCACATATCCTTTCTTATTGGGAAATATGAAAATGAGGTTTGGTGTGATGTTGTGTTAGTGTAAACTACAAATGTCCTTTTAGGAAGGCCTAGCAATATATGACTGAAAAATTATACACGACATCCGCACAAACAAAATTTCTTCTAACTTCCAAAGGCACAAAGTCATTCTTAAACCCCTGTTTCCAACAGAGGTAAATGAGGAAATGATAACTTAAAGAGAACAAGAAAAAGATGAGAAAAAGAAAACTCACACCAAAGACGGGGTGAAATAGGGCTTTTTGATCTCTTCAAAGGAAGTGAAAAAGGTAATGATGATCTATAAAAAAATTTATTGCTTACCCTAAAATATGTTTAGAATCTTGTCCTCTTCTTCCTTCTTTCCAAACCTTAGTAGTTCTCATTTTTTGGAAAATTTGTTGAGGCATTTGGGAATGATCTTCCCAAAGGGTTACTCTCTCTAAGAGCTTCTAATCAATTTTATATATAGTTCTTTTGTACAAAATAGGCCTGCATATCGAACTAATCCTGAGAAATCCCAAGAGATTCAAAGGCAAGTTAATGGGGGAATAGAAAAGTGTTGGGTCAAAGGCAACATGAGCCCCTGTGTTATGTCAATCATTCTGTCTCCAAAAGGGATGGGAGTTGGTGTATTAGCATTAATTATCAAGTTGTTAATAACATAGCAATCAAGTATAGAAACCCTATATAAAGATTAGATAACCTATTGGATGAGTTACATGGATATGACACATTTTCCAAAATTATCTCAAAAAAGGATATAATCAATTGAAAATTAAACTTGGAGATGAATGGAAAATCAATTAAGACTAAATTTTAACTATATCAGTGATTGATCATGCCCTTTGGCTCTCCCTTTCATTACTTACTCTTTTACCAAGTCATTCCTAGCTCAAAACGAGTGTTCTTTTGGCTCTTAGCCATTATGCCTGACCCCGTTCAAATATTCTTTCTACAAGCAACTTCTAGCTTAACGAAATATTCATTTTACAAGTCACTCCTGGATTAAGCATGTATTCTTTCACAACTCACTTCTAGGTTAAACAAGTATACTTTCGCAAGCCACTTTTGGGTTAAGTGAGTGTTCTTTGAGCAACAACCACTTTTGGCTAATAACCAAGTATTATTTATTAAACACTCACTGAAGGTTAAGATGTATAGATAAGTTGGTTTGTGATCTTTGATAAGGCTTTAAAGTACCAAATGAAGATAGTTTGTTGATGTATGCGCGATTGAACCACTCTTCCTTCTATCTTGTTGAATTTGAACACTATTAGTGTTCTTCCTTAAAGCTTATGTTTGGGCCAAACTCTAAAGAAAAAAACAACTATAAATATGTTTTTGGCCATCGAGCAACTTCAACTTCTTTGAATGTCTTCCTCTTTTGTTTGATGAGCTTGATGTGATGACTTGGGCCCAACCGTAGACCTAATCAAAGGCTCAATCACTATAGTCACGCTTAAAAGAATACAAGAAGACATGGAGCTTCAAGATTACAATGGGTCTAATGGGCTTCAAATGCTTTTCTTATGGACCAAGGAGGACATCAAGATTTGATGGGCTTCTTGGGAATCCATTGTATTTGACACTCTTGAATGTGTAAGGCAATGTTGTTGAAATCCCTCCATAACTTGCACTTGAAAGTCACCTAGCTAGAAGCTTCCTTTAGGAATCTCCTCTAGTCTTCGTCCTCTAAGATTGGCCAACCTTCTTAGAGATTCATCTTCACCACTTAATTATCCCATCACTAGAACACCTTGCTGCATTTTTCTTCCACTGAACCTGCCATGGAGCCTCCTTCTTTCATCCATTACGCAAAAAGAGGATCATCATGATGGATGTATTTAATGCATTGTACGCGACAGTAAATGTTTTTTTTTCCTTTCACTCAACATCCAAATAAATGGATGTACTTATCTTCCTTTTGAGAATAACATTTCTTGGATATAGCCTAAAATGCAATATGAAGTTGACTGATCTTCTAATGTTGACAAATATTAGTTTGAAAATTTGGTGAAGGAAAACAACTTTTAGATCTATGCTTGAGAGATCTTCTTATGTCTTTTGTCCTTTGTACAATGAATCTATTTGTTAGACAAAGATAATAGACATTTTCTACATTCATAAAATAATCATTTATATGTTCTTCGAGGTTAGCTTATGTTAGATATTGTTTGATATTATTAAGATATTGTTAGATATTGTTAATCACAGTATCAAACAATATCTTCTATTTACTCTATTTATTATCAGTTACTTTTTTTTAATTGTACCCCTCTCTATTATAAATAGATTACCCTATGTGTGGTTTATACACAAGGAAGATTAATCTCAAACCCTATTTTCTTTCTTCTCAACATGGTATTTAGAGCTTAAGGTATTTTTTGGCATTTTTTTTGGTGCCTCTGTTGCTGCCACTGGAGCTGCCGCTGCCGCCAAAGTCGCCGCTACCTCCGTCGTCGGAGTGTGAGTTATGACCGGTGACCATACGGTTCTGATTGCCCCGGCCAGGCGACCTCAACGTCGCTAGAATCGTCGCCATCGGAGGAGCAATGCACCCTTAGGCACCATGGCGTCTTTTGCTACTACCTCTTCCAGTTTTGAAATCTCTTCTGGTGTATTTGACCAGTCCATTTACACTAAGTATGTTAATGTACACTTATCCATTAACAAGTTAATTGGCCCTAATTATGCCACATGGTCATCAGATGTCCGATTATGGCTTAAGAGTCAGAGGTATCTTGATTATCTTGTCCCGAAAGCACATACTCTCACTCCTGCTGAGAACGACCATTAGGAAACCATTGATGCTCAATTATGTGTGGTTCTCAAGGGTACTCTTGATCCTTCATTAAAGAAACTTTTTCGTTCCTACGAAACATGTGCTCAAATTTGGGAGCACGACAAGTTATTATACACCAATGATACTCAATGTCTCTATGGGGTCTGTTCTAAATTTGCAGATCTTATTTCCTTTAAATATCAAGGCTTTATGACTGATTATATGGGCAAAATTCATGCTCTTTTTCATGAGTTCAATGAGTTATTGCCTCCTTCCTTCTACCTTGCCACGGAGATCGAGCAATGCTCAAAGTTCTTCATGTTTGGAGCATTACATGGGCTTGGTCATAAATATTCACATATTCGTGATCAAATTTTGGGTTCCCTGGTTTTCCCCACCTTGACTTCAACCTGCTCTACTATTTTGCATGTACCGAAACAACCCAACGCTGATACACCTGCTTATGTTGATGATTCTTCTGCGTTGGCATCTCAACGTGATGACCAGACTCGCTCTCGCAAATAGGGAAAAGGGCGTCGTAGGTGTGAACATTGTGGCAAGGTCGGTCACAAGATTGATAAGTGTTATCCTACATGAGTGTGAACATTGTGGCAAACCAAGTCACAAGATTGACAAGTGTTATGTATTGCATGGTCGTCCTCCTCACTCTATTGTAGTTGTTCAGACCAACCTTTCCCCACCTTCGTCTTCTAGGGATCCTCCTTCTTCTGTTTCATCCAATACACCTACTATGTTCAACAAATTTCTCAAATGGTATAAGGATCCACAGTCTTCTAGTTCCACTGCATTTGTCTCTCACATAGGTACATCTTTTGTTGGTCTGACTCTATCTTCTTCTCTTGATGCTTGGGTTTTTGATTCAGGAGCCACTGATCATATTATTGGTAACAAATCTTTGTTCTGTTCTTTATCCTCTCCTAATCCTTTACCTTTTGTTACACTAGCTGATGGTTCTAGAGTCTCATCTCATGGTGTTGACATTGTTAAACTTTTCCCTTTTTAACCATTGATAATGTTCTTTATGTTCCTAGGTCTCCTTTTAAGTTGTTGTCCATCAGTCGTCTAACTCGTTCTCTTGATTGTGTTGTTTCTCTTACCAACAATTATGTGTGTTTACAGGATCGGAGTTCGAAACAAGTGATTGGCACAAGATGTGAGTCTCATGGTCTTTATCATCTTCGTCCTTCTACACTTGTTGGTGCAATTATGGAGTTTCCCTCTCTTCTTCATGCTCAGTTAGGTCATCTAAGCCTTGCCAAGTTACAACAACTTGTCGCTGCCTTGTCCAAGTTATCTTGTTTGGTGTGTGAGTCGTGTCAATTAGACAAGAATAATTGTACTTCCTTTCCTCGTAGTGTCACATGTGATGCTTCGTCCCCTTTTGCCTTGGTTCACTCTAACATTTGGGGTCCTAACTGCATTAAGTCTACTTTAGGTTTTCAATACTTTGTTACTTTCATTGATGATTATTCTAGATGTACTTAGTTATTTTTAATGAAACATTGTTCGAAATTATTTCATATCTTTCAATCTTTTTTTAATGAAATTAAAACTCAGTTCAGTGTTTCTATTAGAGTTTTGCGTAGTGATAATGACCGTGAATATCTTTCTCATTCTTTTAAATAATTTATGGCTTCTCACGGTATTCTGCATCAAACTTCTTGTGTTTATACACCTCAACAAAATGGTGTAGCTAACGTAAAAATAGACATCTTATTGAAACAACTCGCACTCTTTTCATTCATGGAGAGGTTCCTGAACATTTTTGGGTGATGCTATTCTTACTGTCTGTTATCTCATTAATCGCATGCCTTCTTTGGTTTTAAAGAATAACATACCTCATTCCATATTATTCCCTCATGAACCTCTTCATCCCTTACCTCTAAGAGTTTTCGGGTCTACATGTTTTGTTCATAATTTCAGTCCTGGTCTTGACAAACTTTCTCCTAGATCACACAAGTGTGTTTTCTCAGGGTTTAAGATCACAAAAAGGATACAAATGTTTTTCTCCTTTTCTTAACCGTTATTTTGTGTGTGTAGATGTCACCTTTGATGATTTCTCCCTTTATTATAAGAGTCAATCTTCACCTCTGACTCCAATCCTGACAACTCTCCAGTACCTTTAATGTTCCTATTGTTTGTGACCCTCTTACTATGTCTTCTTCACCATCGATTCCTACTCCATAGTCAGCTTCTCCTCCACCACCTCTTCAGGTTTATAGTTGCCAAAACGGGTCACAACCACTACCATGTGACTCCACTCAAGTGCCAACTACTATGTCTCCTCTAGCTCTGACACCTAAGTCTGACCATCCCTTTACCCTCCGAAGTGGTATGCATTCTACCCGTAATCCCTCTCCCCATTATATTTCTTTGAGTTATCATCGGTTGTCATTACCTTTTTATACATGTCTTTCCTTTCTTTCTTCTGTGACCATTCCAAAAGTTGTTCATGAAGCTTTAGCCCATCCTAGTTGGCGTCAGGCCATGACAGATGAACTAAGTGCTCTTCATAACAGTGGAATTGGGAACTGGTCCCGTTACCATCTAGGAAATCTGTTGTTGGTTGCAGGTGGGTGTTTGTTATTAAAGTTGGATCTGATGGTACTATTGATCGCCTCAAAGCTTTCTTGTGATCAAAGGTTATACTTAAATTTTTGGGTTGGATTATGGAGATACCTTTTCTCCCGTGGCAAAGATGGCTTCTATTCATTTATTTATCGCCATGGATGCTCTTCAACAATGGCCTCTTTATCAACTGGATGTTAAAAATGCTTTCCTAAATGGTGATGTGCAAGAAGAAATCTATATGGAGCAACCTCGTGAGTTTGTTGCTCAAGGGGAGTCTTCTGGGATCGTATGTCATCTTCGCAAATCCCTATATGGCCTAAAACAATCTCCTAGGGCTTGGTTTAGAAAGTTTAGCAATGTTGTTAACAATTTGGTATGACTCAGTGTGAAGCAAATCATTCTGTCTTTTATCAACACTCGAGTGCTGGATGTGTTTTACTTGATAATATATGTTGATGACATCGTTCTTACAGGGAGTAACAACCATGGCATCTCTCAGTTGAAACAACATCTTTGTCACCATTTTTAGATCAAAGATCTTGGCAAACTTATATTTCTTGGGTATTGAGGTGGCACAGTCCAATGATTATATTGTTATATCAACAGTTCAAAGTCTGTTGATACACCCATGGATCCCAATACTAAACTTCTACCAAATTAGGGGGAGCCTATATCTGATCTTGAGCAATATAGAAGATTAGTTGGGAAATTGAATTATCTTACTGTTACTCATCTTGACATTTCCTTTGCAGTCAATGTGGTAAGCCAATTTCTTAATTCCCCATGTGAAGATGATTGGAATGCAATCATTGTATCTTGAATTATATTAAAAGATCCCCTGGAAAAGGATTGTTATATGGTTCTAATAACCATACAAGAGTTGTTTGTTATTCAGATGCTGATTGGGCAAGATCTCCTTTTGATAGAAGATATATATCTAGGTATTGTGTCTCCATTGGTGGTAACTTGATCTCGTGGAAAAGTAAGAAACAAAGTGTTGTAGCAAGATCCAGTGCAGAAGCAGAATATAGAGCTATGGCATCAATTGCCTATGAACTTGTTTGGCTCAAGCAATTACTTAGAGAGTTACAATTTGGAGATGTTACTCAAATGACACTTGTGTGTGACAATCAGGCTACTCTTCATATTAGCTCTAATATTGTCTTTCATGAGAGGACCAAACACATTGAGATTGATTGTCATTTCATTCGGGAAAAGATCATATCTGGAGACATGAAGACTGTTTTTGTTAACCCAAGTGATTAGTTAGCATATATTTTTACTAAGTCTTTACGAGGCCTAGAATTGATTAGTTAGCATACTTTTGTCCTTTGTACAATGAATCTATTTGTTAGACAAAGATAATAGACATTTTCTACATTCATAAAATAATCATTTATATGTTCATCGAGGTTAGCTTATGTTAGATATTGTTTGATATTATTAAGATATTGTTAGATATTGTTAATCACAATATCAAACAATATCTTCTATTTACTCTATTTATTTTCAGTTACTCTTTTTAATTTTACCTCTCTCTATTATAAATAGATTACTCTATGTGTGGTTTATGCACAAAGAAGATTAATCTCAAACCCTATTTTATTTCTTCTCAACAACTTGCTTCTATGAATTTTTATGGCTAGAGAGAACTTTCTCGCTTCAATAGATGTAAACAAAGATGACACAATCTCTCATTGTCTCTCACATGAAACACTTAGGTATGATATAATTTGTTGTTTTGTTTAAAATATCATCTATTAGATGAAACATGATCAAGTATTATACTTTTCTATTTTGAAAACTTTATCAAAAGAGTGTTGGAAATTTTCTTTAAAAATTCCCTTCATTCGATTATGGTTTCACAAAATTTTCCATTCTTTTTTACGTATAACCTTTGAAGTTAGTTATATATTTTTACGTTAAAGTTCTACATTACTTTTAACGTTTGCGGTTGAAGTTACTTATTTATTTTTTAAGTTCAATATTATGTAACAACTATTATGAAATAAAGCGGATAATAGAGAGAATAATAGATAATAGAGAAGAGAATGAAACAATAGAGAATACAGAATGAGAGAATATGGAGCAACTCATCTGTGTATTTTTATTGATAGGAAGAGTCCTATTTATAGATACAACATGTAATCCATAAATGAAACAAATCAACTTAGTTAATACAAATATTTACATAAAGAGTAATGAATCATATGAGTATCAATCATATAAGTAAATGTATCAAATGAATGGAAAATCATTAATTCATAAAACTCCCCATTGAGTGTCCATTGATAAAAGAATGTGTCTCGTTAAAACCTTACTAGGAAAAAGCCTTTGAGATAAAAAAACCTAGTGAAGGAAAAAGAGTACAACATTCTGTATTCTTTAATACAATATTTTTCATCATATATTCTATTTCTCCCCCTCATGTAAACTTACATCATTAAGGTGACAGAGTCCGAACTTGTGAATTCTTGGAAAGAACTTCATAAATAGACCTGCCATATTTTCACATGAATTAATTTTTTGATATTTATATCATCCTTTCAATTGAACAATACACTATTGTCTTCATATATGATTGTTGATTCCATCTTTGTCGGGGATAGTCACAAGTTTCTTGCACATGTTGAATTATAAACCTTAACCAAAAATATTCATAACTTTCCTCGTAAGTATGTATAATTAGACGATGTTGCTACTATGGTTTGTTTCATATACCTTCATGAAACCATTATGCTTCCACATGTGAACAAACATCTTGTTTGTGATAAACCATTGTGACATTGTGAGAATATGTAAAATAACATGCATATATATAACCCATTGGTCTGAATCAGAATCATTTGGATGGAATAAGCTCATATTCGTAGTACCCTTAAAGTAACGAAGTATATGTTTTACTCCAAACCATTTTCTTCTTGTAGTTGAAGAACTATATCTTGCTTAACAAATTTACAGAAAATGCAATATTAGATCGAGCATAATTAGCAAGATACATTAGTGTTTCTATGACACTAAGATATGGTGCTTCTGGACCAAGAAGATCTTCATCATTTTCTAGAGGTCTAAGAAGAGTCTTTATCAACATCTAACGACCTCACAACTATTGGAGTGCATAATGGACATGACTTGTCCATTTAGAACATTTTAAGCACCTTAATTATATAAGTCTCTTTACGTATCAAACACCTTTATTTAAATACTCAATTTCTAATTTCAAATAAGACTTTACCCTTCAAAGATCATTCATCTCAAATTATTGAGTAATCAATTGCCTTTGTGAACTCATTAAGAGTTCCAACGATGTTTATGTCATCTACATAAACAATAATTATGGCAAATTAAGTTTTGGATTTTTTCATATAAATACAAGAACAAATAGGATCATTTCTATATCATTCTTATAATAAGTACTCAATAAGACAGTTATGCGACATACGTTCTGATTGCTTTAATAAATAAAAGAGCATGTTCAATTTTATTGAATAACCCTCTTTAGAATTTGTCTTGTTGGGAAAATAAAATCCTTCTGAGATTTTCATATAAATATGATTCTCAAAAGAACCGTACGAATAAGTTGTAACATCATCCATTAGATGTAAATGCAAACCTTGTTGTACAACTAGGATAATCGAATATTGCAATGTTGTTGCATCCAATACTAGTGAATATGTTTTTTTCACAAATCAATACAAGGTTTTGTGAACAACCTTGAGCAACCAATTGTGCTTTGTATCTAACAATTTCATCATTTTTAATTTGATTTTTGCGCAAAAATCCATATGTACCCAACAAGTTTCACAACTTCAGGTGTGCGAACTATACGTCCAAAAACCTTTCGTTCAGTAAGCAAATACAATTTGCTTCTTTGCATATTTTCATTTTTGGTCAATCTTTTCTTTGCCGACAATCTTCAATGATCATTGTTTATTGATCCTCATTGTCATTCATAGCATTCATCGCTATGTTATAAGTAAAAGTTTCGTCAATGTTAACTTCATTTTGGTTCCATATTA
>Ga0209589_1005750_pt1 | contig 20944 bp, 5 predicted proteins | sample CowpeawhiteBW_FD_187525 | JGI IMG/M metagenome (GOLD analysis project Ga0209589, IMG submission 187525) | Root nodule microbial communities of legume samples collected from California USA - Cow pea white BW (SPAdes) (version 2) | ecosystem: Host-associated > Plants > Roots > Nodule | place: USA... | reverse complement strand
CCATTTTCAAATAATTTAATTTAACATGACTCGACCCTCACAGAACCCCAAAGATAAACCTGATACAAAAGCGGGGAGTTAGCCGTACCTAAGTGGGGAGTACACTTTAACTTTTGCAACACTGCTTCAACATTGAAGAAAAACTATTCTTAAGTCGCCTTTTAAAACCGTTGACCATGTAGTTGCTAAATCACGACGTCTAATTGACCAATTTAAATTCAATGAACGGAAGTAGGTGGATTTAATATGGCCACACAACTGTATAAACAGCTGACGTCGATGTGGGGAGTAAGGAAGGTGTACGTGGGGAGTTCAAGCAAAGTTTTCTCAACAAAAGTGCAGAACATAGAAAAAAACCTAAGTAAAATGTGGTCAAGCATTATTCCTATTTAATTCGTTAACAAATAAATTCCTTGGCGTGACTCAAGCGTTAACCATTTTCAAATAATTTAATTTAACATGACTCGACCCTCACAGAACCCCAAAGATAAACCTGATACAAAAGCGGGGAGTTAGCCGTACCTAAGTGGGGAGTACACTTTAACTTTTGCAACACTGCTTCAACATTGAAGAAAAACTATTCTTAAGTCGCCTTTTAAAACCGTTGACCATGTAGTTGCTAAATCACGACGTCTAATTGACCAATTTAAATTCAATGAACGGAAGTAGGTGGATTTAATATGGCCACACAACTGTATAAACAGCTGACGTCGATGTGGGGAGTAAGGAAGGTGTACGTGGGGAGTTCAAGCAAAGTTTTCTCAACAAAAGTGCAGAACATAGAAAAAAACCTAAGTAAAATGTGGTCAAGCATTATTCCTATTTAATTCGTTAACAAATAAATTCCTTGGCGTGACTCAAGCGTTAACCATTTTCAAATAATTTAATTTAACATGACTCGACCCTCACAGAACCCCAAAGATAAACCTGATACAAAAGCGGGGAGTTAGCCGTACCTAAGTGGGGAGTACACTTTAACTTTTGCAACACTGCTTCAACATTGAAGAAAAACTATTCTTAAGTAGCCTTTTGGGACCGTTGACCATGTTGTTGCTCAATCACGACGTCTAATTGACCAATTTAAATTCAATGAACGGAAGTAGGTGGATTTAATATGTGCACACAATTGCATAAACAGCAGACCCCGATGTGGGGAGCAAGGAAGGTGTACGTGGGGAGTTCAAGCAAAGTTTTTCAACAAAAGTGCAGGACATAGAAAAAAACGAAAATAAAATGTGGTCAAGCATTATTCCTATTTCATTCGTTAACGAATAAATTCCTTTGCATGACTGAAGCGTTATCCATTTTAAAATAATTTAATTTAATATGACTCGACCCTCACAGAACCCCAAAGATAAACCTCATAGAAAAGCGGGGAGTTAGGCGTACCTAAGTGGGGAGTACACCTGACCTTTTCCAATACTGATTGAACATTCACTAAACACTATTCTTAAGTCGCATTTTTGGGACCGTTGACCATGAAGTTGCTCAATCACGACGTCTAATGGACCAATTTAAATTGAACGAACGGAAGTAGGTGGATTTAAAATGTACAGAAATGTACAAACAGATCAAGCGGATGTGGGGAGTAAGCACGTTGTAAGTGGGGATTTGGAGCAAAGTTTTTGGACTAAACCTGCAGGACAGGACAAACAAAAAAAAATTATTTCAATTTGGTGAATACCTTATTCATATTTCATGCTTAAACAAAATAATTATTTGTCATCATCCAACTAAAAAGGGGAGTTACTCACCCTTATGTGGGGAGTATAGTTGGACTATTTCAATAGTCCTTCCACGTTGAATAAAAACTATTCTTTAATCGCCTTAGTCGACCAATGGCCATCATGTAAGTCAATAACGAAGTCAATCACCAAGTCCAGTACAGTAATTAACATTGCATTCGATTAATTTTGTGCATTGTCAACTACATAAACCGGTAAAAAACATTTGACGCATATATGGGCACTTATGCATACATATGTGGGAAGTAATGAAAAACTTTTTTAACAAAACTGCAGAAAACGTGAACACAATTACTAAAATGTGTAAACACATCATTTGTGTTTGATTTTTCCCAACAAATATTCCCCTCTATTATCCATTCCAAATGAAGTAATTTGTTTGGATGTAGACTTAGTAGAGGCAACATTCAAACCTGTGATGGTAAGTGGGGAGTTAAGTGTAACTACTTGTGGAGTGGAGTTGAAATTAATCAGTAATGTACAATGAATTAAAAGTTGTAAAATACGTCAACAATATTGAATTTCGTCACACATATATTGCATACATTAACTGGGGACTAAACCAGTAGTATGTGGGGGACTAGTGCTAGCTTTTCCTATTTGCACTGCAATAACTAATAAACATTTCAACCAGCTGTTGTAACCTGACATACAATTGTCATCCACACATTCCACAATATAAAATTATTGGTAGCTGAACCATATAAATGGACTCACGTGGGTGGTTGTGGTCATCCCACAATATAAACTACATATTACAAAATTTAAATACTCACTTACACTATGCATTCAACTATAGAATATTCATTAAGTCAAACAGACTGTGTACACTGGACCTGAATGTTTTAAAAAAACTCTACAAATATCAATCAACAAAGTAAGAATGTATTGTGATTAACTGTTCCAGTTAATATGTACAACAATTGAATGGCCTTCCCAAAAAATGTTAAAAAAGTTCATAGCCTAGATCATACCACCCATCCTTTTTAATGCACACCTATCTTCTATAAAAGCGCGTCGTAGTACTGCAGGACTTGTTGCCTGTAGATATTGTCAACATCTAGAATCCAACGCCAAATGTATTGCTGTCTAATCAGTTGAAGTTGTTCATGCCCAACAACTCACAAATATGTTAATGCAAATACATCAATCTTTAACAAAAATTATAATAAAAAAATCGTGGACTAACCACAACTTACATTAGTGTAAATAGGCATGCTATTGCCATCAAATTTCTTCTGACCATCCCACAAGTCCATCATTTGAAGAACAATAATGCCACAATCGTATCTAAACAACACCACAAATATATGTAAATAAACACACTTCATCACCAAACTGCAGTGCAATTAAACAAGAAATGATAAACTCACAAGTTGGGTTGAATGGGAGTTATCTCGCAGTGAACTTCAAATTTTGGGAAGTCATCTTCCGAACACTTCATCAACATCCCAAAAAGTAATCCCATATTATGAGCCTACAGTGTCAAAATAATAACGACCCATTAACTTAACAAACTAGTAATATGTGACAACCTAAACAAAAAGTACGCAATCGAACCTAACATTCAAAATATTTTAAAAAATTAATACTTCATTTAAATTTATAAAACAAATTCCTGTCAACCCAGTCTACAAATTACAACATAAAAATACCTTCTCATTCAATCCACATTCACCAGCCATAACTTTGTGATGACCAACTACTCCGGCCACTACATTTTCATGGACAAAGGATCTTTCACTAACCCTCAAACTACCTGAACAGAAGATGATATTCAAAGGTTACACATAATATTTTTCTCTTCTTTTTTGGTAATGACCAACAATTATGCTTATTTACTGGAAAATTTTTATGAGAATAATCAAATTGGCCCACGAATGAGAACTCTAAAGTAACCAAACCAACTTTATGGGGATGTAGTCACAAAGCAGAATATATTTCTTACACAACACGGAATACATGACATGGTTTATCAACCTCACATTTTTAACCTCCCAGTAACGAAACCCTAGAAATCAAATACAAATGACGAAACTGCCAAAAATTTAACATTACAGACAACAACAAACAAGGACACACATACGGACTTACAAAAGATGGGGTTTCTTCCAAATTTTCAAGCACCTAAACCGCTATAACAGACAACACCGAACGATAAAAATGGGTTCTCAAAAATTCACTAACATTCACCCTAACACCACCAAATCACTTTTCCCCAACAACATCAAAAACAAACATGTAAAATACCAACTTGTTCGCAAAACAAAAAAAAAAATCACGAAAACGAGAAAAATTTCATCATCAACCAACACATTAAGCAAATGTGAAATGGGACCAAAAGAAACTTACAATGCAACGGACACGACCACCAAACGGTTGCCGCCGACCAAGCAGCGTCGATTCAGACTTCCAAATACACTACCCACTCCAAAACCTTCGTCTTCTGGATGGTAGGGACGGTCTTCGGTTACATTGATAACGAGCCTCCACCACCACCGGCGAAATGATTGCCGGAATCTCTGTGTCACTGAACCACTAACTCCGGCCGCCTCACTTTCCACCTTCTCTCTCTTCACTTTCTCACTGCGCAACGGACCGGCTTCACTTCCCCCCCTTTTTTTCTCTTCACTTTCTCTCTCTAAAGGACATTTAATGTCATTTTGCTTTCCCTCTTAGCTGCACGTGCGAACAAACATTTTCAGTTATTAAAAATTAAAAAAACTGCTGTCACGTAAACTGTGTCAAATACTTGTCAAAAAAATTTGTTGGAATATCATTATCCTTTAGAACGTCCTAGTTTCTTTGCTGTTTATAAAGTAAAAGTTTATATAGTTAACTTTTAAGAAAGCATACCAAATATAATAAAAAATTATAATATAATTAATAAATGTGAATAGTTAAGTTATAAGAACATTGTTTACGAACATTAGTTTTTCAATTTCTTTAAACATAAAGTAATTTACAAAAAATGATTAAATATAAGAAACAAGTACAATCTTCTTCTAGTTTTAAAAAATGTTCACTGAGCTTAATTTAATGAAAAAATAGTAATTAGCATTATTTATAGAATCAACACACCTTCAGATAAGTGAGGATTAAAATATTGTTTTTGAAGAAATAAAATAAAACGTGGGTTTGTTTGTCTTTTTAGCTTTTAATTTAAAAGCTAATGTTGAAAGAATATAAGTCATAGAGAAGAAAAAGAAACAATTAGCATTTAACAGAAATGTTAGACTTAGTGTAATAATTCACTTCGGCATTCTACTAGAAGAGAAAAATAGAAATTTCTCAACAATATAAGAAAGAAGCTTATTTCTCTACTAATTCAAACAAATTTCAATTCAAATTTAGTACTTATAATTCAAATAAGTAATTTACCTGGAGATTTTAATATGTTTAACAAATTAACTCTAGAGGATAATTTTATAGGATTGAGAAATTATAGATAATTATAAAAATTATTTGAAGAATTAACAAAAAAACACTAAGTTTACTCACTTTCAAATGATGAATAATTTAAAATAATCTCTTAAACTGCACTGTTATAATTATAAAAATTATAAATATTACACTTAGTTTATAAATTACACTGCTATAATTATAAAAAAGCCCAAACCTTCATGGGTCAAGTTTAGAGAGCCCAACCCATTAAGCAGAAATTGAGGCGGGTATATAATAGACTAAGTGTTAGGGTTTTTCACCACGAGCCTCAGCGGAAGGAAAGGAAGAAGCAGAAGGAGAGAAAGCAGCAATGGCGCCGAAGAAGCCGAGAACCGTGTCGAGGAACCCTGAACTCATTAGGGGTATTGGAAAGTACTCAAGGTCGCAGATGTACCACAAGAGGGGCATCTGGGCCATCAAGGCCAAAAACGGCGGCGTTTTCCCTCGCCACGCCCCTACGCCTAAGCCCGACGCCCCAGCCCAGAAGCCTCCCAAGTTTTACCCTGCCGACGATGTCAAAAGGCCCCTTGTCAACAAGCACAAGCCCAAGCCTGCAAAACTCAGGTCCTTTCTTCCTCACTCTTATGTGTGTGTTTGATGCTTTGATTTGTTTGGTATGATTGTGTTTTATGTTACGAGGGTTTTATTGTTTTTAGAAAATGTGGGTTTTATTGTTTTTAGAAAATGTGGAACAAAAAAGAAGGGTTTTTAGTATTCGGAGGATGGAGGATGGAGGATGGGATGTTATGCAGATTGAATCTATTGTGTTTGTGTGCGTTTTAGTGTTTTGATTTGTTAGCTATGATGGGTCTCTAATTGTTCTGTGGTCTTAAATTTTAAAATGTCAATATTTTTCTGAGATGTAGTGTCTCTTGTTTGGAATATAAGGAAAAATATGTCTATATGATTTTGTTGTTCAATGATGAAATTAACAGTTTTCTAATATTGAAATATCCGTTATATGTATTCTGATAATTGTGTCTTGTTTTGTCAAGTGATTGGTGTGCTTTGAACTTCAGAGCTAGTTTTGCAGTTTTTGTTGGATAATAAAAGCGAACATTTTTCCAATATATAAAATATCCTATTATTTGTTGTCTTATATTTTGTGTTTCCTCTTCAGGGCTAGCGTTACTCCAGGAACTGTGTTGATCCTGCTTGCTGGCAGATTCAAGGGAAAGAGGGTTGTTTTCCTGAAGCAGCTTCCATCTGGATTGCTTCTTGTAACAGGTGTGTTGTACTTGTGATGAGATTAAACGTTGTTCAACTAGTTTTTACGTGCTGAGCTTTGTTGGTAACGGGTTCTTCATTTTGTTGTAGTCTTATGCTTCAATGACTTAATCTGATTGCTCTGGTTTCTCACTTCTTTAACATAATTGATTGACAAGGGCTTCTTATTTTTGCTGTTGTCTACCCTTCAACATTCTTACTTTTGTTTTGTGAAACATAATGTTCTCTGGTTACTGTTATATGTTTCCCCGCAATTATTGTTTCTTGTCATATGATTTGTCCCTCAATTCAAATGTGAACTTTCTTCTGTTCTGATCTTAATGTCTTTGTGTTTTAAGGGCCCTTCAAGATCAACGGTGTTCCTCTTAGAAGGGTGAACCAATCATATGTCATTGGTACATCCACAAAAGTGGACATCTCTGGTGTTAATGTTGATAAATTTGATGACAAGTACTTCTCCAAGGATGCCAAGAAGAAGAAAACAAAGGGAGAAGGCGAGTTCTTTGAGGCAGAGAAGGAGGTTCGTTTAACAATTTAATTTTAATGTATTCCATTTTAGGTTGAGCTACTTATGTGATGCTGATCATTACTTTAATTTTCCTATTGTAGGAGAAAAATGTGCTTCCCCAAGAGAAGAAAGATGACCAGAAAACCGTGGATGCTGCTTTATTAAAGGCAATTGAGAGTGTTCCAGACCTGAAGTCTTACTTGGGTGCTAGGTTTTCTTTGAAGGCAGGAATGAAGCCCCATGAACTAGTCTTCTAGAGTGCCTAAATTATTTTCCTCATTCTGTTTTGTCGAGCTTTCTCTTCCTAATAGTCGCACTGTCTTCGTTGTACTGGATCTTTATTTTTGTTAAAGTTTTTTTTACCAGTTTTGGTTCTAGTTGTTTTATACATTATTATCGATTGATACATTAGTATGTGTTTTGTCTCTATCCAAGTCGCTATCGTGCGTGTGTAGTAGCCAGGCAAAAAGTTTATACGTTGTTCTGTTGAGGTGGATTAACTCACGTTATGTTAATTGAACATCTCTGCTGCCAGTTTGTATCCCATTCTGCTTTATTCGTGCTGGGATGTAAATTTTAGGTGAAAATGCGTTTAGCCTATTGTTCTTTTTTGTAGTAGTTGGTTTTAATCTTCCAACACTGGAATCGTTTGAAATTGGTATTGCTAAGATTTTGCAGCGCTTACTTAATTTTGTTGACGATATTTTTGTAGACTTCGAAATCAATATAAATTAGCTCGTGGTATTGTAGAATTATGGAACTTTAACTCGATTTTTATACACTTTGGGATTTGATTTACTAGTTTGAAGGAAGAGGTATCAAAACTAAGTTTCTGTAATTGAAAAGAGACTAAAATCATAATTTTCCTATTTGCGTTGAACAAGAGTAATTAGAAGGTAGATGATGGTATTGCATTGATCAAATATATTCGATTTGTGAAACAATTAGTGTTGGAATGGATTCTGATTAAATAGGGTTGGTTAACGATTTATAAATTTTAAATTCAAAGAACTCTCTATTCAACCCAACATATTAAATATAAATATATAATAACAAATATTATTTATCCAATCATCTATAAGATAATATTATATATTTAATTATGAGCATTATTTATGTATGTATTATAGATAAGTACTATTAAGATTTTTATTATTATTAAGAAACATTAGAAATATTTATTTTGAAGGTGTGGTTTTAATTAGTGTCCTTTAATTGTATGTCAAACTAACAAACCAAGCTATTTGCATAATTAGACTGCTGTGTTATCATTGATATCGGCTAGGTAAGTTTACAGAACTGTCAGACTATGAGACAAAGTTCCACCATTTCAGTTTTGTTACAAAGGTTAAATTCAGTGATGCTGATCTAAATCAGCTATCTAAACATCGTCAAATGAGATTGATCTTGATAAGCAGAAATTCAAGTAAGTTACAACATTAAAAGTAAAACTCCACGTAATGAATAAAATGCATTCTGAACTCTTCACTATGCATCACAGCATGCTATCTGTTCTAGCTGGAAGCCTCTTGAAGAAGTTGCTGGGTACAGAAGGAAGTTTGCTACGAAACTTTGGATGCCTTAGATAATACAAACCCGTTACCATAGCCACCACTTTTGGTGGTGTTGCATAGAGAACCACAGCTGAACACAAACTGAACACCACGAAGAGGCTGGTGGCTCTGGTGTCTCTCCAACTCAGTAGAGAATGAAACCTCTCTCCCTGCGTTGCTATGTCCCCAACCACTGTTTGGATCCTTCCAGCAACACTTCTAAGCTTGTCATACCTCATTCTCACCACATCATGCGGTCTAGAAGTTGGGAATGTGTCAAACTCTTCATCAAGTTCATCAGGGTGAACAGCTTCCGCCCATGAGAGTTTTGTGTCCATGTGGGGTGGGTTCCTAGGCCTAAACCTATAGTTCCACAGTCCTATCAAGAACATGTAGAGGAACAAAGTTGGAAGTATCAATTCAGGGTAGCAAATGAGTATGAGGAAGAGAATGTGAACCAGCACTGATGTGATGGGGTTCTTCCAATGGCAAACTTGGCTAAACCACTGCCCCATTGTGATCATGCCAGAGAAAAGTGACATGATGCGGAAGAAGTTGGCTTTGCTTCTTCTCATGCTCCACATGTTGGAATCAACATCCAACATGTACTCCACCACCTCCTTCCTGAGGGGAGGTTCAGCTCTTCCAAGCCTACCCGCCACAATGTTCATGGCTTGGTACCTCAAACTCTCTATCTGGTTAACTGTGAAAGGGTGCAAGTAATGCATCTTTGGAAGCAATGGTTGGCCATAAATGTAAACCATGTTAGCCAGTGAGAGGCTAGTGAACCTCACGGCTAGCTGAAGCTCACCCATTTTCTTCACACCATGAGGGTGCAAAACAAGAAGTGGATAACTATGAGTGTATATCCTATGAGCTTCAAGTGTTGAGAGTCTAATTCTTACCTTTCCAATTCTTGAATCCCTGGCAGCAGTGCCTGCATTACCTTTTTCGCCACCACCTAAATGGCAGTTGTCAAAAACTCCAAGTGTTATCACAGAGCAAGGATCATAAACCTCCCATGTGTATTGCTCATTCCATTTTGGACTATGAGTGTCAAGAATTGTTCTGGTTCTGACCCATTTTTGACCGTACTTTGCCACACAGTATGCATCTGTGCTGCCATGGCCATCTCTCATCTTCATTGGGAGAAGTCCTTGTGCTCCTAAGATGCCTACTTCAAGTACTCCAATTGGCTGCTTCCATAGCTGTCTAGCTGTTGGTTTTTGGTCACTTGAGTACAAAGTGGACTCATCAAGGACGTGGTATCCACCTTCAAGGCAAATTCTTAGGTGAATCCTGCTTGAAAATTTAAGCTCATTTCTTCTATCAGCTTCCATCATTCCAAAACCAAACTTCTCAAGATTGAACCAGCGCGAATGAACTGGCCTGTGGTCTAGCCGCTTCTCAAAGAGGGTCAGTGGCAACACTATCTTCCCAAGTACTTCATCTTTTGAAGGGTGCACACGATCCTCCACAGTGATTGTCAACTTCTCCTCAAATGGTTCAGCCGCCACAAAGATCAAATCTTCGTTCCAAATTGGAGTGGTTGTTCTAGTTGGACATATCTTGGTCTTCAACACTTGGCTCCCCATATGAACCTTCACAAACACCTCTGGCAGACGATTTCTGTCACCTGGTATCACATCTTGTGCTTCAATGACATTCACCCTGAGATACCACAGTTTTGGTGACAGATAAACCTTTGATCTGACATTGAAAACTCCCTCTCCATACACAGTGGCAGCATCCGAATGCCAAGCCTCTGAGAAGGCCTCATCAGCTTGAGTTCCCATCCACACTGCAACCATGATATCACCACCTCCTCTTCGGTCATCGAGTCTGTACCACTGCGGAGCCAGTGGACTATCCGGGGGAACTCTGGTTGGAACCTCATTGAGATCAAATGCAACCCTTCCAATACAATCATCTCTTCCCAACATTTCTTTGTCTTTCACTATGACTTCCAAAACAGAAGATTGAATTCTGTCCTTGGAGAAAGCGTAGACTTGGTTCCATTCTGGGTTTGTTTTGTTCTCTACGTGCTTTGTTCTCCCCTTGTAGTTCCCCAGCTTCACTTCCACATAAGGATCACATCTTGAGGTAAGAGTGCTTCGGTGAAGATCCTTGGCTTTCACTATCCTTACATACAGATAGAACATCTGCTCAACAAGATCATGTGTGCTTGAGAATCTTTCACCACCAGTCATCCACCCTCTTCTGGCATTTGGCCACCGCTCCCCCCCGAGCTGTGGATCCGTTTCCCTCAGATTGTAGTCTTCATCTTGCCTACTAGGTTGAACTTGAGGACCAACTGAGTTCATTGTGGCTGGAGCACCTCTTTGTCTTCTCTTTATTGAAATCATTGCTTCCTGCTTCTTGGTGTTTGTGTAGTGGCTGTTTTGAATGTTTTCTTTCTTTCAGATCTTGACCTACACTGCAGCTGAGTTTACTTTCTCAGCTCCTTTTGTGATTGATTCTGGGGTGTCCTCTTTGTGATCAGCTTTTGATGTTATGTCAGAAAGGTCAATGTTTTCTGTGGTTGGGAATGGACAATGAGGAAGAATGGTGGTGTTGGATTTGCATTCTTGTACTTTTGGTGAAGTTGGAGACGAGAGGTTTTCTAATTCTGAAGTAGGAAAGTTAGAAGGAAGGTTTTGTTGCATCCAAATGGAATAACAGATTGTGATTCCAAGTGGGGTTCAGGTTCTTTAGGATAATTCTGGTTCTTCTTAATTGGTGTTCAAACTCTACTTCTTCAACAAATGCAATAATGTGTCTATGTCACAGCAAGCTGAAGCTTATATGGCTGTTCACAAGTAACCCAATATTCGATTCTGAAGCAACCAGATTCTACTCAAGAAGGCAAAAGACAGAAGAAAACACAGTGGTGGTTGTCTCACTTTCCTACACAATCTCACTACCTTGGTTTAAGAAAGGAATAATTTGATGTAGAAGCTGCATGAGCTTTAGTGGTAGCAATCTTAATATGGAAAAAGAAAACATAAAACAATGGACGAAAATCCTCTTGTTAACTCACATTACATCCTTTCTGTATGTAGATTGCAGTTATGAGGGATTCCAACACATGGGAAGAGTTACTTGGTATGAAACATGGAATCCTAAATATAGTTTGATTTGTTTTTTACTAGGTTTGTGTGAAAATGATGTAATAACTTAATGAATGGGGTTATTTGGTTAAAGGAAGTGTTTGAAAGGATCAGTTCTTTCTTGAATGTGCAGCAATGTGAAAGTAGAGAAAAAGTGCTTAGCTGAAGTGCTTCTGCTGTGACAATTGCTCAAAGATGCTTTCCTTGTGCTTTATTTCCCTTCTCCTTTTAAGAATGTATATTATAATTTCTCCCTTTTATCTTCACAACTCATGTTTTTAAATTTTCATATTTTACCTTGCCAACTCAATCCCTGCCAAAAGTTGTTCATAGCTTCTTTGGTGTTAACTTTTTAGGTTGGACAAGTCAATAAAAGATACACTTGGTAAGAATTAGACCCATAAACAAGATTTCTCTAATGGCTAAAATCCTTATTCGTTCACAATTGAATACTCTCTATTTTTTTTTTAATAAAGTTCCAATTTTTAAACAATTAAACTACATCAATTTTGTTATATCGGTTTGTCACATATTTTATATTCAGTTCAGTTCTTATATTTGAATTTTTGTCCATCGACATGGCATTGCATGTAAAAAACAACACTAATATTAATATATTGAGAAAGGAAAATGATTTTTTGATTATTAAATTTTGACAACTTTTTTTTACAACCTTAGGTGGTATTTTCTAAGTGATTTTTCATTTTTATATTTTCTCAATATTTCAAAAACCACTTAAAAAATGATACATTATATTATAAGAGAAAGTTGTCAAAATTTAGTAGTCAAAATATCATTGTCCTATTAGAAATGATCTAATTGAATATTTAAAAAAAAAATAAGACTTAATTAAAAAAAATCAAATTGAATAATTGAGATAAAAAAGTTATGACAAAAATAAAGATTTTTTTTATAAATAATTTTCATATTTTTACATTTAAAATATGAATGTGAAACTTCAGACACAAACCAAAACACACTTTGGAGTTTTACAGTTGATGACAAATTATGCTCGTATATGATTTATATATACATGAGTGAATACTATTTGAATCTTGATATATGATTATTCCTAAAAAAATTCTTATTCAATTCATGTAAACTTTTTTTATTAGAGAACAAAGTTGATGCAGTGGCATATGATTTTTATCTAAAGTTGTTCTGATACATAATAGACTTTATGAAGTTGTTCGTTACTTCCTGGAATGAATATTTGCCTTGAGATTAGAAAGTTTTCCATGTTAAGGAATTTATCACAAGAACAAATGTGATTAGAAAGAACTTTGTTCTTGGAAATCACTTTAAACTTTTAAAATGAACTTAATTGGGAAACACGTGTAAAAGTTGTAATATTATTATAATACAATAATAACTTGGTGTACAAATGAAAATTGACAAATTTTGAAATAATTACAAAAAAGATGTTGTGTATTTTAAAATTGAAAGGGATGCAAAAAAAAAAGGTGATCAGGAGGTTAATACCATTTTCCCTTTAATATTTTGTTATAAATAAATAAAAAAACTAAAACAAATAGATTGAAAAATGTGTATCTTTATGTGAATGCAACAAAAAGAAAGAAGTACACGACTTTTTCTGCACTTTTTAAGATGAGTAGAAAAGAGAATTAAGTAAATTATATAAAACATATTTTATATCAATTAAAAATTAGTTTTTACTCTATTTTCAAACAGCAATGATATATATTATTATTAAACAAATAGATTACAAATTAAAATAAAAAATTAGCTACACTACACCTCGAGTACATGTTCATCCAAATTCATTGCTAAAATATAAGAAAATATAGTATAGTGAGAGCTATAATTTCTTTTACAATTTCTCTCCAAATATTCAATGTCTTTCCTAAAATATTTCTTCTTAAATCTATCTCTTCCAAATTTCGTAAAATAAATTCAGTTTAAAATTCATACTCTTAAATGACAATATATTAATTATTTAATAAAACCATTTTGATATTTATATGAATTAGGTATTACTTATCAGAGGAGAGGTTGTAATTTAGTTTTTGTTAAAGTAGGGTTGTGTTATGTCACTTTTTTGTGACTATTATTGAATAACTAAAATAATTTTTTTTAACATTTTTTATGAATGATTTAAGAAGTCAACTTTATGATTAATTTATTATCTTGAAGAACTTATTTCTGAATTATTAATATGTATTATCTTTGATTGAGATCTTTAACATTGTATAAGCTATAACTCATAGCTCTAATACTATGTTAAAAATATTGACTTTACACTTAATTTAACCTCACCAAAATCGTTTCTAATGAAAATTTTTCATCCATTTATATACTTAGGGATGCAACGGGCGTAACGGAGACGAGTTTCACTATCTCATACTTATTTCGAAAGAAAAAAATGCATCCTGGTCCACATACCCCAAATCAATGGATATCAAATTTTTATCTCATTCTCATTCCCCTGAATAATGGGTATATATTTGTACCCATACTTATACCCACTTTCTTATTTTTTGATATTAATTAATTATTTTTTATAAAATAATTAATATAAAAAATTACAGTAAAGGAAATATAATATTATTATCAAATATTCAATATTAAAAGGATGATGGTTTCTTCAATATCAAATATTTAGAGGTATATTATAATTATAATTGTATACATTTCATATTGGAATACCAAATAAAATTTAATAAGAACCAAAACATTTATTAAGTTTGCAAACTTGAATGAAACATAGTTGATAAAATTAAGAAATATTTCTAAAATAATATAAAAGGAAAACAAATATTCAAATTAAAAAGTATTTTAAATGTTTGGTTACTTCAATTTTTTAAATTGTAATGAAATCCCTTATTTTATACATTAATAACAGTTATAATACACTATTTGATCAAAATCACACAAAGAACTAAGATTAAACTAATAATAATAGAATTTTACCATTAATATTTCATCTTTTGAACTTCAATATATGTTAGATGGTGGGTGATAAGAAAAATTCATGGCAATTACATTAAATTATTATATTATAGTAAATAAAATTTATTTATACCATTGATAAAATTACACGTAATGACAGAAAATAAAATAATTATACAAAAAATATCAAAATAGTATTATATAAGATAAAAATAAACAACAAATGAACTTAGAGAGTTGAAAACAACCACTTAGGTAGACAAAATGAGGCCCTAAGGAAAACCCCCAAGACGTACCCAACACCAAAAGAGCTGGAAAAATAGAGAAAAAAACAGAAGTTGGGTTCGACTTACTTGGAGGAAAGGACGTTCAGTTGCCTCGGAGGAGGGTTTCACAATTGCCCTAGCTCAACTTCTGCTTCAGAAAGAGGAGAAAGATAGTGAGATGTTCTAGTTTGAGGAGACAGAATGAGAAGTAAGTGAGCAGCTGAAAGGGGTCTTGAAAAACAAGTGGGTTGCCCTTGTGCCCTCTAATTGAACCAGGCCAAAAAAATTTAAAACATAAGTGGGCTTCACAATTTGTGATGCATAACTAGTGTTTACCTGCCCCATATTGGGCGCCAAAATGTTATAGCCAAAAAGACTTGGAGTCTGATCAAGCAGCGCATTCAAAGTGTTCTCCCATCATATGCCCTTCTTTGTCCACTATCCTCCCAGCTCCCTCGATTCTTTTCTCCTCTTAATCGCTCTTTTAATGCCTCTTTAATGCATTTAATTTCTCTTTAATCCTTTAATCCTCTCACTTATCGTTATACGACATCCTAAGTCGATCTACTCTTTATCCTCATGAAGTATCCTATCTAGTAGGCCTACCACCACAAATTTCATAAGAAGTTGAATAATTAGAAGAAATAAAAAATAAAAAGGTGTGTAGTATGTATGTGTCTATATATATATATATATATATATATATATATATATATATATATATATATATATATATATATATATATATATATATATATATATATATAAAGTTACTTAATAGACTATGAGTATTTTAAAAATTTAAACAGGGACAAGGATATGACGAAGATGGGTATTATGGTAGGTATGGGGACGAGGATGAGGTGGATATGTACATTTCCATCCTCATACCCAATTGAAAAAGTTTTAAATACTTATTGAATGAATGTAAATATATTATGTATATGCATATTCCATGATATTACCAACTCTTATTAATCATGTGATCAAAAATTGAAACTTGACATTATGACATCTACTAGGTCATTATAAAGGATTAAGAATTTTGATGTTTTGTGACTAATATAAGATGATATTGAACGATAAAACCTAAAACCATAATATTGTTTTATATTAACAACAATATTTTATGTTTCTTAATACGTGGAGGTAAACAAACAAGGTGATAACAACCACATAATCTAATTAACAAAAAAAATTAAATTGCAGAGACCCGACTAAAAATATATAAAAATTAGGTAGGTCTTCATAGACTTAAAACTTAATGAAACACAATAATAAATACAAAATAACAATAACTACCATAATAATAATTTTTTTTATAATATCTTCTATAAATGATGTTTATATTTATTTTTTAATTATCTTTTAAAATTACAATCCCTATTAATGTGAGATCCCTTTCTTCTTCTCTCCTTAACTAAGCATGCCCAACCAATTCCTTCAAAACACCTTCCACTACCACACTATTCTCACTTTGCGCTCTTTACCTGTTGCTTCTCTTGTTCTTCATCCATAACCCTTCTCTTCTTGCGCTTAGATTGTAGAGGTGAAGTCCTTGCAGAGCCCCCTGTGGATTCCTCTCTCCGCTTCTTTCCTTAGAGTAAGTCAACAATCCCATTTTGATCTCCTTTTTGTTTTCAATTCGAAAATTATGCCCAATTTTGAGGATTAATCAGAGAACCCTTTTTCCATGTGACCTTGTGTTGCAAATTTTCGTAGGTTGAGTTGATGTTCTGTGCCCTTGCTGTTTGAGGTTGTGTCTTACCAAGTTTAGTTCAGTAAAAGGTAAGGGAAGTTAAACTGTTTCCTTAAATTTCGTTTAGGAACTACTTAATGATGGCTTTATTCATGTTGATGTGTTGTATTGATGATCGAATCACATGATTTTTTGTGAATGTAATTATGCTTGAAATTTTTTATTGCTGAGAATCTGGTGTTTTCGCCCAAGCGAGCAGCTTTCGCCTGAGCGAAAATACTAGAAACTCATCTTTGCCCTTTGTTCGAGTTGTCGTCTAGGCGAGGCATTTTCGCTTGAGTGAGAGAAAACCTATATTAAGCTAAAAAGCCTAGCCTGAGCGAGAATTCACAGAGTTTTTAATTGTTCTTTGTTTTGAGCATCGCTTAGGCAAGAATGACTCGCTTAGGTGAGAGGGCACTTGTCGCTTAGGCGAGACCTTCTAGCTTGAGAAAAAACCACTACAGTAGAGTGTTTAAATTTTGTATGTTATGGATGAATGAGTACCTTCAATTTTAAAGCATAATTTGGGAGAATGAATATGCATGAAATGATGTTTAACAATAGGTGTAGTGTAAATGTGTGAATTTGGAATATGAGAGATATGGTTGATCTAGAATTCCAAGGGGAAATTCTAAGATGTATGTTCTAGTGTATGTAAGGGCATGAGGACTCACTATTGGGGGTATCCTGAAACTCCAATAATCATTCACGCTCAGATAGAGCATAATGGATTATGTCGTGAGGAGTAGTAGGAGGTCCTAGTCTTTGGACTTGATCAGGTCTTAGACGAGAAGTGGACTTACCTTGTGAGTGGTTGGGTGATAACCCCTTGAGGCCAAACTCTATAGAGTTTGGAGTTTGGAAACCACACATAGGTGCTTGCCACAAAGAGGTCCAATGCCACTTACATAAATTTGGATAACTGAGTCTAATGTCAAATGTATTTTCTGTGTTATTGTAACTTAGTGTTTTTGCTGAAACATGAAATTGATATTATATTTATGTATGAACCGTATGTTTCTTTTAATCAATTTAGCTTACCCTTTTTCACTACAAGAAAATTGACTATTATCTAGGAAAAATTATCTACGAAATATTTTTCGTAGATAATTTTATTTTATCTACGAAAAGTAGTCATAGATAAAGTATACATTCGTGGGTAATAGAAAGTAAATTACGTACGAAAGTTTCATAGGTAACCATGACTCACTTTGGTTGAAAACTTTTCTACAAAGCATTACCTATGAAATTCTGCGTAGATAACAAATATCATAAAAAATATATAAAAATTATTTTAAAAAACTTTACCTACGAACATATTTCATATGTAAAAATCCTATTATTTTTTATTAAAAATAAAATATTTTCATGTTATTATGTTCGTTCAGACAATTTTTTTTTTCTAAGTTAGTAAGTTAGAAGCAATTGACATACCTCGAAACCTCCACACTCACTCACTCGAAGCCTTCATCACTCGAAACCTCCACACTCACTGGAAACCTCCATCATCGACATCACTTTGTCGCAAACGTAGGAACTTGACAACAACCTCCATCCTATACAACAACGTCGACCTTCATCGTCAACCCACGCAATGTGACTCCGTGGCAGAAATGCGTCCCGACGAGGTTAAGGTTCACGTTCACAAAGCAAAACCCCTTTCACAAACCAAAACATTGCGCACGAGAAGGAATCAAAAACCCTGTGCGAATTGGGGAAAAAATTGTAAGTGATGGGTTTACGGTTTTACATTTTGGGATGTATGTTGGTGGCTACGTTTGTGGGAATAATCCTCGTGAATAAGGTCCTGGTGGCTACATATGGTTTTATTTTTGGTAGGACCTCGCCTTTACTTTTCCCATTCCCTCCCTTGAATCTTTGATCTACCTGCCTTTGATTTAAAAGATGCCATGCTTCTTTTTCTATGCGTTGTTTCGATAAAATACCTATGATGTTCATTCTTTTGGTGTCACACATGTATGTATTTGAAGGTGTAAAGAAGGGGAAAGCTTTTCGGTATGATAAAATTTTTTGTTTTATGACTGTAACTTCACATTGATATTATCTGTTTGCATAATTCCGATTGCACTACTATAGCATCTTGAATTAGGTCGTTGAAGATGTGGTTCAATAGTAATAACTATAAAATGGCCTAATAGACTGGATATGTCATATAGCGTGGGAGTGAACTAGAAAAAATCCTATAGGATGGGCATTTGACTTGGTGGTTTGTTAGAAACTATACTATAAAGACTTTGAATAGTTTATCGTGACTTTAGTTTCATTCTCTAAATGCTAATACTTTAAGTTGATATGTTTTGATTATGTTTACCTTTTAATGGTGTTGTTCGATATAAACTTTTCCTATGATTTTGAAGATTCATACATTATGTCTAGGTGGTAGTTGAATAGGGGATAAATTAGAACTACAGATGCTGTAAGCAATACTATGTTGTTCAGTAAAAGCGCTAGACAGAAAATCTGAGCAGAAGGTATGCATTCAGACAACAGGCTGAGATGGTACAGACTACTAACATTTTATCAGTGATGTGAATACCAAAAATATGCACAAAATCTCCAAAAAAAGAAAAACTTCTCATAAAAAAATTAATTGCAATGTTCAAGATAGGCGTTCAAAGTTTCTACTAGGAAAGTATTTTTTGAACAACCTTTCCATTTCTGTGTGTTTGTGCTTGGTCGTTTCTTTTGTAATGATCACTATTATGAGAGCATAGAAAGATGTAGGTATCCCTTCTTGGATAGGAGTTGAGACGGTATAGTAAGACTTGCTTGTGGTAATATCAGAGTGTATTTTTTGTTTTAGAGTTGGAACTTTCCTTTAACTCTATTTCCTGACAATGTTGTAAATATAGTCAACATTACTATAATTATTTTGGATGACTATATTAATACTCTATATTAACCTCCTTCCATTATTTAACAATTATTAAATGAGATGTTACAATTAATACAATGCACCATTACTGTAATGAAAAATATATTTAGGTGAAAATTTGAAGTTATATTTGAATGATTTAATAGTTTATTAAATTATTTTAAAACTTCTTCTTATGGGTTGAGATTACACTTAGTCTTACAACTTCTTTGACTCTCCACTCTATGTTGATTGTTTGCTCTCTTTGTGTCCATTCCTCTGATTAGTTACTTACAAAATTCAAGAAAGTGTTCGATTTTAGTCAATTACGATCACTACAAAAGGTGTAAAAATATTAAATATTTCACATTCATGTCTTATTTATGGAGCTTTTGGTGAGCCTTTACCTTAACGAGGAAATAATGACAACCTAATAACTTTTTAAACTTGTTTAATGTGATAATCTACAAATTAGTCCTTAATGCTATTTTTTGTTTCATCCTATCACTTCTATGACTCTTTGGTAAGTATAAAACTAAATTTTAATTTAGTTGTACATTTTTATTAATATTTATGAAAGAACTATTTAAAATTTTAACATTTAAAAAAATGTAATTTAGATCGTACAGTTCGGAATTAATTTGCATCTATTGAAAATTAGTTATTTAATTCGAGATTTGAATCTAACGATACATCAATCTATATAGAAAACTTGTCTACCTTCAACTAAAAAGCTTAAGAGAAAGAGTATAAAGGTCAATTTGTTCTTTCCATCATGTGTGACCATTCTTAACTTTATATTTGAATTCTTAAAAACAATATTTATTTTATTATAGATAAAAACATTTTCTTTGACCTAACTATTTAAAGAAACCCTTCTTAGCATATATTAGTTATGGTGCATCAACCTTGAGTCCAAATTTTCAGTTGATTTTTTTTATTGAAATAGAAAATATATCAATGTTGATATATTAAAGGTTTTTTAATATATTTCAAAATATTAAATTTAATGTTCATATGATGTATTAAAAAACAAACAGAATAAAAACCACAATAGAGGCAAACTTTATTAACAACTATTGCATTACTTAAACCCACCAGGTAATATTTTTTTCCCTATAATGAGTGGGTTAAAGTTTTTCTCTTATTCATTGAGGAGATATGAAAATGTTAAATACTATATAAAAATGAAAACCTAAAATATTATTATAAACTTTGGATTTAAAATGATATTGTTTTTATTGGACTAATGTCTTATTAATGTTATACAATAAACATTCGTTTAAGTCTATATTTTGATCTTGAGTGTTTCATGCGAATTTAATTAGGATGCAAACTTATGAAAATTACAGTATTATGAATCATATAATTATAGTATGAAATATTATGAGGGTTGAGAATTATAGAGATTATGAAAATATGATAAATATAAAATTTATGATAGATATAAGAAATATATTATAAGAGTAACTTGTTATCCTATTTTTTTCATATATTCTCTCCCCATATATATATATATATATATATATATATATATATATATATATAAAAAAAAGTTTTTATGT
>Ga0209589_1005749_pt1 | contig 20952 bp, 2 predicted proteins | sample CowpeawhiteBW_FD_187525 | JGI IMG/M metagenome (GOLD analysis project Ga0209589, IMG submission 187525) | Root nodule microbial communities of legume samples collected from California USA - Cow pea white BW (SPAdes) (version 2) | ecosystem: Host-associated > Plants > Roots > Nodule | place: USA... | reverse complement strand
ACTTATTTGTTTATTATGCCTCACTGATTTGCATATTTTTTTCTTCAAGGCAGCCACCTAGTACAAGTAATAAGGGTTTATCTTTGTAACTTTTATCAAACTTGTGATGCATAAGAAGTGCATCCATTTGTATAATAAAAGAAAAAATTGATCAGTAAATTTTAAAATTCTTTACGAAAATTAATACGTAGCTCTCTACTTCTTTGTTTATTATGCTCCACTTATTTGACTATTTTTTTCTTCAAGGCAGCCAGCCAACTAGTTCAAGTAATAAGGGTTACAAGGCAGCCAGCCAACTAGTTCAAGTAATAAGGGTTAATTTTTGTAACTTTTATCAAACTTGTGATACAAAAGAAGTGCATTCCTTTGGATAATAAAATAAAAAATTATCAATACATTTTGAAACTTTGTACGCAAACTAGTAGCACTCCACTTATTTGTTTATTATGCCCCATTTATTTGTCTATTTTTTTCTTCATGGAAGCCACCTAGTGAAAGTAACAAGTGTTGATTTTTGTAACTTATAATCAAACTTGCATAAGAAGTCCATCCCTTTGGATAATAAAAGAAAAAATTGATCAATATATTTTAAAACTTTGTACCTAAACTAATACATAGCTCTCCACTTATTTGTTTATTATGGCCCACTTATTTGCCTATTTTTTTCTTCAAGGAAGCCACTTAGTGCAAATAATAAGGGTTGATTCTTTTAACTTTTATCAAACTAATGATACATAAGAAGTCCATCCTTTGGATAATAAAAGAAAAAATTGATCAATAAATTTTAAAACTTTGTACGCAAAATAATACGTAGCTCTCCACTTATTTGTTTATTATGCCCCACTTATTTGCCAAATTTTTTTCTTCCAGGCAAACCATCTAGTGCAAGTAATAAGGGTTGATTTTTGAAAATTATAATCAAACTTGTTGTACATGAGAAGTGCATTGATCAGTAAATTTTAAATTTTTTTACAAAAATTAATACCTACTTCTCTACATATTTGTTTATTATGCCTCACTTATTTGCCGATGTTTTTCTTCAAGACAGCCACCTACTGCAAGTAATAAGGCTTAATTTTTGTAATTATAATCAAACTTGTGATACATAAGAAGTCCATCCTTTGGATAATAAAAAAAAATGATCAATAAATTTTAAAACTTTGTACGAAAACAAATATGTAGCTCTCTACTTCTTTGTTTATTATGCCCCACTTATTTGCCTATTTTTTTCTTCAAGGTAGATACCCAGTGCAAGTAATAAGGGTTGATTTTTTTAACTTATAATCAAACTTGTGATACATAAGAAGTGCACCCATTTTGATAATAAAAGAAAAAATTGATCAACAAATTTTAAAACTTTGAACGAAAACTAATACGTAGCTCTCGACTTATTTGTTTATTAAGCCCAACTTATTTGCCTATTTTTTCTTCAAGGCAAGCCACCTAGTGCAAGTAATAAGGGTTGATTTATGAAACTTATAATCAAACTTGCGGTACATAACAAGTGCATCCCTTTGGATAATAATAAAAAATTTGATTAGCAAATGTTAAAACTTTGTACGAAAACTAATTTGTAGCTCTCGACTAATTTGTTTATAATGCCACACTTATTTGTCTATTTTTTTTTTCAAGGCAGCCACCAATTGCAAGTAATAAGGGTTGATTTTTGTAACTTATAATCAAACTTTTGATTTATAAGGAGTGCATCCTTTGGATAATAAAACAAAAAAAATGATCAATAGATTTTAAAACTTTCTACGGAAACTAATACATAACTCTCTACTTAATTTTTTATTATTCCCCACTTATTTTCCTATTATTTTCTTCAAGGCATCCACCTAGTGCAAGTAATAAGGGTTGATTTTTTTAACTTATAATCAAACTTGCATAAGAAGTCCATCCCTTTGGATAATAAAAGAAAAAATTGATCAATATATTTTAAAACTTTGTACCCAAACTAATACATAGCTCTCCACTTATTTGTTTATTATGCCCCACTGATTTGCCTATTTTTTTTTTTCAATCCAGCCATCTAGTGCAAGTATTAAGGGTTTATTTTTGTAACTTTTATCAAACTTGTGATACATAGGAAGTGCATTTGGATAATAAAAGAAAAAATTGATTAGTAAATTTTAAAATTCTTTATGAAAATTAATACCTAGCTATCGACTTATTTGTTTATTATGCCCCACTTATTTGCCTATTTTTTTCTTCAAGGCAGCCACCTAGTGCAAGTAATAATGGTTGATTTTTGAACCTTATAATCAAACTTGTGGTACATAAGAAGTGCATCCCTTTGGATAATAATAAAAAAATTGATCAATAAATTTTAAAACTTTGTAAGCAAACTAATATGTAACTCCCCACTTATTTGTTTATTATGTCCCATTTATTAGCCTATTTTTTTCTTCAAGGCAGCCACCTAGTGCAAGTAATAAGTGTTGATTTTTTTAACTTATAATCAAACTTGTGATAGATGAGATATGCATCCCATTGGATAATAAAAGAAAAAAATGATCAGTAAATTTTAATTTTTTTAACAAAATTAATATGTAGTTCTCCACTTATTTGTTTATTGTGCCCCATTTATTTGTTTATTTTTTTCTTCAAGGAAACCACCTAGTGCAAGTAATAAGGGTTAATTTTTGTAACTTTTATCAAACTTGTGATACATAAGAAGTGCATCCCTTTGGATAATAAAATAAAAAATTGATCAATAAATTTTAAAAGTTTGTACTCAAACTAATGCGTAGCACTCCACTTATTTTTTTATTATGTCCCATTGGATAATGGTTGATTTATTTAAATATGGTTGATTTTTGTAACTTATAATCAAACTTGTGATACATAAGAAGTGCATCCCATTGGATAATAAAAGAAAATATTGATTCGTAAATTTTAAATTTTTTCACGAAAATTAATACGTAGCTCTTCACTTACTTGTTTATTATACCTATTTATTTGCCTATTTTTTTCTTGAAGGCAGCCACCTAGTGAAAGTAATAAGGGTTGTAACTTATAATCAAACTTTTGATAAAAGAAAAAATTGATCAATAAATTTTAAAACTTTGTACGAAAACTAATACGTAGCTCTCCAACTATTTGTTTATTATGCCCCATTTATTTGCCTATTTTTTTCTTCATGGCAGCCACCTAGTGCAAGTAATAAGTGTTGATTTTTTTAACTTATAATCAAACTTGTGATACATGAGATATGCATCCCATTGGATAATAAAAGAAAAAATTGATCAGTAAATTTTAAAATTTTTTACCAAAATTAATATGTAGTTCTGCACTTATTTGTTTATTATGCCCCATTTATTTGTCTACACCACCTAGTAAGTAATAAGGTTAATTTTTGTAACCTATAATCAAACTTGTGGTACATAAGAAGTGCATCCCTCTGGGTAATAATAAAAAAATTGATGAGCAAATGTTAAAACTTTGTAAGAAAACTAATTCCTAGCTCTCGACTAATTTGTTTATTATGTCTCACTTATTTTCCTATTTTTGTAACTGTTATCAAACTTGTGATACATTAGAAGTCCTTCCCTTTAGATAATAAAAGAAAAGATTGATCAATAAATTTTAAAACTTTGTACGCAAACTAATACGTAGCTCTCCACTTATTTGTTTATTATGTCCCACTTATTTGCCTATTTTTTCTTCAAGACAGCCACCTAGTGTAAATGATAAGGGTTGATTTTTGAAAATTATAATCAACCTTGTGATACATGAAAAGTGCATCCCTTTTGGATAATAAAAGAAAAAATTGATCAGTAAATTTTAAAACTTTGTACGACAATTAATACGTAGCTCTCGACTTATCTTTTTATTAAGCCCCACTTATTTGCCTATTTTTTTCTTAAAGGCAGCCACATAGTGCAAGTAATAAGGGTTGATTTTTGTAATTATAATCAAACCTGTGATACATAAGAAGTGCATCCATTTGGATAATAAAAAATAAATTTGATGAGCAAATGTTAAAACTTTGTACGAAAACTAATTCGTAGCTCTCGACTAATTTGTTTATTATGCCTCACTTATTTGCCTGTTTTTTTCTTCAAGGCAAGCTTGTGCAAGTGGTAAGGGTTGATTTTTGTAACTTTTATCAAACTTGTGATACATAAGAAGTGCATCCCTTTGGATAATAAAAGAAAAAATTGATCAAAAAATTTTAAAACTTTTTACGAAAACTAATACGTAGCTCTCCACTTATTTTTTCATTGTGCCCCATTTATTTCCCTATTTTTTTCTTCAAGGCAGCCACCTAGTGCAAGTAATAAGTGTTGATTTTTTTAACTTATAATCAAACTTGTGATAGATGAGATATGCATCCCATTGGATAATAAAAGAAAAAATTGATCAATAAATTTTAAATTTTTTTACCAAAATTAATATGTAGTTCTGCACGTATTTGTTTATTATGCCCCATTTATTTGCTATTTTTTTCTTCAAGGAAACCACCTAGTAAGTAATAAGGTTAATTTTTGTAACCTATAATCAAACTTGTGGTACATAAGAAGTGCATCCCTCTGAATAATAATAAAAAAATTGATGAGCAAATGTTAAAACTTTGTAAGAAAACTAATTCGTAGCTCTCGACTAATTTGTTTATTATGGCTCACTTATTTGCCTATTTTTGTAACTGTTATCAAACTTGTGATACATTAGAAGTCCTTCCCTTTAGATAATAAAAGAAATGATTGATCAATAAATTTTAAAACTTTGTACGCAAACTAATACGTAGCTCTCCACTTATTTGTTTATTATGTCTCACTTATTTGCCTATTTTTTTCTTCAAGACAGCCACCTAGTGTAAATGATAAGGGTTGACTTTTGAAAATTATAATCAACCTTGTGATACATGAGAAGTGCATCCCTTTTGGATAATAAAAGAAAAAATTGATCAGTAAATTTTAAAACTTTGTACGACAATTAATACGTAGCTCTCGACTTATTTTTTTATTAAGCCCCACTTATTTGCCTATTTTTTTCTTAAAGGCAGCCACATAGTGCAAGTAATAAGCGTTGATTTTTGTAATTATAATAAAACTTGTGATACATAAGAAGTGCATCCATTTGGATAATAAAAAAAAATTTGATGAGCAAATGTTAAAACTTTGTACGAAAACTAATTCGTAGCTCTCGACTAATTTGTTTATTATGCCCCACTTTTTTGACTATTTTTTTCTTCAAGGCAGCCACCTTTGCAAGTAATAAGGGTTGATTTTTGTAACTTTTATCAAACTTGTGATACATAAGAAGTGCATCCCTTTGCATAATAAAAAAAAATTGATCCATAAATTTTAAAACTTTTTACGAAAACTAATATGTAGCTCTCCATTTATTTTTTTATTGTGCCCGATTTATTTCCTATTTTTTTCTTCAAGACAGCCACCTAGTGCAAGTAATAAGGGTTGATTTCTGTAATTTATAATCAAACTTGTGGTACATATGAAGTGCATCCCTTTGGATAATAATTAAAAAATTGATGAGCAAATGTTAAAACTTTGTACGAAAACTAATTCGTAGCTCTCCTCTTATTTGTTTATTAAGCCCCACTTATTTGTCTATTTTTTTTTTCTTGAAGGCAGCCACCTAGTGCAAGTAATAAGGGTTGATTTTTGTAATTATAATCAAACTTGTGATACATAAGAAGTTCATCCATTTGGATAATAAAAAAAATTGATCAATAAATTTTAAAACTTTTTACGAAAACTAATACGTAGCTTTCCATTTATTTTTTTAATGTGCCCCACTTATTTCCCTATTTTTTTCTTCAAGACAGCCACCTATTCCAAGTAATAAGGGTTGATTTTTGTAACTTAGAATCAAACTTATGGTACATAAGAAGTGCATCCTTTTGGATAATAATAAAAAAATTAATGAGCAATTGTAAAAATTGTACGAAAACTAATGAGCAATTGTTTATTATGCCCCACTTATTTGCCTATTTTTTTCTTCAAGGCAGTCACCTAGTACTAGTGATTAGGGTTGATTTTTGTAACTTTTAACAAACTTGTAATACATAAGAAATCCATCCCTTTGGATAATAAGAGAAAAAATTGATCAATAAATTTTAAAACTTTGTACGCAAACTAATACGTAACTCTCTACTTATTTTTTTATTATGCCCCACATATTTCCCTATTTTTTTTCTTCAAGACAGTCAGCTAGTGCAAGTAATAAGGGTTGATTTTTGTAATTTATTATCAAACTTGTGGTACATATGAAGTGCATCCCTCTGGATAATAATTAAAAAATTGATGAGCAAATGTTAAAACTTTGTACGAAAACTAATTCGTAGCTCTCCTCTTATTTGTTTATTAAGCCCTACTTATTTGCCTTTTTTTGTCTTGAAGGCAGCCACCTAGTGCAAGTAATAACGGTTGATTTTTGTAACTTATAATCAAACTTCTGATACATAAGAAGTGCATCCCTTTGGGTAATAAAAGAAAAAATTGATCAGTAAATTTTCAATTTTTTAACGAGTATTAATACGTAGCTCTCCACTAATTTGTTTATTATGCCCCACTTATTTGCCTATTTTATTCTTAAAGGCATCCACATAGTACAAGTAATAAGGGTTGGTTTTTGTAACTTATAATCAAAATTGTGGTACATAAGAAGTGCATCCCTTTGGATAATAAAAGAAAAAAATGATCAGTAAATTTTAAATTTTTTTACGAAAATTAAGACGTAGCTCTCCACTTCTTTTTTATTATGCCCCATTTAGTTGCCTATTTTTTTCTTCAAGGCAGCCACCTATTGAAAGTAATAAGGGTTGATTTTTTTAACTTATAATCAATCTTGCAGAAGAGGTCATTCCTTTGGATAATAAAAGAAAAAATTGATCAATAAATTTTAAAAGTTTGTACCCAAACTAATACGTAGTTCTCGACTTATTTGTTTATTATGCCCCATTTATTTGCCTATTTTTTTCTTCAAGGCAGCTACCTAGTGCAAGTAATAAGGGTTGATTTTTGTAACTTTTATCAAACTTGTGATACATAAGAATTTCGTCCCTTTGGATAATAAAAGGAAAAATTGATCAATAAATTTTAAAACTTTGTACGCAAACTAATACGTAGCTCTCCCCTTTTAATTGTTTATTATGCCCCATTTTTTTGCCTATTTTTTTCTTCAAGGCAGCCACCTAGTGCAAGTAATAAGTGTTGATTTTTTTAACTTATAATCAAACTTGTGATACATGAGATATGCATCCCATTGGATAATAAAAGAAAAAATTGATCAGTAAATTTTAATATTTTTTACCGAAATTAATTCGTAGTTCTCCACTTATTTGTTTATTATGCCCCATTTATTTGTCTACTTTTTTCTTCAAGGAAACGATCTAGTACAAGTAGTAAGGTTAATTTTTGTAACTTATAATCAAACTTGTGATACATAAGAAGTGTATCAATTTGAATAATAAAAGAAAAAAATTGATCAATAAATTTTAAAACCTTTTATGAAAACTAATACGTAGCTCTCCACTGATTTCTTTATTACGCCCCACTTATTTCCCTATTTTTTTTAATCAAGGCAACCACCTAGTGCAAGTAATAAGGGTTGATTTTTCTAATTTATAATCAAACTTGTGGTACATAAGTGCATCCCTCTGGATAATAATAAAAAAATTGATGAGCAAATGTTAAAACTTTGTACGAACTTTAATACGTAGTCCTCCACTGATTTCTTTATTATGCCCCACTTATTTCCCTATTTTTTTTATCAAGGCAACCACCTAGTGCAAGTAATAAGGGTTGATTTTTCTAATTTATAATCAAACTTGTGGTGCATCCCTCTGGATAAAAATAAAAAAATTTATGAGCAAATGTTAAAACTTTGTATGAAAAGTAATTCGTAGCTCTCGACTAATTTGTTTATTATGCCTCAATTATTTGCCTATTTTTTTTGTTCAAGGCAGCCACCTAGTGCATCTAATAAGGGTTGATTTTTGTAACTTTTATCAAACGTGTGATACATTAGAAGTTCATCCCGGTAGATAATAAAAGAAAAAATTGATCAATAAATTTTAAAACTTTGTAGGCAAACTAATACTTAGCTCTCCACTTATTTGTTTATTTTATCCCACTTCTTTGCCTATTTTTTTCTCCAAGACAGCCACCTAGTGCAAGTAAAAGGGTTGAATTTCTTAACTTATAATCAAACTTGTGATACATGAGAAGTGCATCCCTTTTGGATAATAAAAAAAAAATTGATTAGTAAATTTTAAAATTTTTTACGAAAATTAATACGTAGCTCTCCACTTATTTGTTTATTATGCCCCATTTATTTGTCTATATTTTTCTTAAAGGCAGCCACCTAGTGCAAGTATTAAGGGCTGATTTTTGTAACTTATAATCAAGCATGTGATACATAAGAAGTGCATCCCTTTGAATAATAAAAGAAAAAATTTATCAGTAAATTTTAAAATTTCTTACAAAAATTAATACGTAGCTCTCGACTTATTTGTTTATTATGCCCCACTTATTTGGCTATTTTTTTGTTCAAGGCAGCCATCTAGTGCAAGTAATAAGGGTTGATTTTTGTAACTTTTATCAGAGTTGTGATACATAAGAAGTGCATCCATTTGGATAGAAAATAAAAATTTGATCAGCAAATTTTAAAACTTTGTACAAAAACTAATTCCCAGTTCTCCACTTATTTGTTTATTATGCCCAACTTATTTGCATTTTTTTTTCTTCAAGACAACCACCTAGAGCAAGTAATAAAGGTTGATTTTTGAAAATTATAATCAACCTTGTGATACATGAAAAGTGCATGCCTTTGAATAATAAAAGAAAAGAAAAAATTGATCAGTAAATTTTAAAACTTTGTACGAACATTAATACGTAGCTCTTGACTTATTTGTTTATTATTCCCCACTTATTTGCCTATTTTTTTCTTCAAGGCAGCCACTTAGTGCAAGTATTAAGAGTTGATTTTTGTAATTTATAATAAAACTTGTGAAACATAAAAAGTGCATCCCTTTGGATAATAAAAGAAAAAATTGATCAATAAATTTTAAAACTTTGTACGAAAACTAATACGTAGCTCTCCACTTATTTGTTTATTATGTTGCACTTATTTCCCTATTTTTTTCTTCAAGGCAACCACCTAGTGCAAGTAATAAGGGTTGATTTTTCTAACTTATAATCAAACTCTTGGTACATAAGAAGTGCATCCCTTTAGATAATAATAAAAAATTTGATGAGCAAATGTTAAAACTTTGTACGAAAACTAATACGTAGTCCTCCACTAATTTCTTTATTATGCCCCACTTATTTCCCTATTTTTTTTTTATCAAGGCAACCACCTAGTGCAAGTAATAAGGGTTGATTTTTCTAATTTATAATCAAACTTGTGGTACATAAGAAGTGCATCCCTCTGGATAATAATAAAAAAATTGATGAGCAAATGTTAAAACTTTGTATGAAAACTAATTCGTAGCTCTCGACTAATTTGTTTATTATGCCTCACTTATTTGTCTATTCTTTTTCTTCAAGGCAGGCACCTAGTGCAAGTAATAAGGGTTAATTTTTGTAACTTTTATCAAACTTGTGGTACATAAGAAGTGCATCCCTTTGGATCATAAAATAAAAATTGATCAATAAATTTTAAAACTTTGTACGCAAACTAATGCGTAGCACTCCACTTATTTTTTTATTATGCCCCATCTATTTGCCTATTTTTTTTCTTCAAGGCAGCCACCTAGTGCAAGTAATAAGGGTTATTTTTGTAACTTTTATCAAACTTTTGATACATAAGAAGTGCATGCCTTCGGATAATAAAAAAAAAATTGATCAGTAAATTGAATTTTTTTTTACGAAAACAAATACGTAGCTCTCTACTTCTTTGTTTATTACGCCTCACTTATTTGTCTATTTTTTTCTTCAAGGCAGCCACCTAGTGCAAGTAATAAGGGTTAATTTTTGTAACTTTTATCAAACTTGTGATACATAAGAAGTGCATCCCTTTGGATCATAAAATAAAAATTGATCATTAAATTTTAAAACTTTGTATGCAAACTAATGCGTAGCACTCCACTTATTTTTTTATTATGCCCCATTTATTTGCCTATTTTTTTCTTCAAGGAAGCCACCTAGTGAAAGTAATAAGGGTTGATTTTTGTAACTTATAATCAAACTTGTGATAAAAGAAAAAATTGATCAATAAATTTTAAAAATTTTTACGAAAACTAATACGTAACTCTCCACTTATTTGTTTATTATGTCCCACTGATTTGTCTATTTTTGTCTTCAAGGCAGCCACCTAGTGAAAGTAATAAGGGTTTATTTTTTTAACTTTTATCAAACTTGTGATACATAAGAAGTGCATCCATTTGGATAATAAAAGAACAAATTGATCAGTAAATTTTAAAATTATTTATGAGAATTAATACATAGCTCTCGACTTATTTGTTTATTATGCCCCACTTATTTGCCTATTTTTTTCTTCAAGGCAGCCACCTAGTGCAAGTAATAAGGGTTGATTTTTGTAACTTATAATCAAACTTGTGGTAGATAAGAAGTGCATCCCTTTGGATAATAATAAAAAAATTCATGAGCAAATGCTAAAATTTTATACGAAAACTAATTCGTAGCTCTCGACTTATTTGTTTATTACGCCCGACTTATTTGCCTATTTTTTTCTTCAAGGCAACCACCTAGTGCAAAGTAATAATGGTTGATTTTTGTAACTTTTACCAAACTTGTGATAAGAAGTCCATCCCTCTAGATAATAAAAGAAAAGATTGATCAATAAATTTTAAAACACGCAAACTAATATGTAGCTCTCTACTTCTCTGTTTATTATAGCCCACTTATTTGCCTATTGTTTTCTTCAAGGTAGCTACATAGTACAAGTAATAAGGGTTGATTTTTTTAACTTATAATCAAACTTGTAATAAGTAAGAAGTCCATCCTTTGGATAATAAAAGAAAAAATTGATCAATAAATTTTAAAACTTTGTACGCAAACTAATATGTAGCTCCCCACTTATTTGTTTATTATGCCCCATTTATTTGCCTATTTTTTTCTTCAAGGCAGCCACCTAGTGCAAGTAATAAGTGTTGATTTTTGTAACTTTTATCAAACTTTTGATACATAAGAAGTGCATGCCTTTGGATAATAAAAAAAATTGATCAGTAAATTTAAAATTTTTTTACGAAAACAAATACGTAGCTCTCTACTTCTTTGTTTATTATGCCTCACTTATTTGTCTATTTTTTTCTTCAAGGCAGCCACCTAGTGCAAGTAATAAGGGTTAATTTTTGTAACTTTTATCAAACTTGTGATACATAAGAAGTGCATCCCTTTAGATAATAATAAGAAATTTGATGAGCAAATGTTAAAACTTTGTACGAAAACTAATACGTAGTCCTCCACTGATTTCTTTATTATGCCCCACTTATTTCCCTATTTTTTTTATCAAGGCAACCACCTAGTGAAAGTAATAAGGGTTGATTTTTGAAACTTATAATCAAACTTGTGATAAAAGAAAGAATTGATCAATAAATTTTAAAACTTTTTAAAAAAACTAATACGTAACTCTCCACTTATTTGTTTATTATGTCCCACTTATTTTTCTATTTTTTTCTTCAAGGCAGCCACCTATTGCAAGTAATAAGGGTTGATTTTTTTAACTTATAATCAAACTTGCATAAGAAGTCCATCCCTTTGGATAATAAAAGAAAAATTGATCAATATATTTTAAAACTTTGTACCCAAACTAATACATAGGTCTCCACTTATTTGTTTATTATGTCCCACTGATTTGCCTATTTTTTTCTTCAAGGCAGCCACCTAGTGAAAGTAATAAGGGTTTATTTTTTTAACTTTTATCAAACTTGTGATAGATAAGGAGTGCATCCACATGGATAATAAAAGAACAAATTGATCAGTAAAGTTTAAAATTATTTATGAGAATTAATACGTAGCTCTCGACTTATTTGTTTATTATGCCCCACTTATTTGCCTATTTTTTTCTTCAAGGCAGCCACCTAGTGCAAGTAATAAGGGTTGATTTTTGTAACTTATAATCAAACTTGTGGTACATAAGAAGTGCATCCCTTTGGATAATAATAAAAAAATTCATGAGCAAATGCTAAAATTTTATACGAAAACTAATTCGTAGGTCTCGACTTATTTGTTTATTATGTTGCACTTATTTCCCTATTTTTTTCTTTAAGGCAACCACCTAGTGCAAGTAATAAGGGTTGATTTTTCTAACTTATAATCAAACTCTTGGTACATAAGAAGTGCATCCCTTTAGATAATAATAAAAAATTTGATGAGCAAATGTTAAAACTTTGTACGAAAACTAATACGTAGTCCTCCACTAATTTCTTTATTATGCCCCACTTATTTCCCTATTTTTTTTTTATCAAGGCAACCACCTAGTGCAAGTAATAAGGGTTGATTTTTCTAATTTATAATCAAACTTGTGGTACATAAGAAGTGCATCCCTCTGGATAATAATAAAAAAATTGATGAGCAAATGTTAAAACTTTGTATGAAAACTAATTCGTAGCTCTCGACTAATTTGTTTATTATGCCTCACTTATTTGTCTATTCTTTTTCTTCAAGGCAGGCACCTAGTGCAAGTAATAAGGGTTAATTTTTGTAACTTTTATCAAACTTGTGGTACATAAGAAGTGCATCCCTTTGGATCATAAAATAAAAATTGATCAATAAATTTTAAAACTTTGTACGCAAACTAATGCGTAGCACTCCACTTATTTTTTTATTATGCCCCATCTATTTGCCTATTTTTTTTCTTCAAGGCAGCCACCTAGTGCAAGTAATAAGGGTTATTTTTGTAACTTTTATCAAACTTTTGATACATAAGAAGTGCATGCCTTCGGATAATAAAAAAAAAATTGATCAGTAAATTGAATTTTTTTTTACGAAAACAAATACGTAGCTCTCTACTTCTTTGTTTATTACGCCTCACTTATTTGTCTATTTTTTTCTTCAAGGCAGCCACCTAGTGCAAGTAATAAGGGTTAATTTTTGTAACTTTTATCAAACTTGTGATACATAAGAAGTGCATCCCTTTGGATCATAAAATAAAAATTGATCATTAAATTTTAAAACTTTGTATGCAAACTAATGCGTAGCACTCCACTTATTTTTTTATTATGCCCCATTTATTTGCCTATTTTTTTCTTCAAGGAAGCCACCTAGTGAAAGTAATAAGGGTTGATTTTTGTAACTTATAATCAAACTTGTGATAAAAGAAAAAATTGATCAATAAATTTTAAAAATTTTTACGAAAACTAATACGTAACTCTCCACTTATTTGTTTATTATGTCCCACTGATTTGTCTATTTTTGTCTTCAAGGCAGCCACCTAGTGAAAGTAATAAGGGTTTATTTTTTTAACTTTTATCAAACTTGTGATACATAAGAAGTGCATCCATTTGGATAATAAAAGAACAAATTGATCAGTAAATTTTAAAATTATTTATGAGAATTAATACATAGCTCTCGACTTATTTGTTTATTATGCCCCACTTATTTGCCTATTTTTTTCTTCAAGGCAGCCACCTAGTGCAAGTAATAAGGGTTGATTTTTGTAACTTATAATCAAACTTGTGGTAGATAAGAAGTGCATCCCTTTGGATAATAATAAAAAAATTCATGAGCAAATGCTAAAATTTTATACGAAAACTAATTCGTAGCTCTCGACTTATTTGTTTATTACGCCCGACTTATTTGCCTATTTTTTTCTTCAAGGCAACCACCTAGTGCAAAGTAATAATGGTTGATTTTTGTAACTTTTACCAAACTTGTGATAAGAAGTCCATCCCTCTAGATAATAAAAGAAAAGATTGATCAATAAATTTTAAAACACGCAAACTAATATGTAGCTCTCTACTTCTCTGTTTATTATAGCCCACTTATTTGCCTATTGTTTTCTTCAAGGTAGCTACATAGTACAAGTAATAAGGGTTGATTTTTTTAACTTATAATCAAACTTGTAATAAGTAAGAAGTCCATCCTTTGGATAATAAAAGAAAAAATTGATCAATAAATTTTAAAACTTTGTACGCAAACTAATATGTAGCTCCCCACTTATTTGTTTATTATGCCCCATTTATTTGCCTATTTTTTTCTTCAAGGCAGCCACCTAGTGCAAGTAATAAGTGTTGATTTTTGTAACTTTTATCAAACTTTTGATACATAAGAAGTGCATGCCTTTGGATAATAAAAAAAATTGATCAGTAAATTTAAAATTTTTTTACGAAAACAAATACGTAGCTCTCTACTTCTTTGTTTATTATGCCTCACTTATTTGTCTATTTTTTTCTTCAAGGCAGCCACCTAGTGCAAGTAATAAGGGTTAATTTTTGTAACTTTTATCAAACTTGTGATACATAAGAAGTGCATCCCTTTAGATAATAATAAGAAATTTGATGAGCAAATGTTAAAACTTTGTACGAAAACTAATACGTAGTCCTCCACTGATTTCTTTATTATGCCCCACTTATTTCCCTATTTTTTTTATCAAGGCAACCACCTAGTGAAAGTAATAAGGGTTGATTTTTGAAACTTATAATCAAACTTGTGATAAAAGAAAGAATTGATCAATAAATTTTAAAACTTTTTAAAAAAACTAATACGTAACTCTCCACTTATTTGTTTATTATGTCCCACTTATTTTTCTATTTTTTTCTTCAAGGCAGCCACCTATTGCAAGTAATAAGGGTTGATTTTTTTAACTTATAATCAAACTTGCATAAGAAGTCCATCCCTTTGGATAATAAAAGAAAAATTGATCAATATATTTTAAAACTTTGTACCCAAACTAATACATAGGTCTCCACTTATTTGTTTATTATGTCCCACTGATTTGCCTATTTTTTTCTTCAAGGCAGCCACCTAGTGAAAGTAATAAGGGTTTATTTTTTTAACTTTTATCAAACTTGTGATAGATAAGGAGTGCATCCACATGGATAATAAAAGAACAAATTGATCAGTAAAGTTTAAAATTATTTATGAGAATTAATACGTAGCTCTCGACTTATTTGTTTATTATGCCCCACTTATTTGCCTATTTTTTTCTTCAAGGCAGCCACCTAGTGCAAGTAATAAGGGTTGATTTTTGTAACTTATAATCAAACTTGTGGTACATAAGAAGTGCATCCCTTTGGATAATAATAAAAAAATTCATGAGCAAATGCTAAAATTTTATACGAAAACTAATTCGTAGGTCTCGACTTATTTGTTTATTATGCTCGACTTATTTGCCTATTTTTTTTTCTTCAAGGCAGCCACCTAGTGCAAGTAATAATGGTTGATTTTTGTAACTTTTACAAAACTTGTGATAAGAAGTCCATCCCTATGGATAATAAAACAAAAGATTGATTAATAAATTTTAAAACACGCAAACTAATATGTAGCTCTCTACTTCTCTGTTTATTATACCCGCTTATTTGCCTATTTTTTTTCTTAAGGTAGCTACTTAGTACAAGTAATAAGGGTTGATTTTTTTAACTTATAATCAAACTTGTAATAAGTAAGAAGTCCATCCTTTGGATAATAAAAGAAAAAATTGATAAATAAATTTTAAAACTTTGTACGCAAACTAATATGTAGCACTCTACTTATTTTTTTATTATGCCCCATTTATTTGCCTATTTTTTTTCTTCAAGGCAGCCACCTAGTGCAAGTAATAAGGGTTATTTTTGTAACTTTTATCAAACTTTTGATACATAAGAAGTGCATTGCTTCGGATAATAAAAAGAAATTGATCAGTAAATTGAAATTTTTTTTACGAAAACAAATACGTAGCTCTCTACTTCTTTGTTTATTATGCCACACTTATTTGTCTATTTTTTTCTTCAAGGCAGCCACCTAGTGCAAGTAATAAGGGTTAATTTTTGTCACTTTTATCAAACTTGTGATACATTAGAAGCGCATCCCTTTGGATCATAAAATAAAAATTGATCAATAAATTTTAAAACTTTGTACGCAAACTAATATGTAGCACCCCACTTATTTGTTTATTATGCCCCATTTATTTGCCTATTTTTTTCTTCAAGGCAGCCACCTAGTGCAAGTAATAAGGGTTGATTTTTGTAACTTTTATCAAAATTTTGATACATAAGAAGTGCATGCCTTTGGATAATAAAAAAAAAATTGATCAATAAATTTAAGACATTTTTACGAAAACAAATACGTAGCTCTCTACTTCTTTGTATATTATGCCCCACTTATTTGTCTATTTTTTTCTTCAAGGCAACCACCTAGTGCAAGTAATAAGGGTTAATTTTTGTAACTTTTATCAAACTTGTGATACATAAGAAGTGCATCCCTTTGGATCATAAAATAAAAAATTGATCAATAAATTTTAAAACTTTGTACGCAAACTAATGCGTAACACTCCACTTATTTTTTTTGTTATGCCCCATTAATTTGCCTATTTTTTTCCTCAAGAAAGCCACCTAGTGAATGTAATAAGGGTTGATTTTTGTAACTTATAATCAAACTTGTGATAAAAGAAAAAATTGATCATTAAATTTTAAAACTTTTTACGAAAACTAATACGTAACTCTCCACTTATTTGTTTATTATGCACCACTTATTTCCCTATTTTTTCTTCAAGGCAGCCAGCTATTGCAAATAATAAGGGTTGAATTTTTTAACTTCTAATCAAACTTGCATAAGAAGTCCATCTCTTTGGATAATAAAAGAAAAATTGATCAATATATTTTAAAACTTTGTACCCAAACTAATACATAGCTCTCCACTTATTTGTTTATTATGCCCCACTGATTTGCCTATTTTTTTCTTCAAGGCAGCCACCTAGTGAAAGTAATAAGGGTTTATTTTTGTAACTTTTGTCAAACTTGTGATACATAAGAAGTGCATCCATTTGGATAATAAAAGAACAAAGTGATCAGTAAATTTTAAAATTCTTTATGAGAATTAATACGTAGTTCTCGACTTATTTGTTTATTATGCCCCACTTATTTGCCTATTTTTTTCTTCAAGGCAGTCACCTAGTGCAAGTAATAAGGATTGATTTTTGTAACTTATAATCAAACTTGTGGTACATAAGAAGTGCATCCCTTTGGATAATAATAAAAAAATTCATGAGCAAATGATAAAATTTTATACGAAAACTAATTCGTCGCTCTCGACTTATTTGTTTATTATGCCCGACTTATTTGTCTATTTTTTTCTTCAAGGTAGCCACCTAGTGCAAATAATAATGGTTGATTTTTGTAACTTTTATCAAACTTGTGATACATAAGAAGTCCATCCCTCTGGATAATAAAAGAAAAGATTGATCAGTAAATTTTAAAATTTTTTACGAAAACTAATACGTAGCTCTCACATTTATTAGTTCATTATGCTCCACTTATTTGCCTATTTTTTTCTTCAGGGCAGCCACCTAGTGCAAGTAATAAAGGTTGATTTTTTTAACATATAATCAAACTTGTGATACATAAGATCTCCATCGCTTTGAATAATAAAAGAAAAAATTGATTAATAAATTTTAAAACTTTGCACCCAAACTAATACGTAGCTCTCTACTTATTTGTCTATTATGCCCAACTTATTTGCCTATTTTTTCTTCAAGGCAGCCACCTAGTGGAAGTAGTAAGGGTTGTTTTTTTTAACTTATAATCAAACTTGTGATACATAAGAAGTGCATCCTTTGGATAATAAAAGAAAATATTGATTAGTAAATTATAAATCTTTTTACGAAAACTAATACGTAGCTCTTGACTTACTTGTTTATTATGACCCACTTATTTGCCTATTTTTTTCTTCAAGGCAGCCACCTAGCTAGTGCAAGTAATAAAGGTTGATTTTTTTAACTTATAATCAAACTTGTGATACATAAGAACTCCATCCCCTTTGAATAATAAAAGAAAAAATTGATCAATAAATTTTAAAACTTTGCACCCAAACTAATACGTAGCTCTCCACTTATTTGTCTATTATGCCCAACTTATTTGCATATTTTTTTCTTCAAGGCAGCCACCTAGTGCAAGTAATAAGGGTTTATTTTTTTAACTTATAGTCAAACTTGTGATACATAAGAAGTGCATCCTTTGGATAATAAAAGAAAATATTCATTAATAAATTTTAAAACTTTTTACGAAAACTAGTACGTAGCTCTTGACTTATTTGTTTATTATTCCCCACTTATTAGTCGCCTATTTTTTTCTTCAAAGCCGCCACCTAATGCAAGTAATAAGGGTTGATTTTTGTAACTTATAATTAAACTTGTGATACATAAGAAGTGCATGCCTTTGGATAATAAAAGAAAGAATTGATCAGTAAATTTTAAAATTTTTTACGAAAACTAATACGTAGCTCTCACACTTATTTGTTTATTACGCTCCACTTATTTCCCTACTTTTTTCTTCAAGGCAGGTCGCTAGTGCAAGTAATAAGGATTGATTTTTTTAACTTATAATCAAACTTGTGATACATAAGAAGTCCATCCCTTTGAATAATAAAAGAAAAAATTGATAAATAAATTTTAAAACTTTGTATACCCAAACTAATACGTAGCTCTCGACTTATTTGTTAATTATGCCCAACTTATTTGCCTATTTTTTTCTTCAAGGCAGCCACCTAGTGCAAGCAATAAGGGTTTATTTTTTTAACTTATAATCAAACTTGTGATACATAAGAAGTCCATCCTTTTGAATAAAAAACGAAAATATTGATCAGTAAATTTTAAAAATTTTTACGAAAACTAATACGTAGCTCTCACATTTATTAGTTTATTATGACCCACTTATTTGTCTATTATGCTCAACTTATTTGCCTATTTTTTTTTCAAGGCAGCCACCTAATGCAAGTGATAAAGGTTGATTTTTTTAACTTATAATGAAACTTGTGATACAAAAAAACTCCATCCCCTTTGAATAATAAAAGAAAAAATTGATCAATCAATTTTAAAACTTTGCACCCAAACAAATAAGTAGCTCTCCACTTATTTGTCTATTATGCCCAACTTATTTGCATATTTTTTTCTTCAAGGCAGCCACCTAGTGGAAGTAATAAAGATTGATTTTTTTAACTTATAATCAAACTTGTGATACATAAGAAGTGCATCCTTTGGATAATAAAAGAAAATATTGATTAATAAATTTTAAAACATTTTACGAAAACTAGTACGTAGCTCTTGACTTATTTGTTTATTATTCCCCACTTATTAGCCGCCTATTTTTTTCTTCAAAGCCGCCACCTAATGCAAGAAATAGGGTTGATTTTTGTAACTTATAATTAAACTTGTGATACATAAGAAGTGCATGCCTTTGGATAATAAAAGAAACAATTGATCAGTAAATTTTAAAACTTTTTACGACAACTAATACGTAGCTCTCACATTTATTAGTTTATTATGCTTCACTTATTTGCCTATTTTTTTCTTCAAGGCAGCCATCTAGTGCAAGTAATAAAGGTTGATTTTTTTAACTTATAATCAAACTTGTGATACAAAAAAACTCCATCCCCTTTGAATAATAAAAGAAAAAATTGATCAATAAATTTTAAAACTTTGCACCCAAACAAATACGTAGCTCTCCACTTATTTGTCTATTATGCCTAACTTATTTGCATTTTTTTTTCTTCAAGGCAGCCACCTAGTGCAAGTAATAAGGGTTTATTTTTTTAACTTATAATCAAACTTGTCATACATAAGAAGTGCATCCTTTGGATAATAAAAGAAAATATTCATTAATAAATTTTAAAACTTTTTACGAAAACTAGTACGTAGCTCTTGACTTATTTGTTTATGATTCCCCACTTATTAGTCGCCTATTTTTTTCTTCAAAGCTGTCACCTAATGCAAGTAATAAGGGTTGATTTTTGTAACTTATAATTAAACTTGTGATACATAAGAAGTGCATGCCTTTGGATAATAAAAGAAAGAATTGATCAGAAAATTTTAAAATTTTTTACGAAAACTAATACGTAGCTCTCACACTTATTTGTTTATTACGCTCCACTTATTTCCCTACTTTTTTCTTCAAAGCAGGCCGCTAGTGCAAGTTATAAGGATTGATTTTTTTAACTTATAATCAAACTTGTGATACATAAGAAGTCCATCCCTTTGAATAATAATAAAAGAAAAAATTGATAAATAAATTTTAAAACTTTGTATACCCAAACTAATACGTAGCTCTCCACTTATTTGTTAATTATGCCCAACTTATTTGTCTATTTTTTTCTTCAAGGCAGCCACCTAGTGCAAGTAATAAAGATTGATTTTTTAACTTATAATCAAACTTGTGATACATAAGAACTCCATCCCTTTGAATAATAAAAGAAAAAATTGATCAATAAATTTTAAAACTTTGCACCCAAACTAATACGTAGCTCTCCACTTATTTGTCTATTATGCTTAACTTATTTGCCTACTTCTTTTTTCAAGGCAGCCACCTAGTGCAAGTAATAAGAGTTGATTTTTTTAACTTATAATCAAACTTGTGATACATAAGAAGTGCATCCTTTGGATAATAAAAGAAAATATTGATTAGTAAATTATACAACTTTTTACAAAAACTAATACGTAGCTCTTGACTTACTTGTTTATTATGACCCACTTATTAGCCTATTTTTTTCTTCAAGGCCGTCACCTAATGCAAGTAATAAGGGTTGATTTTTGTAACTTATAATTAAACTTGTGATACATAAGAAGTGCATGCCTTTGGATAATAAAAGAAAGAATTGATCAGTAAATTTTAAAATTTTTTACGAAAACTAATACGTAGCTCTCACACTTATTTGTTTATTACGCTCCACTTATTTCCCTACTTTTTTCTTCAAGGCAGGCCGCTAGTACAAGTTATAAGGATTGATTTTTTTAACTTATAATCAAACTTGTGATACATAAGAAGTCCATCCCTTTGAATAATAATAAAAGAAAAAATTGATAAATAAATTTTAAAACTTTGTATACCCAAACTAA
>Ga0209589_1005748_pt1 | contig 20954 bp, 10 predicted proteins | sample CowpeawhiteBW_FD_187525 | JGI IMG/M metagenome (GOLD analysis project Ga0209589, IMG submission 187525) | Root nodule microbial communities of legume samples collected from California USA - Cow pea white BW (SPAdes) (version 2) | ecosystem: Host-associated > Plants > Roots > Nodule | place: USA... | reverse complement strand
TTTCTTACTCCTAATTAACCTACAAAGCAAATAAACATAGATTAGCATGTTGGCTTAAGTCAAGTCAACTATAGTCAACAAGTCAAACCTAGTCAAAGGTCAACAAGTAAACTAAAGTTGATTCAACAAGTCAACTTTGGGAATAAAAAATAAGAAAAACAAATGAAAGGGATGAAGGATTAGTGAACTTCCTTTCTAAACATGCTTAGTCTTCTTAAGCATGTGCCTCCGTTCTTGGTTGGGTCAATCCTTCATCATGGACAGACTTTAAAACCTTATCTTTTCATAACCAAAGTTTTTCTTAGATCACTTCATACATATAATTTTTAACTAAGAGGAAACTCATCCCTACCGCACATATAAGCAAGAAATCAAGAAAAATAAAAAAGTAAGAATGATAGCCCCCTTACCTTAATACTTGATTTTTCAACTAAACCTTTCAACCTTTGTATGCTTCTTCCCACCCGTTCTTTTTCAACAAAAACCACTTATGTTTCTCTTCAACTTTCTAAAGAATAGTTTCTGTTGGATTTGAGTGTCTCACCACCACCCTAACTCACGTATTTACAATGAAATTCTCACCCAAAAATACGATTATATTCTACAAGATGCAAGGGAAATTTAGCAAAGAAATGGTTTGGAGATGTATTCCTATATTCACGAAATCTAATTTAGTTTACACACCCCTTATATCCGCTTTATCTGTTATGGGAATTTGTTTAATATCTTCTTAATTTTAATACTATTCACAAAATCTTATATCTTAAAAAATCTTTAAAACATATACTTTTTTTGAAATTAAATAACTATTAAACTATTTTATCTCTTTGAAAATCTTTTAAATTAATAAATCATGTTATCTCTTATCATAATGTTTTAAATAAATAAATCTTTAGACTTAATAAATAAGAAACTCTTTTAATTTTTACTTAAAATATACATTTAACCTATTTTTTTTTATTTTTTAATTGTTATAATTTTCAAGGTCTCACACCTTTTATAGTGAATCTACCAGAACATCTGTAAGGCCCCATTTTATTTTTTCTGCCCTAAAGTTAGTGGGCTGCCCTTGTAAGTGGGCCTAAGGCCGACCCAGCATATAAAGTCCTTAGGTCTGCCCTAAACCTAACATTCTTTACCATTTTTAGAAAAGCTTTGTCCTTGCCTTGAGCCACAGCCGCCTTACTTCTGCTAGGGTTCCAACGTTCTTCAGATTCACGTTTGGCTTGTCTATTGTTCTGCTCACGTAAGTACCCTTAACCCTTACCGCCTTTGTTTTGTATAGCTTTCACAGTAACAGTGGAGACTCTTTTATAATTCGTTTTATCCACTGTTCCAGTTGCGAATCGGGTTCTAGAGCTGCTGTGCTCCTTAGCTTTGTGCCGAAAGACCTGTACGGACCCATTTCCAGGTTCGGGAAGTTAGAGTCCGAGTTTAAGTTGTATTTTTATGCCTGTTCTTGAGCTTGTGAATGGACTGTGTGAATAAATCACTGGTTTGGGGTGTATAGTGCTTGGTATGTTTGGTTGGATCGGGAAACGCCTTTGTTGCAGGTGAATCAGGGGCGAGAGCTGTTAATCTCGCCCAGGCGAGTTAGGCTCGCCTAAGCGAACCTGACGAAGGCTCGCCCAAACCCCATTGCGTGAAAGGTCACCCAGGCGACCTGTTCGAACTGTTGAGTGAGTGAACACCTCACCTAGGCGAGAGGGGTCTCGCCTAAGCGAGATCCCGTGACGTTCCCTGAGTGCTTCATCGAACCCTCGCCTAGGCGAAGGGGGGACTCGCCTAGGCGAAGGGGGGACTCGCCTAAGCGAAACCCTTCAGCCTGAGCGAGGGGTTGGGCGAGGCAGTACGCTGTTTGGGTGCTTGTTTATTCTTGGATGATTGATATTGGTTTAGGTGTGAATTGTATGATGAGAAACATGTATATAATGGAGGATTATGTATGCTTGGCATGAATTATGAATTTGCGTATGACGGGTTGGGTATGATCCTGGCATGTGAAATGAATGAGTGGTTTAAAACTAAAGGAACACGTTATTGATATGAGATGAGGCCCTAGATTTCATGGGGTGGTGATGATCAGAGGTATGGATTCGAAATATGATGCATATGAGGAATTAATCTCAGGGGTTGGTATGGAAATGTAAATATGATTTAATGTTCTCCTATTGTTGAGTTATGAATGTTGGTCCGTGTCAGCGTGTAAATTCCTTGGGGTCTCTAGGTGAGACCTTCGAGGTCGCGCTTCAGTGGTCGGGACGTAATTCCATGGCCCTTGTTAGTGGGTGTCCATGGTGGTGCCCCATCTGTATAACTAGGTAAGGATTCAAGGTAAGGACTGCATCCTGACACTCTAAGGGGCCAGTTAGTCTCACTTAGAGCTGACTGACTCCTGTGGTGAGAGTAGCAGGAGGCCTGAAATTCATTAAGGGCTAACCTTGTGGTGAGGGAAATTTGATTCATAGTAATACTTGTAACACATAGCTCAGGATCGAGCAGCTCGGGGTTGAGCAGAGGTATCCACCACAAGTGCAAGCATCCGCTGAATCCGATCAAGTTATACGTATCCGGATGAGTCGAGTCGAGTCATAGTGTATTGAATGAAGAGTCATAACATGTTTGGTTGTATATGGTTGCGAGGTGATAAAAATATATTTGACTGTGGTAAATGTTGTTGGCTCTAGCTTACCCGTTTTGTTGCATGGTTGTGTTGTATGTGGTTGTTCTTCCTTGCGATGATCATCAACTTGGTTGATGGGAGCAGATGGGCGAGGTTCTCGTGGTCAACAAGGGAATGGCGATTCCGCTACTTAGCCATCTGGGCTGGATCTTATACTTCTTTCCTTCATGCTTTCTTTAGGGCTATGGCCCTTGTATTCGTGGTTATTAGATTGTAAACTTTTAGTTAAACAATTATCCTGCTTTTGTTGGCATCGTGGTGTGCCTAGTTTGTAGGGGTGATGTTGAGAACCCAGGACTGCGTTGTTATACTATCTTATGTGTGGCGTTTCCTTTAATTACGTTTATAAATTAAATGGGACGTTACAACATCTAAAAAATCGTAAAACATAAGAGAGGTGTTGAAGACTAACAACCCACATATCCATTTGAAGCCCTAAAATTCTATAACCCAACGCAACTAGATCAGCCAAAAGTAACATTTATAGAAAACGTTATGGTCAAAATAATGAGCAAAGCTTAAATGAGCCAAAAATACAATATTAAAGTAATTATTATTAATGAATTCGATTTATTTCTAATGACAAAAAATGAACTAAGAGACTAAAATAAGTAAAATAAAAAGTGAAATCAATGTATAACAAAGTTATACTGTGTACACAATATGTGTTATCATTAGTAGAGAGTGTGAAGGACAACCTACTTAGCAAAATTCAATAGTGTGATAGTAATGTGATGTTCTTTCAACTAGGAGCAATGTATAGTAAGAAATCATAACGAGACCAAATTATTTACTGCTAATAAACAAGAAAATTTTACAAAATTGGTATGGATAAGTCTCAACTCAAAAGGTCTCATGCCTAATGACAATAAAAGACTATTATTCAGGTTCATATAAAAAATGTCGTCATGCAAGTTTAGGGTTACTCTCAAACCTTGTGAGAGGTTAGTTAGTATTCTTTGGAGACCTTTACGAAAACTATGGTATCAACCATAATTTTTCAACTCCAAGAAAACCTCAACAAAATGGTGTTATGGAATGGAAAAAATGTTTTTTACACGACATGGCTTGAGTGATACTTAATGTTAACTTTGCACCTAAACACTTTTAGGTAGAAGCCATTAGCTCAACTTACTATTTAGAAAATAGAATTTACATCAAACCTTTGATAAAAAAACTCTTTATGAATTGTGGAAGGGTAGAAAGTCAAAAATGTATTATCTCCATCCTTTTGATGTTCAATGTTTTATTCTCAATACAAAAGATATTCTAGAAGTTTTGACTCTAAAAGTGATGAAGGATTTCTTACTTTATTTGATAACTTTTAAGGTATATAGAGTTCTATATATATAGTTAAAAAAGTCATTCATTGTAAGGTTCAATGACCACAAGCCTGATAAGGAATTAAAAAAAAAAAAGAGAAAATTCTCTTGGTTTTGATATTTATGAAATTCAAAGAAAGCCTATAACATTAGTTGAACCAATAGATACTCTAACTAGAGTACATGAACCATTTGGAAGAAATTCAACATTAATAAAGGACTATCAGTAGAAGCGATGTTAGGAGATCCTAACAAAGGAGTAAAAATAAGATCACTTTTCAAAAATCAATGAGCAATAATCTCAAAAATAGAGCCAAAGAATGTAAACAAGGCTCTAAACGATGAAAGTTGGACCATAGTCATGCAAAGAGCTTGATCAATTCCATATGAATGATGTTTGACAAGTAGTTAGCCCACCTTAAAACAAAAACCATCGACGGTGCAAAGTGGGTCTTTCACAACAACCTAGACAGACAAGGTAAAGTTCAGAAAAAATAAGTTAGACTAGTATAGTTAAAGGTTACTCATAACAAGAAAGCATAAATTATATTGAAACCTATGCTCCAATTGCAATGCTAGAGGATATACAAATTTTAATTTCATTTGTAGAATTAAGTATAATGAGGCTACGTCAAGTGAGTATAAAATGCACATTCTTTAATTATTTAATCAGAGTAGTAGTCTATGAACAACTCCTTGGTTTCAGAATCCTACTTTTCTCAATCATGTTTTGAAACTAAACAAAGGTTTTATGCCTTAAAACAAGCTCTCAAAGCTTGGTATGAGTGTGTAAGCTATTTTCTTATTGAAAATGGTTTTAATTGAGCTAAAGTAGACACAAGTATTTTTTATTATTCTTATGATTTGATTGTTCAAATTTATGTAGGTGATATCATATTTGATACTACTAATGAACCTCTTTGTGAGGATTTCTCTATTCTAACGTTGAAAGAATTTGAAATCAGTATGGTTAGAGAATTCAAATTCTTCCTAGACTTGCTATTAAAATAGGCATACGATCTTTTTTACACAAACGCATACAAAAAAAAAGAAGAAATATATTGATATATATATATATATATATATATATATATATATATATATATATATATATATATATGAGTTTCTAAGGAAGTTTAAGGTAGACGATGTTAAGGAAATTAGTATACAGATGAATCCAATATTGTCTTTCTGTCTTGAAAAAGAATCCAATCTAATAGACAACACTCTTTATCACAAATGATTCACTAATGCAAAATAAGCTTTATATATCAACATTATTATACCTGTTCAAATCCACCAGGTATAAAACAAGAGGCGGATGACAATTTTGTAAATAATGTGAGATCTTTTATGCCAATTATACTTTCAACTGGTATAAAGATTAATGCGATGACATTTTTTACAATATTGAAATAGACTTTTTATACCGGTTATAGCTAGAATTGGTATAAATTTCACATATATATATATATATATATATTATTGTTTTTAAATTTTTAAAAGAGATATTATACTTGTTGACCTTGTAACCGGCATAATATGTTTCCCATTTTCCATTTCTTTCTTTCATTCACTTTCCTTAACACGTTCTTCGTTTCAACCATAGTTCATTGCTTCCCTTTCCTTAACACAGTTCTTCGTTTCCAACATAGTTCATTGATTCCCTTTCCTTCACACGGTTCTTCATTTCCAACATAGTTCATTGCTTTGTCACTCCCACTTTCCAACAGTCACTGTCACCGTGCGAAGTCGCCTATGAAGTCGCTGTCACCGTGCGAAGTCGCCTACGAAGTTGCCTACAAAGTCGCCTATGAAGTCGCCATCACCGTGCGAAGTCGTCTCGTCACCGTCGCGTGTTGTTTATGTGCTCTTCGTCTGCTAGCATCATGTTGCTAATTGGTAATTACTGTTAACTGATGGAACCTTAAATGTTCATCATGTTGCTAGCTTGAATTAATATTACTAGCTTTAGTTAATTACTTTTAACTGATGGAACCCTAACTGTTCATGTTGCTAGCCTGAATTAATATCAACTATATACTTAGTAAAGAAGAAACACAATGATGTGGATGATTGTCCACACAAGTTGTTGTTTCTATAGAATATATGCTAAGATAAAAGAATTCCCTTATTCAGTTTATTCAATATTTAATTTCTTCAATCACACCATAGTTTTATCATGGTTCCTGAAGCAATATTGTTTTCTTCAATGCTTGATGGTTAGATGACAGTATATAAGAATGTATGTATTATTTTTTTTAACAGTCCAAATTCTCCTGAGTTTTTATTTTTATTTTTATTTTTATTCATTGCTAACTTTTTGTGGTTTTAGAAATTCAAGTCAGGAGTGAAATCAATCAAGGAAGAAGCATTGAATAACTTGAAAGCCTTGGAGTCAGCTTCTGTAGGGGCTAAGCGTCCAATTTCACATATTCAGACATTGGTTGGGGGATATCTGCAGGAGTTGTTACGCCACTATCCTAGTGGTAGGTGTAAACCGGTAAAATTTTCATATAACTACTCTGTATATCTCTTGTCCCTGAGTCTCTTTTCTATTTTTTTTTCTTCCTTTTGTGCAACATGGTAGCTGAAAATTTGGAATTAGATAAAAACTGGCTCATATGCACTAACATCAGCAATATAAAAAGTAGAAAGCATATACAAAATCTTGTCCCCTATGAGTCACTCCGCTTACATTATTAGTATTGTCACATTTATCCATTTGAATCTTCAGTAGTTCTATCATATTTTCATTGTTCTGATAAACATTCAATTACATTTTCAAGTTATGATGAGTTTGGCAGTTTTGTAGCTTTTAACAAACTGCAATAAATATGCATTTTTAATTGATGGGGATAATTATTGCGCTACTCCTAAGGTTTGTTGTAATTTAAGTTGTTGCTTCAGGTTGAGGTAACTATAACACTATATTCCTAGGATATGCTAGAGTTTTGTCAATCACATAAAATATACACTAATGTCGCTAGCTTTTGACATAGTAAAGGACATATAGTAACCAAAAATAGGTACTCATGAGATTTGAAATCAATGTAGGGTTGAAAGGAATAGAAAACAAGCACAACCAAAGGTTTTGAGGAAGATATAGTATGATGTTTGGTTAAACATGATTGTGTAAGGGGCCACAAAAATTGAAGGAGTAGTGGGGAGTCTTTGATTAGATACACTCTAGTGATATTATTATGTTCGTATAACAGTCCTTTTACAATTCCACTAACATCTTTAAGGATGGTCACATGCTTCTTTTTGATAGAAAGAATATGCATATAGTTCAAGTAACTCTGAAAGATCAAATTCATCAGAATTAGTTGTAGATCAAAGATAAACAAAATGCAACTATAGTTTTGATGGGAAAAAAAGTATCAAATCGGTACATGGTTTACCTTTACTGTATTAACAATGAAGTTGATGAATGTCGGTAAGGCTCTGCTGCCAACATAAGCTTCTGCCTCAACATTCAGATGCTCAAATCTAGCTTCAATTGTGGGAAAACTAATCCCAACTCTGGAAATATTGAAAGATAGTGAATATGTAGAAATAGCCTTTGCCTAGAAATAAACAATTTCATTTAAAAAAAGAAATATAAACCAAGACTAGTTCAATTCTATGGGTTTAAACAATGAATAATAATAGAACATTTTATTAAAATTTATATATGTGCATGCAAGTTGTTGTGAATGTGAATGTAGATGCAGTTTATATGAGAGAGGGAGAGAGAGGGGTGTGACTGTTTCAGTTTCACTGCATTGTCTGGGGGAGAGTGATAGAAACAGTTTCGAAGTGGTAGCTACAAGGTACTTGTTGAAAGAGAGGCAAAAGAAAAAAAAAGCTGAAAACCCTAAGCATGAACTAGTTAGTATATATGTATATGTGTATCCACTACTTTTCTGTATCGGATCCAATGAGTACAGCAATTGTGGCTCACTATTTTTGTGTTTATTTATTCAAGAAAAATGAGAGGGTGTTGCCGAGTCTCACTCTCACGGGAATTGAGACTATAGAGACCAAGTCTTTTTAGAAGCAAGAGATTCATTATCCTACCTTTTTCTCGGTACATGATGAAAACTACAATTCAAAACAAAGTTGGGATAGATTGCAGCACAGACACAGAGAAACACTGCTCGTTTTCCTGTTAGTTGAGTTCATCAAACAAACACCACCCTCAATAATACCCACTGTGCTTTCCAAAGAACCTGTATAGAGCCATGACAAGTTGTTGTGATTAACACTTGAGATTGAGACTTGAGGTAGCTTCCTATATATATATATACTTTGAACTCAAGCATAATATCTTGTTTTTGTGCCTGTGATTGTGACATTTTGCTAGTAATTAACTCAGCTTTTCCAATTTCTCTGATACTTACACTTACTATTCGGATCCATACCAAGCCGGTCTAAGAGAATATCATAATTGGAAATATCTGAGTTTCGAGCATATAGTGTTTCTGAGTTGTAACCATTTGGTGAGAGAGAATGGGAAGTATGTGGAGACTGGTGAATGCGTGAAGTGGGACTCAAAAGGCTATGCATATGTTGTTGGTGGTGACCTGAAAGTAGAGGACATTGAAGTTGGGTGCGACATAAAACTTGTTGCTCTAACATCTTTCAAGATTTTCAATAACCATTTCTACACTTCCATGCACTAGGGCTTGGCCTATGGATTTGAGATTTTTTGGATAAACCTCGCCTGTCAGAACAATCAATTTTTAGAAAGAAAAAAAAAGTAATAATTTATTATTTTTTGCGAAATTAATGAAATTATGCAAATAGTGAAATTTATGCTTTACTTCTTTTTTGGTTTGTACAGGCTTACTGGAACAGCTGGCAGGTACGAATTCTTATCATAATTTACCTATGCTTTAATTATATATATATATATATATATATATATATATAATATAAGGGTATTTTTGTGAATTAAAGTTTAGCGGGTACGGGTATCCACGGGTACGGATACTATGATACTCGTACCCGCCCCGTTAACATGCAGGTATAAAAAATACCCGTATCCGCGGGTAGCGGATATCCATTTTTAATACCCGTTTCCTACCCATTGCAGGTTTTATCTACGGATACTCGCGGGTACGGATATTTTTGACATCCCTAAACAAAACCAAAGGCAAGTTTATGTGTGTGTGCGTGTGAAACTAAGAACGGATAGTACTGTGGTGCGAGTGATGTTTTGAACTAATAACCTAGTCTAATGCAATGCTAATTAAATTCTAAAAACTATATTTAACAAAAAATCAACACTCTGGAAACCTAATTCTACTTAATAAGATTAATGGAAATAGCTGAATTAGCTACCAAAAACTATAAACTAAAAAACATGCTGGAATTTTTAATTGAACATATAAAGAAGGATCACTGAAGTTAAACTAAACTATAATCAACGTTTAGATTCAATAAAAACTAGAAATTGCATAATCTTAAATGGAACAACACAAAAGCAAAGAATAGATTTTCTACATCTTTAAACGATGTTCAACTATGGTTAAATGAGGTTCAGCTTCATTTGCTAAGGTCATTTCTAGTTCCTTAGTGTTAAATGTGGTTGCATTGAACTCATTAACCTTAGCATAGATTCAAGAATGAGATTAGCACGTAAATGAAGTTGAATTCATCTAAGCTTACTTGGTAATCATAAAATGAAGTATGAGAATTTTTTTTTTATCATGAATAGCACAGAGTAATAAATCGTGAGTAAGAAATAAGAATGCAAACCCGTGTCACCGCCGATGAAAACGATTTTTACCACAGAAAAATGAAAAATAAGCACAAAAAATAAAGAAAAACAAATGAAGAAGCAGAACTAACCTTCATGGAAGGGTTTTCTTTTGCTCTTCAAAACACCTTTGGATGGAAGAATAAAGAATGCAAATAGCTTGGCTTCCAGGAGAAGAAGAATGCTAATCTTCTCTCAGCCGACATCAATCACGTATTAAATACATAATTGCATCAATCACGTATTAAATGCATAATCGCAGTCAATTTTTATCAACATTGGATGGAGAAACCTCAAAGAAGAGTAGATTTAAGTTAAAAGTGGAAAGATTTAAAAGTGTTTAGAAAAGAAGAATAAAAAAAAAATTGGACTGGTGTAGAAAAATCAGATATGAATATAAGGATAAATTTCAGAAGGTGTTTGTTTTAAATTATCATTTAAACATTTTAATTTTTCTTAAATTGAAAAAGAGTTTTAGCTTAAAAAAAAACTTTCAATTTAGTGTGAATCGAAGATTTTCTTCATTTTTTTCTTCAGTGAAAAATTAACTATGAGGAAAGAGAATTGTTCAAAATGATTTTTGTTTAAGTTAATAAAATTTACTTGGATTACAAATTTTTACTTGAGAAAAAATGTAAAAAATAATAATTTGGAAAATTTTATAAAATTCAAAATTTATCAATTTTATCTCTGTTATCTAATTTTAAATATCAAAATAAAATTATTCTTCATTTAAACTCTCACTTAAACGAAATATAACCATTCAACACTCAAAATAAGTCAAATTCACAACTAAACTAAATTATACAATTTAGTTACTTTATAAAAAAAATTAATTTTGTACACTTTATTTACCTACTACTTGAATACTATTTGCTTAAGTAAAAAAAAAAATTATCGGAGTTGGTCATAGTTTATGATGCACCGATACTTCAATTTGGATCACTTATCAATGCCCGACACAAATTTATGTCCAATACTTTAAAACTTTTTTATCAATACTTATTAATGAAGTATCTAATTTATGAAGTCGTAATAAACTACAAGAAAATCTTTGAATAATAATAAATTTTAGTGACAAAAAATAATTAGTCACTATAGCAACCAATTTAGGTATCAATTTATAAACTAAATATTATTGTCGGTTAAAATAGTTCAAAGAATTATAATTGATCTCTAAATTGGTAACTGAAATAATTTCAATTTTAAATTGATTTATAAATTGGTACAAAGATTTTAATTTGGATTCACACAATAATAATCATATATTTATTATATTTTTAAAAATTATTGTATACTTTTTTAAATTTATATATCGTGTATTTATTATTTATTGTATTTTATTATTTTCAAAATATCGTAATCATGCACATTACCGTGACATTATATTTTGGGGACCTTGTGAAATTCTTGGAAACGCACATTTAATTATTGAGGACTCAAGCCCCAAGTTGAAAAGTCAAAAGTGTGTTGAAATTTTGGGTTACGTGTGTGGAATTGCTTCCATATGTTTTCCTATCCTTTAATACCTTTTACGAATACAGAAAATATTAAAATATTTTTTTGTCTCAATTTTTGTCATATAAGTTTAAATTTTGATTTTGTGTTTAAATGGGTTTTAATTTTTGTTAATTTTGTTTAAATATGTCATTTTTGTTAATACTGTTGAAATCATTAACGGCCATAAACAGTAACTGTCACGTGTCATTTCATGGTTCTTTTTTTATTTTTTAAAATTCTTTTAATTTTTATTTATTTTTTTAAATGTCCACATAGCATGTCACATGTCAAAGTCAATCTTCTATATCCAATTTGGTCCTTATATTTGTTAGTTTTGTTCAATTTAGTCCTAATTTTTGTCAACATTAACCAAATTGGTCCTTCTTCAAATTGGAATCAAATTTAATTTTTATATCAAAATTATAATGATGTGAATGTAATATATTATATAAAAATATTTAATAAAAAATGTGAATTTTAATATAAAAATTAAATTTGGTTTCAATTTGGAGAGGGACTAATTTGGTTAATGTTAACAAAAACTAGAACTAAATTGAACAAAAATAACAAATATGGTAACCAAATTGAATATAAAATATTGACTTTGGCACGTGCCACACTACTGGGTTGATACGTGAACATTTTAAAAAAAAACTTAAAAAAATCAAAAAAATTCAAAAAAACCCACGAAGTGACACGTGGCAGTCACAGTTTATGGTCGTTAATGATTTAAATAGTATTAGCAAAAAAGAACCCAATTAAACAAAATTGTCGAAAATTGTGACCTATTTGAACACAAAATCAAAATTCTATTTGAACACAAAATCAAAATTATGACTTATTTAATAAAATGTGACGAAAATTAAGACAAAAAAGGTATTTTAAGCTACAGAAAACGACTAATAAATTATAGCATGAAAAGAAAAATTTATTAAAATGTAAATAAATTATCAGCATGATGGTTGCCATTAAATTTTGATCTGATGGCTCAGAGGGAGAGAGGAAGGGAAAGAATAACGCATGCAGCGCGCGAAAGCGAAAATGGGAATACGAAAGGGTGGGGAGGGGATTTGACACGGTTCTACACTACCTTGAACCATCGTCGCGGAAAAGTTCATTTTTATTTCCAGTTGAGTACAGTCACTTTATAGTTATATTTGAGGATGTGGGAGTGCTTTTTTCATTAATGAATGTAATCAGATTATTCATTTTTTAATATGGTAAAATTATAAATCTATTATTATCATTTTCTGAACTAATTTTGAAATAAATTGATAATTAAAATATTAAATATAAAATTTAAGAAAAATAATTAATATATATTTTTTAGAATTTTAAAAATATTTTAAATAATTTTTGATGATTTTAAACCTTTAATATATCTTAAATAATAATAAAACATGATATATTTTAATGGCAGTTTTTTATTGTTAAAATATTATAAAATAAGAATAATCTTTTTACGATTTATAACTATCAGTAATTTGTTTTAGCAAAATAGCGATGTTTAAAATTGTCCAATTCAACCTTAAATATGTCACATTTATTTAATGTATTACTAAAGAACAATCAAATTAAAATGTAAAATATAAAATATATCAGTATGTTTAAAATTTAAAATTGGATAAAATTACATTTGAAAGATATATAAAGCCTAAAATAACAATGATAGATACCGAAAAGTAATTATACAGTTTCAATTTCTTGTAAAACTATTAGTGGAATAAATTTACATATGAATTTAATTTTTTGCAAGAAAATTAGGTGAGATTTTTTTTTTCAAGACTTTACGTATGAATTTGAAATGTGTAAGAAATTACTTTAGAAATTTAAATTTGTAGTAAAAATTACCTATTGTTTTCTAAATTGATTCTTTCATAATAAAATTGCTATATTTTTTATTTCGAATGAAAATTTGTCGTGGATATTTTTCGAAGAGATTTTAAAATTTTCTGCAAATTTTTAAATTTTATAAGAAATCGTAGAAAACATTATAAGACTTTTCTTACACATTTTTATAAGAAAAATCTACATAAAAATCTCCAAATAAATTTCTAGTAGCGAAGAAATCCATAATTTACATCAGACAAATAGATTCTGAAAGATATTAAAAAATAAGTGACTTTCTCAATGCATATAATAGCATGCACATCCAAACGGCTTTAGAGCATCTTAATCAGATTTCTTTCTAAATAATAATGAAAAAGGTCTTTCATTTAGGTTAATTGAAAATAACAATGAAAAAGGACTTTCATTTAAGTTAATTGGTGAAGACAATCTGTTGATGAGATAAATTGAGATAGATAAAGTTTTCCACTAGTAGGGATGACAAAAATACTCACGCCCGCAGATATTCGTGAATAAAATCCGTGATGGGTAGTTAGTATTACCTACGGGTAGTGGATATTTTAATATATGCTTATAAACGGGTCGGGTACGGGTATCATACTTGTTGTACCTGCGGGTACCCGTTACCCGTAAAACATTAAAATTAAAATTTAATTTATATTTTATTAAGTTAAATTTAATTAAAATTAAAATTAAAATGATATTTTATTAGGTTAAATTTAATTAAAATTAAAATTTAATTAAAATTAAAATTTAATTATATTTTCTTTTTATAATTTTATATTAAAAAATTTATAAAATATATATATTTTTTAAATATTTGCGGGTATGCGGGTATCCACATGTACCCACGAGTTTTAAAAAAATCCGCGAATATTTTTTAAGCGGGTACCCAACCGGTAAACATGCGGGGTAATGGGCGGATTTTTTTTGCGGGTCGGGTTGCGGATAGGCACTATCCGTACCCGACCCGACCTGTTCCCATCCCTACCCACTAGTAGTGTAAAGGCATTTTAGCCTGTGCCAAAAGTGTGAACCCTAGTTCAATCACATGTCTATGTTTCCTTTCAACTTTACCATTTTGCTGAGAGATATACGGACAAAACATTCTAAATTGAATTCTTAATTCAATGGCTATTTTTTGGACAGGTTTAAACTCACTTCCACTGTCACATTGAAGAGCTGTTATCTTCTTGTTAAACTGGTTTTCAACCAGGCTGTTGAATTGAGTGAAAGCATGTATTGTTTCTTATTTTTGTTTCAAAGGAAAAATCTAAGTGAACCTGTTGTAATCATCAATGAAAAGAACATAGTACTTAAAATTAGAGGGAGATAAAATTGGAACAGGTCCCTGTACATCATTGTGAATCAATTCTAAAGGTTCCTTAACATGAGAGGAAGATGATTTAAATGGTAACAAGTGAAGTTTTCCAAATTGACAAGCTTCACAAAATGAAAATTGATCATGTGATGGTGTCTTGACATTGCAAATCTTCAACACCTTTTCTAAGACTTTATTGTTAGAGTGTCCAAGCTTTCTATGCCAATTCTCCTTCAGCGGCACGTAGACACATAAATTTTTATTGACTTGAGAGTTGACACTTGAAAATTGGTATAATCCCTTTCTAAGTTGGGTGTGACATAAAGCTTGTTGCTCCCACGTCTTTGTGGAGTTTCAATAATCATTCCTACGCTTCCATGCACAGGGCATTAGCCTATGGATTTGAGATTTCACGGCTAAAACTCGCCTGTCAAAAGAATCATTGTCGATTCGGGGGCCTCTTCTATTTCAACTCTTCTAACCAGAAGATTCAATGCTCGTCGGGTGAGGACCACACAAACTCAGATTGATTTTTTTAAATTGGTTATTATTGATAAAACATTGTTCTATTTATTCAATCAATTTTTAGAAAGAAAGAAAAAGTAATAATTCATTATTTTCTGTGAAATTAATGAAATTATGCAAATAGTAAAATTTATGCTTTACTTCTTTTTTGGGTTTTGTACAGGTTGGAACTGCTGGCAGGTACGAATTCTTATCATAATTTACCTATGCTTTAATTATATATATATATATATATATATATATATATATATATATATATATATATATATATATAAAATTTTACGACTACTTAATTCACACAGAATTATCAGGAGAAGAATTTTTATATGCTTTATTTTTATATTCACACAGATAGTCAAATTTAAGCTTTCCTTGTTTTTTGTGTGATGTACCGATTTAATTTATATGCTGGAAGGTACGAATTTTTATCATTTTAATTTACACAGACTTATCAGGACATGAATTTTTATGTGCTTTATTTTGGCCAATATATAGGAGCAATAACAATAATTAGTTTTGATGCTTTTATGACAACCATATTGAATGATATATGCTTAGTTTTAGAAACAATTTTTAGAAACAGGTCGCTATGTGATGACTTTCTCTGGATTTTTCAAAATTCTCTTCTTCCACCCCTATTGGTACAGGGAACTAAAGTAATCTTTTACTTTAACATATACATTATTGAACTAGTTAACCTATTTGGTATATCTATACTGAACTGTTTGGCTCCACCTAACAATAACTTGCCAATTTAACAGAGTTGGATGATTTTTAACTATACATTAATATAAAAAATAGTTAAAAATATTTGTATTAATCAACACCTTTAATTTAATTTTCTATTATTAATTATGAATTAATTTAATATATAAAGATAATAATCTTTTTAATTTATCTTATTAAAAATATTAATTATAAATTGAAGACTTATAAAATATATATATATATATATATATATATATATATATATATATATATATATATATATATATATATATATATTAAGTAAAAAATAACAATTTATTTTTTGAAATTTGGTTCGAGTCAAAATTAAGTTCACGTAATTTTAATAAGTCTATTTTTCCCATCTCACTTGTGATGGGTTAATAGTGAACCAAAATGATATGAAATGACATAATTTATCATCTTTAATTGAATTAATAAAAGAGTTACATTAAACAAAAATACTATATAGATCGAATCTAATATTTTTTTGTAATACTCCCCTTTTATAAATATATTATTATATAGGTTTTATTATAATCATTATGATAAAAGATATATAGCAACAATAATAATAACAATTTTTGAAATTTATAATAATTCATATATCTTTTAAATAAAACAGAAAATAATTTAGATATTGATATATCATAAGAGTCAAATTAGTGGCCTATAATTGGATTATTGACCTATAATTATGATGTCTATTATCAATAAAAAATGTTGTTGAATTGTTTGAAAGATGCTTTTGTTCTATCTTCATTAGTGAGTTATATACTTTGTGCTCATAGAATTTTCGTTGCTTAGAATTCCTTTGTGTGAACTGTTCCAAAGTCAAATGAGTTGTTATGTTATATTAAATGGGGGTAGTATTGAGTTCACATATTGGACTACGTGTTTGGCTGTTTCTAAGCTCTAACCAAAAGCAATGGTGTTAATTTATACACACAACAATGGATCGGAGTTGGATAAATTTTTTACACACAACAAATGAATATGAGAATTGAGTAGAAGAATTTCTTGAATTTGCAAATATGAATGTTCCGGATAATAATGGAAAATTCTACTTCCTGTGTGTTAATTGTTTGAATGAGAGAAAACTACCAACTAACGTTATTCAAGAGCATGTTCTTTGTGATGGTTTCTTAACGAGCTACACAAAGTGGATATGGCATAGTGAATTAATAGACATGCCAAGTGTAGATATGTCTGAAGCAGAAAAAGATGATTTAGAGATGGATGATCGAATGGAGGAAATGATTCGTGATATTGAACATGATTCCTTTCAAAGTGTGAATGTGTATGAAAATTTGTGCAATGACGCAGAAAAACCTTTGTACGCAGAATGCACTAAGTATACTCGATTGTTAGCAGTATTAAATATAGTGGATATAAACAATTATACATTTCATACAAAAGACGAAGATGAAAAAAGCACCACACAGAATAGTGGAGTAATGGTTGTAGCTGAATCAATGCATTTCTCAAGTTCAAAGGATAAATATCTGATTATGGCCTCAATGTGCTACTTTGGTGTAATTGAAGATATTTGGATAATAGATTACACAAGTTTTAGAGTACCTATTTTTAAATGTAAATGGGTTGATAGTAATATTGGCGTGAAGATCGATGATCTAGGTTTTACCTTGGTTGACCTAGAAAAGGAAGGTTATACTAAAGAGCCATTCATCATGGCATCTCAAGCAAAATAAGTGTTTTCTGTTACTGATCTCGCTAACAAAAGATGGTCAGTGGTTCTCCAAGGCAAAACCATACATTATACTGATTACAATGATGAATTGATACTTGATATTAGCGAAACTCCATCCTTCTCATCAAATATGCCGACCTTGAATGTCGACAATGAAGTAGATGATGTTCATGCCGTACGTGATGACCACAACGAAGGGTTGTGGGAGAACATTCTAACTTGACCCATTTATTTATGTGCTCATAAACTTGTGTGTGGATTTTCTTCACCCTCTTCATCTTTCTCAGTTCAAGTTCATTGGTACATTTTATCCCTTCTTGTTCATTGTTTTAAAAACTATGATTCATGTGGTTCACTTCATCTTTATTTCTTTTATATTCTTCATAGGTGGGTAGGTTCGAAGTTTTGATCTGAAGCCATTACAAACAAGATAACCTAATATCCATTGCTTTCAGGTAACTTTTATATTCTACTTTTTCTATATGATTATGTGAATATTCTTTAAAACCCTAAAGTTTCTTATCAATTTTTTATGGGACCTTGCAATGTCAAAGTCTTGTTCTCTCTTTCATTTAGAATGTTACTATTATGCTAATATTACAATTTTATCATACTGTGTCCTACTATAATTTACTGTTATGAGTCTTGTCTGTGTTTGTGCTTCATAGGTTACCCCCTTTTCGTTCAAAAGAGGTTCATGAAGTTAATGAAATAAAATATCCTTATTTGTTTCTCTTATTCTCTTTTCGGTTCTCTTGCATATGGTTTTTCTTTTGCTGATAACTAAAATGTACTTTTATCTTCGTTTATTAAATTGTTTTCATTGAAGTTTCCAGAATCCATCCAAATGAAGACTTCTCATCTCTTAAGCACATTAGGTCCTAGTTGATAGTAAGTACACAACTCTAGTCATTTTTCTTGTCTTGATTTCTCTGTTACATCCAATGTAAATTTTGAAATTGATCCTTTTGTCATTCAATTTCTTCTATTTATTTCTCAAAATAAAATTTTCAACGAAATCATGATCTAACAAAAAATCCTCGGTCACCTTTCTTCTAGCCAACCCCCAAACTCTAGATATTTTGAGATTTTATTTTTGGCCAAGAACTTCCTCTGTTGACAGTCTTGTGTTAACCTCATGATTCCCTTCTCAAACCCATGTGACACTTTTGAAGTCATTACTAACTAGGTTGTAGCATCTTTATAATATTACCTTTTTATAAAAAAATATTACTAAAAAGGTTTAGTCACATTTTTTAAAATGTTACATTTTTATTAAATAAATTATACTAAAGGTGTTTAGTAACATTTTTATAAATGTATAAATTGATATGTAAAAATGTTAGCAGTACTTCTTTATAATTCATTTTGAAGAATCATCTGTCATGCTTATTTGTCACTTACTTTTTGACCTACATAGTTACCAATGTTAGCAGTACTTCTGACCTACATACTTTCTGACCTACATAGTCACAACCCTCCCCGATTACTGAACAGTTTTTTGCTAATGCAGCTGCAATCTGGCACAGAGATTAAGTTTAGTTTGTGAAATTGAAAAGAAAAGTTATTGACTTGATTTATTATCAGTTTGAGGGAATACCCGAGTTTCATTACTTTCGTTGATGATTCACTGTATTGAGTCTGTGGCTGACTTAGCTGGAGACTGATTGGTGCATGTAAATCATATCCATTTCTGGCCATGTAAGAAGGACTGGATGCCACATTTTCTTCACTTGTACTGCTTCCGTAAACCTAAGAGCCAAATCTTCTATTTAGGTTTATCTAAAGGAAACTTTAAGCCTTTATCTTCTAGATAATTAGAACTAAGCTCAATAAATGTGTGAAATCTGTTTGACATAAAGTGTCTGTGTATGTACTGACTTGTTCATTATGCAAGCCTTTGGTAGTCTTAGGCATGCATGTGCGTTTATGAAAAGATGAAATAATAGTTTTTTGAATTATACAATGCAATGGTGGATCATTTACCTTCTTTTGTAGCTCTGCATTTTCCTTTTGAATCTGGTCCATTTTTTGATAGAGTTCAACATTGTTCTGATGAATGAGATTTCCCTACAATGGCATTAATGACAACTGGTCAGAATTTTTAGGAAAACCTTAATAAATATAGGGCAAGAATAAATTAAATCTTCTCTTTCAGGTAAATTCATATTATATGTAGGTTTAACTATTTAATTGAACATATTGCTAACATAAATCATTCTTTATACTTTGGTGCTCATAGGCTAAGAGGAAAGTTGCACAAGAGATAGCAAAAAAGAATGTCCACCCCCATAGATTGTCTTGTGGGGGTTATGATAAATTGGAGCAGAAGATGATGAAAGAGGCATTTGCCTCTAATTCCAGTGGGACTACTGTTACTCATCCTTCTCGCCATGATAAATGGAAAAGAGCTTGTCAAAAACCAACAGGGGATTACATATCTGCAGAAACAGAAAGCGTAGCTAAGCGTATTGTAAGTAACTTAAACTAACTTATTTTTAGATGTGTATTAATTTTTTTTTAATCTTTTGTAGGATAAGCTGGTCGAGCAAAGCACACAAGGATCATTCACTCCACAAGGACGTGAGGACATATTGGCAGTTGTCATTGGTCGTCCAGAGCATCCTGGACGTGTTCGTGGTGTTGGAAAATTTGTAGGCATCTGTCAATTCTTTGGTCCTCCATCAGCTAATCATAATAAAGTAAATATCAATGAAGAAGTCATCATGTCCATCAAATAAGAAATGAGAGAACAAATGAGGGAGGAAATTAGGGAGGAGATTAAGAAGGAGATGAAGAAAGAGTACTTTGATATGAAGGCACAATTATTAGCAGACATGAGAGTAGAGTTAGTCTCCCCCTCAGCCCAGCCTTGTAATCCTCCTCAACAACCTTCTCTTATTTGTGTAAGCACAAAGGGGAGTTGCGATGTTCCTCTTGAAGAGGCTTCTCTCATTGTTGATGCAGATTACGAGTTGTTCATTGATGATCTCCTACAGTCCTTGGTGGCTTTAGGTAATTTGTCTAATTATATTGTTTTGCATGTATTTTACACCATGCAACCATTGCATCCAAGGGCCTGCCCCACTCAAGAGGTTAAGACAGTGGGGCAGGCCCTTGGAAATTTTATCCTTTGGCTACTTAGATTAGCAAAAGTAATTGCAAATGAGGTAATTGTCCTTACTTGTTTTAATTATGCATTTATTTACATCGGTGTATACTAATGTTATTTAATACTTTAAATATGTATAGCAGATTAGAGTACAAGAAAAGGAAGATGTGAATGAATCATTACCACAACAGACAATTCTAGAACGACTTGGTGCAATGGCAACAACTATTGCCTTGCAACCTATACAATTAGAAATGCCTCCCCAATCCACAAATAGGACCTTCAACACCCCTTTTTTTATATGTCAAAAGGATATTTTTGAAGTTCTCTCTAGCACTGATATGTTATGTATATCAGTAATACAACTTTGGTTGTTGTAAGTAAACTTTTATTACTTTTATGAAGTTTGAATATATTCAATATGTTATTCTTATATTATTTATTTTCAATGTTTAAGGTA
>Ga0209589_1005747_pt1 | contig 20957 bp, 12 predicted proteins | sample CowpeawhiteBW_FD_187525 | JGI IMG/M metagenome (GOLD analysis project Ga0209589, IMG submission 187525) | Root nodule microbial communities of legume samples collected from California USA - Cow pea white BW (SPAdes) (version 2) | ecosystem: Host-associated > Plants > Roots > Nodule | place: USA... | reverse complement strand
CCAATGAAAATATAATAAAAAAAAAAAAACTCTATAAACTACTTATAATTTTTTTTTTATCAATTTTTATTTCACTAAGCTAATCTTAAATTATGTTTTTTTTTTGGTTTGTGAAGACCTGGCTTTAATACTCATTGTTGTTGCTTTTTGAAAATTTGTTAAACATACATATCAACCCCCCTATTGTGTTTTTTTTTTACAACATTCAAATGATTAATATTTTTTAAAATTTTTTTAGCAACCTTGAAGAATCACCTACTATAAAGTCATTCGTAGACATGCTATTAAGATCATTCTCGACAAGTTTGATCCTCTTCTCTTTTTTCATAAGCTCTTCTACATATATACAAAATTTAAATTAAATTATATATATTAATATAATTAAATTAACTTAATTTTGTTATGGAATGCAGGTTGACAAATGGTTTGATCCACTTCGAAAGAATTAATATATTTTTATCTTAGTTAAGTTTTAAATATATCATAAATTTTGATATTTTTAATTAAGTTCTTATCAAAAAAATTGTTTTATTAAGTACTAAACATTTAAAAAAAAAAATTCAAATGAGTCTTTCATTGTAAATTTCTTTGTTAAGGGACTTGCGTGATTTTTATATTGCCTTGTTACTTTGCTTACTATTTTCAGGGTTAAGAAATATGAAATTATGTAGTTAATATAAAATAATACTGTAGTTAATATAAAATGATGACAAGTGACTTTTATTAGTTTAATTAGAAACATATTAGACAATGAGATTATAATGCTTATCGATAATGCCTATGTTATCATTTTTAGTGATTTAGAGACTATCATCATCACTATTAATATAGGTGACGTTAACGATTTCCTTCTATCCAACATAATGAGAATAATAAATATCATTTTTTATTACTTTATAATAACTTCAATATTCTTTTATATTAACTACAAAACCTCACATTTCTTAATATCATTCCATTAAAAAAACAAAAACGATATAAACTCAATTTAAAAAAATACAAATTTATAATACTTAATAAAGTACCAAAAAAATTGTAATAAAAATTTACTTTAAAATACCCAAACTTATAAAGAACTTAAAACGTCACTAAGTTTTATTTATTTATTTTGCATACCTTTATTTTAATGCAATAATATTTAAGAAAAAAATAAATTAGCATTTTTGAGTTAAAAAACCACGCCTTCATGCAAATGGTGGGAATTAAAACTTTGTAAGTGACAAAAATTGTAATGAAATAACCTTTTTAACATGAGGGAAATTTAATAAGGTGGAAAAGTAAGATAACGATCATATCAATTACTTAACACCAATATTACTCGGTTAACAAAAATATTAAAGAGCAAAAGCTCAATTAAAAAAATAAATTTATTGTGGCAGTGGTGAATGTGATTTTAGTGTAGTGGTAGAAGTGATAAGGGTGGTGGTTGTATGGTGATTGTTGTTTTACCGTGGTGGTGATGGTGAAGATGACAACAATAATGATGGTGGTGACAACGATAATGGTAGTGATGATGACATCGGTGAAGAGTCATGAAATAGAGGATAAGGATATGATGAAGTGGAGGTTAAGAGTATTTAAGTGGAATATGAAACTAAATAGAACAAACTAAATGAAACATAATTTAACAAAATAAAAATCAAATTAAACATGCAAAAAAGAATAATCAAAATAAATAAACTCTAAAGACAAAAACCAACACAATATTTAAACTTTTTTTAATATTAGTTCTTAAATTTGATGGTTCTTCATCCTCAATAGTTTCTTCTATTCATTCTTGAATTTACTCTTGAAAGGGTAGATTTTGTAAATTAGTCTTCAAAATATTATTTTAAATAATTTATATTTGTCTTAAATATTGAGGATAAAGATTTTTTTTTATTTTCTTTATTTATATTTGTTACTGACTTATGTAAAGGTAAATTTTCACTTTTCTTACTTTTTTTATGTAATTATTTGCTTATTCTTGTATTAGATGATCACCATTTTCATTTCTTCTGTGAAATGATCACGTCGATAAGCAAAGGTATTTTCCTCAATTTTATGAGATATTTATTCTTTTCTTATTTGTTTATAATTTTTTTACTTTGACAATTTGAATAATAAAAATAGTTTTCAAAATTTGGACTCACACAAAATGTAAATAACATCAATTTATTTCCCTCTCTCATATAACCTAACAAGAAGAGAAACCAAAGCCATTTAATATGAGGCTAAACTAGAAGAAAAATTAATTTTCAATTATTTTTATATACTATGTACATGTTTTATGTAAGTCATAAATAAAACTGTAAACAAGAAGAAGGTGTAAATTCTCTTAAAAAAAACAGTAATGACTTCCTTATTGTATCACTTAAAGCTTAAACACATTTATTTAGAAATACAATAATATTTATATATTAATTATAATATGGAATTTTTATTTCTAACGTTAACCTCAACATTTGCTTAAACCTCACACACATAGCACAAATCAAATGCTTCTTCTCCGGCGAACCGCCACGCTAACATTCTCAAACCTCCGTTCCCTCCAACCCCTCCGCCGCCATCACCACCACCCGATTTCTCCGGTGAACCCGGACCACCTACTCCGAGTCTGCACCGTCCTCTACCAGCAGCAGAACTCGCCCGAGTCACGACTCACCTCCAAACTCACATCGTGCGAGTTCCAACTCACCCACGAGTTATTCCTTCAAGTATGCAACAAATTCCCGTATTCATGGCGTCCCGTTTACAGATTCTTCCTCTACACAGAGTCACAGCCTTCCTTCAAGCACACCACCGTCTCCTTCAACAAGATGCTGGACGTAGTAGGCAAATCTCGCAACATCGACCTTTTCTGGGAACTCCTGAACGACATGGCACATCGCCGTTTCGTTAACGACAAGACCTTCGTGATCGCGTTGAGGACTCTGGGTGGTGCAAGGGAGCTGAAGAAGTGTGTGGAGTTTTTCCACTTGATGAACTCCAATGGGTGTGAGTACAACTTGGGGAGTTTGAACAAGGTGGTTGAGGCAATGTGCAAGTGCAAGCTTGTTGAGGAGGCAAAGTTTGTTGTTTTCAAGTTGAAGGAATTGGTTAGGCCTGATGGGGTGACTTACAAGTGGTTGGTTGGAGGGTACTGCGATAAGGGTGATTTGGTTGAGGCTTCCAAAGTTTGGAACTTGATGGAGGAAGAGGGGTTTGAGCCTGATGTGGATGCTGTTGAGAAAATGATGGAGACCTTTTTTAAGGTGAATCAGTATGGTGAGGCTTTGAGGCTCTTTGATACAATGAGGTTCAAGAGGATGGATGAACTTGGGGCTTCAACTTATGGGCTTGTGATTAAGTGGTTGTGTAAGAAGGGGATGATGGAACAGGCGCATGAGGTGTTTGAGGAAATGCGCGAGAGGGGTGTTCGAGTTGATAACACGACTCTGGGGCATGTTGTGTATGGACTTATGACTAGGCGTAGGGTTAGAGAGGCTTATGAAGTTGTTGAGGGGATTGAAGTTCCTGATTTGAGCGTGTATCATGGGTTGATAAAGGGGCTTTTGAGGCTGAGAAGGGCGAGTGAGGCGACGCAGGTGTTCAGGGAAATGGTGAGAAGAGGTTGTGAGCCGAATATGCACACATACATAATGCTGCTGCAAGGGCATTTGGGGAGGAGGGGGAGGAAGGGGCCTGATCCGCTTGTTAATTTTGACACTATTTTTGTTGGGGGTATGGTGAAGGCAGGGAAGTCGAAGGAAGCTACTAAGTATGTGGAGAGGGTGATTAACAGAGGAATGGAGGTGCCAAGGTTTGATTATAACAAGTTTTTGTACTACTTTTCAAATGAGGAAGGTGTGTGTATGTTTGAGGATGTGGGGAAGAAGCTGAGAGAGGTGGGGCTGTTTGATTTGGCAGACATACTTGAGAGTTATGGACAGAAGATGGCAACCAGAGACAGGAGAAGAAACACAAGTTCAATTGCTGCAGATACTGAAGTAGTGATATCAGATACTGATAATCAGGCTGTGTAAATCTATAGACTATGTAAATCTATTGGATTATGATTATGTCAGTCATGCTTCACTGATTCAACAACAATGAAACTTGAATTAAACTATAAAAGAGATTGACATCAAAATTTTAAAATAAGAAATTTTTTAATCTTCCTTTTTATATGTTATTTAACTTTCATATATTTATTTAATGTAAAATTTAAACTTATACTTATATTCTTAACATATAAAGTAGCAGGTAATTTCTTAAAGGCACAAAATTGATTTAGTTCACTCTCGTATAGGTTTTATGGGTAACAATCTACAAATATCTTTGGTATCTATTTTTTAAGTCTTAGAGGTATGTGTTAATTTTGCTGGGCTATCATGATTCAATTGACTGAAACTTTTTACTGATAAAAGAAAAGAAGGTGATTTTTTAATATGAGATAATAAAAGTCGGTTTAATTGGTCAAATTTGGATTTGTATCAAGTTCTATAGACACAATTCATCGAAACCTTTTACTGACAAGTAAAATCTTTTCATAAGCACTCACTATCATTTAATGTGCAAAAGTGTTTTTGCTGATAAGCAAATTACTACAATAAACATCTAAATTAGTCTCTAAAATTGGTCAATTTTAATAATTAATTTTCTCAATTTTCTGTTAATCTTAATTTACGTGAAAAAAGTTCTTTATTTAAAATTTTCTTAGCCCATTTGTTACTAAATAGGAAAGTAAATGATTTCTGTAGAGGTAGAAACTGAGAACGCATTCAGAGAAGTTAACGGGAGTTTATTTTGCATTAATATAGTTTCCACAAGTGTCAAATAATGATCGAAGAATTAACAGAGAGAGAATATGAGATGTAATGTAATGGACAGAAACAAGCAAAAATATGTTTATACAAACTGGTGCATGGAGTTGTTGTATTACATGTATAACACAACTCTAATAAGTTATGTACTTTACGATAAATACTTAAGAATTGCTCTGTATATCCCGTCAACAGAAGAAAAAAAATACTCTGCATATGCTACAACTTCAAATTCATTTTTAAACTTCGTGGCCATTCTTATTCTTACAAAAATCATTGCGATTGTTTAACAAGAAGGCATTCACGTCCAATGATAAAAAAAATTGCTAACAAGATATAAATGAATGAATTAATGCAAACACATTTGACAAAAACAATGAATTGGAGAGCTAACTTCAACGTGAACCTTGACAATCTAGTGCTTCCACAATTCCCCGATCCAATTGCACAAAAATATAGAAAAACGTCAGGGCTCCAAGCAGTATATACAACATGCACTACAGAACAATTCACTCCCTGAAACTGAAATAGCAAACAAAATTTGTATTTAGTGTGCAGACAAGTGGCAGTTCCAAAAGTACCAGTGCTTCTTGCAGAGTACAAGTTATCATGGATGTTTAGATTCCAACTCTCCACACAATTAATGAAGCAACAAAATGAAGTTTGACAGATACATTCCACCTAGTACTAGTATAAAAAACAAATCCATATTAAGACCAATGTAGATTCCATGTCCTACATGACCAACACTAGAGTTTTACAGCATCCAATGATTTTCAATTTTATGTAGAATTAAATGATCACTAAGTGCAATAGAAGTTAAGAAGAATTACCAGAGGAAAACATCAAGTTCATCCGCAGGGTGAGACAAAATTTGGCAAATCCAATCATTTTTTCAGAAATGGTTTCTGGCAAACAAGAAGCAGCTGGTCACTTCCATTCTGAAGGTTGATTATCCTTGCTTCCCAACGTACTTGTGCAGCGAGTGTGCGAGCCATCTCTATAATTTGCATGTTATCAGAAAGAATAACCCATCCCTACCAAGCCATGTAATATGTCATGTCAATAAAGAGTTCAAGATCGTGTTCGTAGTAACACATTGTGCATATGGGGTCCTATGTAAATCAAGTTACCACATTTTCTGGTACAAAATAGTTATGACAAAAAACACACAATGATACCTCTGGACGCAGTATTCTGTCCATCTCCAAGAATAGGTTCACCATGCTGCATCTCTCTGAAGTGAGATGAGAAAGAAGTCCACTTGCGTGAAGCATATCATACGTCCGGGGGTACGTAGGGAAAGGTTCACACCTAAAGATCAATCACCAGATCACATATACGAAACCACTTATTTCATAAGAGCACTTATTGTCAAACTCAAGTTAACAAGAAAGTTAAGTACCGGAATCAAGAACAATTCTTATCCCCCCACCAGTAACAATGTTTTACTAGGACTCAGATGATCTGAAGAAATTAACTTTTTTATCCTCTTCACAACTTGCCTAGACCAAGAACAAAAAGCAACTTACCAGTCATGCACAACACCAACAAAACCTTTATCCAGTATAAGAGGAAGTGAATTAGAAACTGTAGCAGGAACAACATTCATGACCCAAACTGATTTTTTCTCTTCCAGAAGGGCAGAGTTCAACCCCCCATATTTGGTATTCATGTCCATTACATTACGAATCATGTTAAATGGAGGTAATGGATCTTCATCTCCCGGTCTCTTTGGATGATCAGAGAAAATTAGTGGTGTAAGCAAAGACCAATAGTTCTTGAGAGTTGATCTCCAGAATTCTAAGTCTACAAAATAATCTTCAGACTGAACTCCTGCTACAGTAGAGAGATGTCAGTGAAAAGACAAAGCAGTAGTACAGAAGGGTTGCAAGCAAATCATCTGAAAGTAAAATACTTTCCATTAATTTTAAGCTCCTCTGAACTCAAATCAGATCCAGAGGATCTGTTCTGTATTGCAATCCAGCGCTTGCTAGAGGTCCCACGTATACATGGTTCAAGAGGCCGATAATATGACTGAACATCATCAAACTCTTTGCATAATGGTATATCATGCTTCTTTCTACAGTGTAAGGGAACATGTCACTAAAAGAATTATGGTAGCAGACTACTTCAAGAGACCCATGGAGCAAGCCTTTAGCAGAGATAATGGTAGTTGATATAAGTAATCTTAAATAAACATTCTGTAGACAATATTATCAACTATCTTTACCTAGATGCATAGCAATTAACGTCAGCAGTTTTCTGCCAGATTAACAGCTCATCTTGCTGAGCTAGAAGCGTCCAACAGAGTTGCTGAGCCAGTTCTTCCACTGGCTTCAACATATTCCTCCTCTTCATTTTTGATGAACTTTCCTGTGACCTGCTAGGGGTCGAGGTTAACACAAAGTATCCTCCAGGTTTAAGAACACGGTCAACTTCTACGAGGAAAATTCCATCTGTTGAACATGTCAATGTTAGAGAAAAAATAAAGATACAAATTCATAAAGAAGCTAAATGTTATTAGCTAATACTCAGGAAGTAAAGACAACTCCCTAATTCATAAACATAATGGAGTTACCTTTTTCATCCCAAATGATGCCACATTGAGCACAGTGAACTATGCCATATGATAATGAAGGAAACGGAAGTTCTCTTGCAACGAAGTTGCCAATCACAGCAGGAAGGCCCCTCTCAAGAGCCAACTGAACCTGGCTACCTGTTGCCTCATATGCAGCAACGCAAACTGTCATTATATTCAGTGATGCCAAATGAGCTGCAAAGCTACCAAATCCACAATTAATGTCTAGTATAGTGCGAACCTGCGATAAAGTGATCAATATGGAGCAGCTATATTTATTATGCAACAAAAACATCAAAGTTCGTAATGGGAATCAAATAGACTTTACTACACACTAAACCATTTTCCCCCACAACCAGTGATCCCCAGAGGAGAAGAGCTCGTGTTGTGAGTGATGATAAATGGAAGACTTACACCAGCTTGAGGAAACTCGTTATCACTTCCCAAGCCAATCATCTCTGCAATTTGGCGAGAGTAGTCTTTCACACCGTCATCCTCCGAGCGGAAAGCAATTTGGTTCTCTTCTAGAAGCATTAACCTACATAATATATTGCAAAATTGAAGAAATAGAAAGACCTTAATAGTAATAATATTAACAAACTACTTGCAAAAGTTGCAGTGGTTTTCTTTAAGCAGTCCATTGTTATAGCCTAAACAGTATTTTAGCCCAAAGAGGTTCCATTTCAGTATAGTAATTGGCAAAGAGAAAGAAGTACCTTTTGGTCATACTTCCAGATGAAAGAAATTGGTTTCTGGTTATCTTCACATTTCCACTCCATATAACATCCCTGCTAGTTGGCCATTGGAAGGGAATTTTATATTCCGTAGGAGGACGAACCAAACACCTTTCTGCTTCAACTAACAGTTCACAATGCCTATCAAACTCTTCTCCTTCTTTAAACCCTGCTACCAAGTTGGATGAAACATTGTAACAAGGCACAAAATTCTCTCTTTCCTTGCCACAGAGGTCAAATTCTCTTTGTCTAGAGACACCCCTTGCCACAGACCTTAACTCTAAATAATCAACCGCCGCTTGCTCCTTAACCCTCCTATAGTTTGTGTATATGAGAGACACCGGAATATGAGGTGCCAGATCAACAATATTAGAAGAAGATGAACCTAGAACAAAAATCAGCAGAAGCAGGCTGATTAGGCACAAGAATAACCAGTTCACCGGGGATCTATGGCCAATAATGATGGATAACTTATTGAACCACGAGCTTCTCATGTCCAAATCCTTTAGCTTCCTTTGACAAACAGATTCAAAACCCAGAATTCCAAGAGCAGCAAGCAAAGAGAAAAACCACAACCTATCATAACATAACACAAGATTCTATGAAACCCTCACCATCCCTTAAAGCATTGAAACAATACCTCACACTCCTTCCCCAATAACGCAGGAATGCCAATGGATTCATCAAAACCCCAATTATGGTGCAAAAGGAGGTGCTCAAATTTCTCAATCCAAATTCCCAATTCTGAATCAAACCCAATACTTAACCAATCACATCACCTGCAACACAAATTCAAACGAGATTCACTCCATCAATCAATGCGCCCCAGCAACCACTCTGATAACAATTCATAAAAAAAAAAAAAAAAGAAAAAAAAAACAGATAGAAGATAAGGGAAGGGTACGAGTTGAAAACCTGACGGATGGAATCCGCCGTGGAAAGACGGTGGGGCGAAGAGAGGTCTATGATCGGAAGACTCAGTGTCGCAGCCATTTTCGCTTCAACTCAAATCGATCATCTGTCTTCACCTTCGCTTACTCCACGCTAAACCATTGAATCATGTCAGTATCAACCCAAATCAAATCTTTTTCTTCTCTTTCTTGTCTACATTATCTATAAATATTATTTTCATGATTCGCTATTTTAAAATAGGTTTAATTAATTGTATAGTACCCAGTTTGGGGCTAGTGTGTCAAATAGGTACCCGGTTTTAAGAATGTGTCCATTATATTTCAACTTTTGAAAATTGCTTCAATTAGGTCCCTTTCAGACAGAGTTGACTAACACCGTTAGTCAACGTGCCACGTGTCAATCTGTGGTTTTTTTTATTTTTTTCAAAAAAAATTATTCTTTTTTAATTTTTTTTAATTTTTTAATTTTTTTTAATTTTTTTTTTTAAATAAAAATGCCACGTGGCATTGTAATGTCACGTGTCAGTGTCACTATTAAATGTCATTGTGTTGATTTCGATTTAATCTCCACATATGTCTTTTTTTTCAATTTAGTACCTAAATATATGTATCTGATTCAATTTTGTCCCATTTTTTTTTAAATAATTAAAATACTTTTGTAATCCATTTTTTATAAGATTAAAAATATTTATAATTAAGTATAAATATTTTTACAAAATTAAGTACTAATATTTATAATGTTTCTCTCAATTTCAGACCAAATTTATTATTTGTATAAATGTTATACTAATTTTTTTATTAAAAACGATTTTTTAACATATTACTTTATTAATTACTTTTTTATTAAATACTCATGTTTTGTTAATTTTTTTTTTCAAAATAGAACAATATTGTCTCTTACTAATTTTAAATCAAAATTTCTATTGGTAGGAACGTTATACTAATTTTTTTTTATTAAAAATGACTTAATGAAATGACTTTTACCACTAAATTTTATTATAAATATCAAATACTTAATTTCTTTAAAACTTTTATACTTAATTACTTTTAATTTTATTAAAAAATATTTTAATTATTAAAAATTATTAGGTCAAAATTGAATCAAATACACATAAGTAAGTACTAAATTGAAACGAAAAAACATAAATGGAACTAAATCGAAATTATCACAATGACATCTGATAGTGATACTGACACATGGCATTGCAATGCCACGTGGCACTGACAATGCCACGTGTCACACACAGGGATTTGACACATGGTATTTTTTTTAATTTAAAAAAAATCAAAAAAACCACAGATTGACACGTGGCATGTTGACTAACGGCGTTAGTCAACTCTGTCCGAAAGGGACCTAATTGAAATAATTTTCAAAAGTTGAGATACAATTGACACCTTTTTAAAACCGGATACCTATTTGACATACTAACAACAAACTGGGTACTGTACGATTAATCAAACCTTTAAAATACAACAAAACCAAAATATAATCACACATGTTGTTGTCATTCACTTGCACCCACCTACTACAACCAAATCTCTGCGCATCGTCTATCTCTTTCTACTCTATCTTCATTTTTTTTTTGTTGGGTTTTTCAATTTAATCCATTTTCTAAAATAAATAGTTAATATCTTATATCAAATTGATGCTAGTGTGAACTGTTCGTTGAGAACTTGCATGTTCGTTTTTTTCGTTTTTGTCTACATTAATTTTGGGTGATAAGATGTCACTTGTTTTCATTTATACGAAAATCAATTTTAAGTGATGAGATGTAATTTGTCACCATAAATTGAAAAAAAATGAAACTAATTTCAACATGTTAAAAATAATTAAACAAAATTAAAAAAATCATTAGAAACAACCCAAAATGATAAAAATATCCTTAATGTAAACGTATTTGATTAGTAATTTAATTGAAAAATTCATGCTACTCCAAAAGTGTTTACGGCCTGTTCATCAACTAAGCAGATATAGTTATAAACATAAATTTAAAATACTGAATTGTGATGAATTTTACAGATTTAGGTTAAAGTTTCACACACAAAAAAAAAATCAACTTTTATTTTGAGATAGAGAATGTAAACAACCAGCTTCTGAAATAAAGAAACCAAACTATTGGTGAGGTATAAACCTTAAATTGGGCTTCTTTCTTAGTTGTTGGTATGATGTCAATTATGAAACTTCTTTATATATGTGGTTACAATATGAATCTTACATCACCACTTCTTCTTTTTTTTTGACAGCTTATGTTAATGTTTTTTTTTTTAATGTAATTGGTACGTTTTAGACCATACACAAATTATTATATAGATTATGTAATATCTTCTAGGACCTGAGTTGAAGTTTATTTTTGTTACGAGGTTTCTTATTAGGATAACAAGTACATTTAAATGTTTTGAAGAGAGAATAATCAAGTGTTTGTGAAAATTTAATTTCAATAAAAGGTGAGAATCACAAAATTTGAGTAGGAAGTTAGCTTATGATATGAACAATAGAATACATAACTTATCCCAACATTTGGGAGGTATAAAAGCATTAGCCATTAAATTTTTTTGTCTAAGACTGTATTCATATTTGATAATTTACTGTTATTGGAGATGACGAGCGAGAATTTGCAAAGATTTTATTGTGTTCACTTCTATCGAAAAGAGCAGATTTGTAAAGATGGATCAGCGTTTGAGTATCATGGCTCAAGGGAGGAATTTGAGGATATTATTTATGCTTTTACGTATGTACCCTCCATTTGGTTTTTTTCTATTTTTGTTTCTCTTCATTTGCGGGTGGTGCAGATTTGCTTTTATGTATGCTTTTTTGTTTCACTTCTCTCTTAATTAATAATAATAAATAATAAATGATCATAAATAATAATATATTAATTTTAATTATAAAGGCACAATAGTAATATTGCATTTAAATCTATTAATTTTTTATCTTATTACATTAGTTAAATCATCCACAAACTTTCAAAAATTTCACATCCAAATTTACTCACTCTGACCTTCAAATCTCTTATGCTCTCTTTGGATTGATTGGGGTGTGAATTTGGGAGAGTGAATTTGCGTTGATTTGAGTTGATTTACAGGTAAAGATGAGATTGTTTGGATTAAATAAAATATGATATAATTTGAGTGGATATAATTGGAAAGTTTATGAAAATTTATGTATGACGTGATTTATAGAATTTAATAAATTATAATTTTTGATAAAATAAATTGTATGATTATCATTTTACCCTTCAATATAAATAGAAGAAATGATATTCAAATAAAATTAAAAATGTTATTTAACATTAAAAAATATAATTTATTCATATTATAACCAATAACTTAAAATAATTATTATTATTCTCAATTATAACTTGAAATAATTTATAATATAGGCAGTTTAATTTTAACACCACATTTATTTAAAAATATTTCTATTTTATAGAATTAATTCATTTACAAAAGATATTTATTTAAATAAAAATAATAATATTATATAATACTAATTATTATAATAATTATAATTACAGTTATTATTAGTGTATATATATATATATATTAATATGTATATTTGTTGCATTCGTTAAAAAAAAGAAACTAATAAATATAAGTAAATTAAATTGTTATAAGAGAAAAACAATATCGTAATTTTAATACGATGATCTGGTTTTTCCTAAACTTCACCTCATTTTAGAGAGTGCTACATTTGCAACTCATCTGTAAATCCACACTCTCAAATCAACGCAAACAAACATACCCAAACACCTTTTGAAGTCACTTCCCATCTGCATGAATAATACTCATGCGGATCCAAACACATCACTAAAGTAAACAACTCAAACTTTACCTTCAAATTTATTCACTCACTCTCCTTCAAATTAATTCTTAAAAGTGAACAAAGCCTTGGACTGTGATCTTTTGAGAGGAAGGATTAGATGGAAAGGGGAAGAGATCAGAAGGATTAGAGGGTGAAGTTAATGTTTTTTTTAAAGGATTAGGAAGTGATTTTAGAGTATATTAGAGAGTGAAGTTTGTGAAAGTTTGTGATTGAATGGAATGATGTAACATATTAAAAAAAACTTTTAATAGATTAAAAAATGATATTACCAAAATATTCCTAATATTGAAAGTAATGTAAAATGCTATATAAATAATTTAGAATAATTTATTTAATTTGTATTAATTGTCTGAAATAATAAATAATTAATTTATAAAAAAAATGAAACAAATTTGGTATGAAATTAAATTTGACATTTACCAATTTAATTTTTACATTGAAAATAATTAATTACGTTTTGTATTTTATTTTTCTTTTTAATAGTAGTCTTTGAAGTATAAGATTTTTGCTTTATTTGATATGAACATATATTTTTAATTTGATTATGTTTGTTAATAATAGGTTAAATCATTCTATAGGTCCCCATTTTTGTAGCGAAATCTCAAGTAGGTCTCCCATTTTTATTTGACTCAATTGAGTCCCTATTTTCGAAAATTCGTTGCATTTGGTTCCTTTCCGTTAGTTGACTAGTAAGGTGCTAATTATGTGCCACGTGTCAGCACGTGGTTTTTTATTTTTTTTATTTTTTTTAATTTTAATTTTTTTTTAATTTTTAAAAAAAAGAAATTGCCACGTGTCAATCTGACATTGTGCCACATGGCAGAGACAGTGTGATGTGACAGTGACAGTGCCACGTGTCACTATTAGATGTGAAAAGTCTCAATGTAGTCCCTATATTTATTATTTTGTCTCAATTTGATCCTAATTTTGTTAAAACTGAATCAATTTCATCCTGTATCAAATTTAAATTTTATATAAATTTTACAATAATATTTTTATTATAGTTGATATTTTTAACAAAATTAAATTTATTTAAATGTATATTTTGCACTAATATTTATTTAAATTTTATTTTAAATATTTATATATCCATAATTTATAGATAAATGTTAGAGTTGCTTTAAAAATAAAAACTTTATAAATTCAAATATAAAATTAAAAAAAAAATTATAACAATTCTAAAATTTGTCAATAAATTATTGATATATAAATATTTGAAACAATATTTAAATAAAGTTCAATACAAAATAGTCATTTAAATAAACTTAATTTTATTAAAAATATCAATTATAATAAAAAATACCATTGTAAATTTATATAAAAATTAAATCTGATATAGGGATAAAATTGATTCAGTTTTAAAAAAATTGGGATCAAATTGAGACAAAATAATAAATACAGGGACTACATTGAGACTTTTCACATCCAATATTGACACGTGGCACTGCCACTGCCACATTACACTGTCTCTGCCACGTGGCACAATGTCAGATTGATACGTGGCAATTTTAATTTTTTTTAAAAAAATTATAAAAAAAATTAAAAATTAAAAAAAATAAATAAATAAAAAAAAACCACGTGCTGACATGTGGCACATAATTAGCATCGTTACTGGTCAACTAACAGAAAGAAACCAATTGCAACGAATTTTCGAAAATACGGACTCAATTGAGTCAAATAAAAATATCACATTAAATACCATATTAACAAAAGTAAACCCGGGTTAGTACACTTTCCACTTTTTGTTTTACTATTTCACTTCCAACACTTGCCTTTAGACGTCTATCATTTCTATACCATGTAAGTGAGAACAATGATCGATCTTCGCTCCACGAGTGTCTACTCGCCCCTCCGACTACAGGCCACCACCTGATAGTCCACACGTGGGAATAACCTTGCCACAACATCTCACCGTGACACCAAGTGGACTTCCTCAAAACAAACCTAAGTTTGTAGTTGTTTCCAGACTACCAAATCTCTATCAGAATCCACTAAAGAGGGCAATCATCCGAAACCTCGCCGTACGAGCCACAACCCACACACTCCACTCGACTTCCTAAACCACTAGGCTACAACCTGAAGTGGTCACATGTTACCCCAATACAAGATGCACTCGTAACTGGGCCCCCAGCCAAAGCCTCACATCATGAACATCACCTAAAGTTGTGTAGAAACCTCTCCTCGAGCACTATCACTGAACCAAAACCGCCTGGCGCGCATCACACACTGCTAGGCGGAACTTAGCTCCAGATTGCCTAGCGAGTATCACACACCGTCAAGCGCCACGCGCCTGCAGAATCACCGCTGCACCATCACCGCCTGGTGAACTCCGCCCTGCCGCTAGGCGCCACTCGTCGCCACCGCTTGGCGCACCCGTCTCGCGCCGTCAGGCGCCGGTCTCCTTCCAGCCTCTCTGTTGTTCCAGTCCCCCTGGCGGAACCCTCCCTACCGCCAAGCGCCACGCGTCAACTGTGGCCACTGCCACTGATTTGTGTTCCGTCCGCCTGACGGCTCTCACACACCGTCAGGCGCTATACCAGTAGCGCACTGCTACTGGTTTATTGGCACTTTAACAGATTCCCCTAAAGAATCCAAATCACACCACATACCGACTTGTAGTACAATTATTGCACTCCATTCACAATTCTATACTAAATTACAAAACATTCAATCCATCCAATTACAATACGCTTATGGCACTTTAGGTTTGATTCTATAACTAGCTTACCAAATTCACAAGAGTCAAACAACAAAATTTGCAATGTATCTTATATCTTAGAGGACTCAAATAGTGTACATGCAATCCAAACCACACCAATATCAATTTCAGACATCTAACCATGTTTTCCACAATTGAATGTCACATTCTATTTCATGCTCATCATTTTTACCTTTTTAACCAAACCCAAAGCCATCAATTTCATAATACAATGTCCTGTTTACAATTCACATTTTACAATTGAAGATGATCCCCGTACTCGAGCACGACCAAGCAACCCCATGTCCAGTACATGCCATCATGTTGGAGTAACACCATTATACTCATCATACAGAAATTAACTGCATTCATTTAAACATTTTTCATATATTCCCTATGACCATAAATTCATCAATTTGATGCTTACTCACCCCCAACACTAACATAATCCGAAGTTCTCCATTTTCATCCAAGAATTCAGCAATTCATCACGCAGACAATAATATTCATCATAGTCATCAATCAAACTGAACTCCATCCAGTCCCCAACATAAACCTTAACCCTTAATTCATATAGAATGGACGCATTCAACATAACCATAGCTACACAACCAAATAGAATTATCAAGATATGCATTCCAATATGAGATCATCACGACAAAAATCACAATTATCACAAAATACTCAAAACATCGAAAAATCCCGAAATTGTGCTCGCGTCGCCTGGCGGTTCATCCTCTGCCGCCAGGCGGTTCATGAAGAAAAACCCAAAAACTAGGTCTACAGCTTGTGTCGCCTGGCGGTCACGCGCAACCCGCCAGGCGGTTTCTGGAAAATTTCCAGAAACCCGATTCCATCTCTGATTTTTCATGTAAGTGTAATCCCAACCCCACATACATCACGATTCAATCAATGGTAAATAAGTTAACATCAAACAAAGCAATAGGAACTCCCCTAACCTGAATTTCCTTAGCTTAGCCTTGACTCTTGCAAGCTCTCCCTTGATCACTAATGCCTTTCTTTTCCATTCTCTCAAGACAGCTCTCAAGCTTCACCCAAAACTCTCCAATTCGTGCTCTCTACTGCACCCACATAGATAACCTCACCAAACCCTCTCTCCTTCTCCTAATTAGCTTTTTATTGGGTTCTTAAAATGGTTAAATTGCCTTAAAACGAATTTTGCCATTAATCTCTCATTAACCTCCCTTAATGACCTATTACCTTCTGTTTTCCAGCCACCCCTTGCTGCCATAAATCCTAGGGTTTACGTGCCTCTTCATGTGCATACTAGAGTAAATTTTAGCAAAAAGAAAGTACTTAGTTCAAACCAAGGTTCGAACCCATCACCACACAATTCCACTTTAAATGTACAACCAATTCAACCAAGTCATATTACACGATAATATTCATATGTCAAATATTATATCCTTACTTATCACACCCAAGCATCTCTAAAAAAAATACTAAGAATTAAATAACACACAACTGGCATACATAGGACTCAAACCCAAGTCCTCTCACACAATCAAAGTACTCTCAACCACCTGAGCTAGTACTATTCCACATCAAGAAGGTTAATATTTAATGCCATAAAGGTTTCTCTTACCCGCATTTATAAAATAATTATTTATTTAATTATTTAAATTTTGTGGGTCTCACAAAAGTTATGATACAAATGGGTCAAGTTATAAAGAAATTTGAGGCCATGGATGAAAAGTTGCAAATTGATCAATGAGGCAAAAATATTGAGCAAGAGTGGTATGAAAATAAGAAAATACTTTGTGATATGTTGAAGGATGCAAGTAAGAACAATTTTATAGAAGTACTTGTAACTATGAATACCACCCGCTTATCCCACTAGAGATTTCCTTATACTCTAGAATTTAAAACACGTTGTCATGAAATAGAAGATATGCTTCTAAGTTGACCATTAGAGCTGACCAAATGTCTGAAGATTTAAGTCAGCTAATGAATGATATAGTAGAAAGGTCACTTTTGAAATTTTGATGAATTTGCTAACAAAAATGATGAAGATAAATCAGATAGATGAGCAAGAGATCAATGAAATGAAATAGTGGATGGATACAGTAGAATCACATCACAATGAGATATTTGCTAATATGTATGATGATGTTCATAGTAATATGTCCACTGATGGACATACTAATTATACTAAAGATGTTGTTGAATATGTTGATGAAGAAATTGAAGATTCTCACACTAGCATATCTGTTGATTGATATGATGCTGCTTAATGTGAATATAAAGCTTTATCTACAAATGATGATATGAGTACAAATGATATTTGTCAAGAGCTAAGTTGTGATAATAATACAATGAAGGAACCAAGTGCAATTGAAGAACCAATTGTAAGGTGCATCTGAAGCATCTATTATTGCAATTGATTTGGTTGATGATGAAGCAGTAGAGTCAACTACTTCATGTTCAAAATTTTTCTCACAAGATGAGATTATGAGGATTATTGATGATCTTGTTAACTACCCTAATGCACATAATGATATTGAAATCAAATTAAAACCACACGTTCCACACATCAAGTTTGTTGATGTGAATGATGCAAATAAGTTTTTAGTGGTTATCTTTGTTGACATGGCTACAAAGAAAGAAGAAAGGTTATTAAAGCAGGAAAAGAGGTTAGATTCAAATTCACTTGATAACATTGTTGATAAAAAAATTAAGAAATTTATGCATATTTATTTTCTATTTTTAGCATAAGTAGGAAAAAAATTAGAATATTTTCATAAATATGTGTTTTTGTTTTTAGTTTATGAAAATAAAATGTCAAAATTAAAAAATTGTACAAGCTGACTTGAACTTAGAAAGATTAAAGAAAAATAAATTTTGACATATGGCCAGATTGAGCCAACAATCACAAAATTTTCCGCCTCCTCCCCAAAATAAGTCCATCAAGGACAATTTGTCAAATAAGTGTAAGGGAGACAAAACCATAGTTAGGATTTTTTTTCTGTTGTTTTTTTTATTTAAAAAAACTGTGATTTCTTTTTGAGAAAATTGTAAAAGTATTAATTTTTTACTTAGTGAAACTTTTAAACAATATGTCTCATAAGAAATCTACAAAAAATATTTCCCTATTTTCAATAAAACATATTGACATTGGATTTTTAGGATTTGATTCAATAACTGGATGATCATAATTATGAAAAAATAAAAGCATATGCTTTGAGTGGATTGTTTCTAAGATTTGCTAATTGAGTTGATTTGAGAATTACTTGATTAAATGTTTTGTGAAAGAATTTGACCTAGTGAGTTTTGAGCCTTAATGAAAAGGATGGATCACCATGTGCCATTCCTATTTTTTTCTAAATGACTTGCTCATGTTTTTTTATACTCAAATATCTAACTTGATTCTTTTGTTTTGCATCATAGGTGAATATGAATGATTTGATATGACTAAGGCATTTCTTGTTTTAAGCTACTTGCCAAATAAGCCCACCTTGATATTAATCCATTAGTAGCCCCGTTGAGCTTTAAACTTTTTTCTCGTTTAAGCCCATTGCAAAATCTTGAGAAGAAAAAGACCATATTTTTCCTTACCTTAGGAAGAAAGAAGGAGTTAGTGGATTATTTAATATTGGTTGAGGAATAAAGTGTGGGGATGTGTATCTCACCCACAAAATAATGAAAATGGCAAAAAGTGAGAAAAAAAGTGATGAAAGAGTTTTGAAAAAAAAATCTAGAAAAATAATTGCTTCCTCAATGAAACGTCACAAACCCAGATGTCACAACATAGATCGAACCATGGCGCCATCAAATCTGACAAGATCTACATCGTGTTACCATTGACGAAGAACACCACCGCGAAGTACAGATCACCCATCGCGCCTGAACGTAGCTTCATCATCCAAAGCTGCGCAAAACCACCATTGATGGAGCTCCATCATGTTTCCAACTCGCACAACCACCTCGTGCCACCACTGAAACAAGAAAACACAACCCAGAAGCCCTCGTGAACCCTGAAATATGTTGTTAGCAACTGGACCTTGATGTAAAGCACTTGCATTGTGGATCGTCCATCGCAGCAGCGCGAACTACGAAACCTACAACAACCATGATGGAGAAACCCTAATTTTGGAGAGAGAAAGCAGATGCCACGTGCTAGATAGGGATGACAACGGGATGAGGTGGGGAAAGGTTTCGCTATCCCATACTCATCCCCATAGAAAAATTCATCCTCATCCCCATATCCAAATCCAACGGGTATCAAACTTTTGTCTCATCCCCATCCCCATCGGGTAACGGGTATAACTCGTATCCATACCCGTATTTGTTTTCTTACTACTTCAATTTTAATTTTAATTAAGTTTTATAAAGTAATAAAAAAATATGGTAAAGGAAACATAATATTATCAAATATTCAATATTAGGAGGATGGTTGTTTCTTCGATATCAAATACTTTGAAATAAATTAAACATTTATTAAATTTGCAAACATTAATGAAACTTAGTTGATAAATTTTAAAAATATTTCAAAAAAAAAATATATAAAAGGACAACAAAAATTCAAATTAAAATATATTTTAAATGTTTGTTTACTTTAATATTTTAAATTCTAATGAATATCTTTTTTATATACTAACAAAAGTTATAATACATCACTTGATCAAAATGACGCAAAGAACAAATAATAAACATAATAATAAAATTTTAACATAGATCTTGTATCTTTTGAACTCCAATATATCTTGGATGGTGATAAAAAATATTCATGACAATTACATTAAATTTTTATGTTGTAGTAAATAAACGTTATTTATACAATTATAGTGAAAAAATTACAATATGATTGATAATGAAATAGAAAATAAAAAGTAATTAAATAAAATATATCAAAATAGTATTCTACGAGATGAAAATAAACAAAAAATAAAAATATAAAAAAATTAACAAATGTGTGTCTTATAAACAATTTGAGAGACTATTGAAAGAAATCACATAAACGAAAACACAATGTATAATTAAGGATATGATAAGATGAAAAATACCTTAGATATCTAAGAAAACTTTTAAAATATCAACATATATATTCAATGGTTGAGAAATAACAAAAATTGTTTAGCGAAACAAAAAAGTTTTTCAAATCAAACAAAAATTAATAATAATAAGTAAAGAATTTTTTTTATATTACCTAGTAAATGAAAGGTTTATGCTATTAAACACTTAAATCGAGAGTATTAAACATTCTCATGTGAAAGAAAAATATACAATAAAAGAAATTAAAATATAATAGAAATATTCAAATGTGAGACAAAAAAAATTTAATTGACATACATCATTTTAACATAATTACATAAAGGTTATGATAAGATGAAAAATATATTGGAGATGCGAATGAGTTTCATGACAAACCAAATAATTAAAAGAAATAAAAAATAGAGATTATATAT
>Ga0209589_1005745_pt1 | contig 20958 bp, 7 predicted proteins | sample CowpeawhiteBW_FD_187525 | JGI IMG/M metagenome (GOLD analysis project Ga0209589, IMG submission 187525) | Root nodule microbial communities of legume samples collected from California USA - Cow pea white BW (SPAdes) (version 2) | ecosystem: Host-associated > Plants > Roots > Nodule | place: USA... | reverse complement strand
ATTTTTCAGCTTGAAATTGAGTAATGAATTGCTGCCCAAATTTGTGCACAAATCTCTTTTGAGCTCACCTTAGAGTAAACTCTTCTCTAGTTTACTCTAGTCTTCTTCCTTAGGAGTTGGTCTCACCTCTCTTAAGAATCCCTTCACCTACACCAAACCAAACACCGTAAGCTTCTTTCCTTCATGCTTCCGCATCCAACACCATCCATGGAGCCTCCATTCTTCATGCAAGCTTCAATGGAGACAAGAAGAAGCCATCAAAAACTTTTTATTTTCTAGCTAAAATATCAGCATTTAAATTTTTGTTATCACAAACTGTTTTTTACATATGTAATTTTGACGGTTATTTTAATTGTCAATAATTTTATTTGTGACTACTTTTAACTCTTAAAATCTACAATTTTAACCTTCAGAAATATAAGATTGTTACGAATTAATGATTGTCCATTGATACACTTACTCATATGATTGATTAATTTGCTACAATTACTCATATGATTGATTAATTTGCTACAATTACTCATATGATTGATTAATTTGCTACAATTACTCATATGATTAATTGATTAATTACTCTTTAAGAGGTTTAGGTATAAATATTTGTATTAACTATTTGATTTATATCTTTTATGATTTTGTATCTATAAATAAGATTCTTTCTATTATTAGTAAGACACATAGAAAAGTTGTTCTTCATTCTCTCTTATTCCTTTTCTTCGTATCTCTATTATTAACTTTATTTTATAACACATTATTAATACGATGCTCCAACCAACTTAGCGCTAGTAGGAGTGTTTTCCCCATAAAGATAGTGCTCTACATGCCTCAATTCAAGCTTTTTTTAATCCTTTCTTCATTTACAATTGTATCTTATATTCTTATTTCTGTGATAAGAATCTTTGACTTTATCAATTTTAATCTATGTGTTATTATTATTATTTTTATTATTATTATGATTATTATAATTATTATTTATATTGCTTTTTTCTAACATTTAACTTTGTTATATTAATTTTATAGTTTCATACATGAAATATGATTACTATTATTATTTTATGTGCTAGTTTTAAACATGTCAAACCTTGCAAATTTTAATTTATGGCCTAAAATATTACATGGAAGAATTACTTATATCGAATATTAGAGGTTGAAATATATTTAGATGCAATGGGTCTTGGTGATGTCATTAAAGAAATAAATAAAGCAATTGAGAAACTAATTTTCTTCTACAACAATAATATTGTGAAAAGGGATTTCTCAAATATTATGAATTTATTCCATGTCTTATTGAGGTTGAACAAAACAATGAGCTTTTGATGAAAAATCGTAAGACTCGCCCATCTGGTTTTGCTCCATTGCTAAAAGTGAATGCATCAATATCTCTTATTCATATTTTCATGGTCATAGTCGTGGCCTTGATTGTGGTTGTGGTAGGTGGACATGGTCATAAAGGAAATTTCAAAGAGACATTTTGTCATAAGAAGTGGAACAATAATGTGAAAAGGTGAAAATAATGAAAAATGAAAATATAAGTTATCATTGCGATTGTAAATGACATTTGAATTGTACTTGTTGTACACCAAAACATCTTAAAAAATAAGGAAAAGAATATAAAAACACACTTTGCTTATGAAGATAATGATTTTGATTATGGTCATATGGATGCCACTTGATATTGTTGTTTTCTTTGTTATACCAGATGGAAGGATTGATCACCTCATTGGTGATGGGAGTGTTAAGATTTTTTTTTTCTTTTTATAAAATGACAGAAGAAGTTTGTACATGATGAAATTTTTTATTTTGTTTCACAATTTAATTTAAGGTAAGTTTTCTATGGTATTTTTATATTTAAAATATGCATGTCTAATTTTGATATTATGTATGAGTATAAAAATTAAATTTTCTTTTATATCATAGAATGTATATGTGAATTAAGTGTAGTATGAGCATTTATTATTATATAATAATTGTTATAGAAGTTTGAATGGAGATATTCAAATACCAATATTATAAATTATTCATATATTACAAAATGGATATCTTTTAAGTTAATGATTATTAAAATATAATATTATGTGTAAGAATATGAAACAAGGTTTTGATATGGATTTGTGGTTTTGATATTGTTATACTATACATATATAAAGGTTCAATGATTTTCGGAGATGATATTTTATACTTAGCTTTATTTTATAAATATAACTCGTGAAGTTGTTTAATTTTGAATGGTACCTACAACTAGTTGAGGTTATTAAGTCCATTGAAATTTCATTATATGTATGATTATTTGGTATGTAGTAGTGTTGTATAGACTAATAAATATATTATGTATTGCTAATAGAGCAATAACTCATACAATTCTCAAGATTATTATTTTTTTCTTGTTTAGTTATGCGAGAAGTCAATATTAACATTATTTCTAATACTACAATTGAAGACTTTAGAAGAGCTACTATACTTCTACCAAGAAATCTAACATAAATTTATTAAATTCCAAGGATATTCGTCTAAATGGATATCGTATTGAGACAAACAATGAAATGTAAGAAATCATGCAACAAAATGATTCATGTGTGGACAAAAACCAAAAGGGATAGTTAATTGGGTTCTTAATAAAAATTGTGCTTTAATTTTTTTTTTCATTTTAATATCAAAGTTCAATTAAAATTCTTTCTTTTATTTTAATAACCATAATAAAATAAAGAGAGTAGGGAAGAGGAGATTTCACAAGGTTATACTAGTCCGGATTAAAAGACCTTATGTCTAGTTGTCAATATCTAAAAAACAAGATTAACTAAATCACTAAAATAAATCACAAATACAATCACAAATAAGAAAGTTTAAGGTCTAGAAAACACCTCTCTTGAATCACACAAGAGATGAAGAAACACCTTCCTTGAATCACACAAGAGATGAAGAAACAATTTCCTTGAATCACACAAGAGATGAAAAAACACCTTCCTTGAATCACACAAGGAATGAACACCTCCTTTGAATCATACAAAGTATGATCGAATTCTCCTAGCAACAACAACACTCAATCACTCAAGATCCCACTTGGTGAAAGTTATCGCTCTACCCACACTAGATTTTTCATAGCCTTCCCACAGAGAGTTATCAAGTATTCATACTTCTCTAACTTCTATATATTCAAATGAAAGTCTACCACTTTATTTATAGAAACCTATTGAGAAATTAGGTTAAGAATATGAAAAGTTAAGTCACAACTACCACAAATAATCGATTATCATAAGTGACAATCGATTCCAGATAATCGATTATCATAAGTGATAATCGATTATCACAGTGCATTTTGTAAAAATAAAACTTTCTCTCAATGCTTTGTTGTTTGGGTTCTGCCTTTTGACTCTTGACCTACTAATTTAACTATTTTAAATAACATACACATATTACAAGACTTAAACAACTAAACTCTTAAGTCTTCAATTAATCTCTTGAATCCAAGATCCATGCATTCTTTAAGTCTTCAACATTTCTCCATAAGTCATCATCATCATAAAAAATCCTTATTGAAACAAGATGTCCATCTTCTTCTTTTTGTCAACATGAAAGAGATATGGAATGTCTTTATATCACTAGACTTGAGTTGAATAAGAAAATGTGTATTAGAGAAATTATCAACCTTCTCTTATGGTTTGTACTACACATATATTAGTACAATTAAAACGAATGTCATTGTAAACTAGAAGTTTACAAATCAAAATGAATTCCATGTTTAACATGATTAGTTGGATGGTTTGTACTACACATATATTATTACAATTGAAATGCATGTCGTAAACTAGAAGTTTATGAATCAAAATGAATTTCTTGTATGGCATGATTAATTGGGTCATCTAGGATCTATTTACGAAAAATAGTTAAGAAAGTCATGTGGACACCCACTTAAGAGTCAAAAACTTCTCCAGTCCAATTATTTTTCATGTACTGCATGCTCATAAAGAAAAGTTGATAATATGACCATCACCAGAAAAATTAGACATGGTCAATCTCATTTTTAGAACGAATATGGGTCATATTCGTGGTCCGATAAACTAATCATATGGATCATTTGGATATTTCATGGTTTACATTGATGCATCAACTAGATGGTCACATATTTGTTTATTATTGACTCGCAATCAGGAATTTGCAAAGTTATTAGCATAGTTAATTAAGTTAAGAGCTCACTTCCCAAATTATCCGATTAAGAATATTCGTCTTGATAATGTTGGTGAATTTACATCTCATGCTTTTCATGAGTATTATATGTCAATTGGAATTGAAGTTGAACATCCAATGACACATGTTCATACTAAAAATGGACTTGCAAAATCATTAATAAAATGTTTCAAACTAGTTGCAAGATTATTACTTATGAGAGCTAATCTTCCAATGGCTACTTGGGGATATGCAATTTTGCATGCTACAATATTGATTCACATCAAGGCAACAAGTTATCACAAATACTCTATTATGCAGTTGGGCTTTGAGCTTTCTTTTATAAATTAGTTTATGCTTTTATCATTTGGGCTTAGGCGTTCTTGTAGGGTTTTCAGGTTTGCTTAAACTTATGTGCCTATAAATAAAGGTACTAAAAACTGATGTGGACACTTTTAGTCATATATTGAATTTGATTTCATTAAAGAGAAGATTCTCTTTGTTCTTGGCTTAGGCCTCCAGTTCTTATCAAAGATTAACATCTTTGTGGCGAATCTTCACTTGACTTATCAATCTGCTAGATTGTGGCATCCTCTATCTCTATCTTATTCTGCGTTCTTCACTAATTTATTCGTGTTGTGCCTCTTGATGATTCAAATTCAGAAACGATCATAATCTTTCCTGGATAGGATCGTATCATTAGTGTTATACAAGCACTAATGTATCTTGCTAATTATACTCGACCTTATATTGCATTTGTTATAAATTTGTTAAGCAAGATATAGTTATTCACCTACAAGAAGACATTTGATTGGAGTAAAACATATACTTTGTTACCTTAAGGGTATAACGAATATGGGCTTATTTTATGCATATTATTTATCAGATCCTCACATTATCACAATGGTTGATCAAAAATAGGATATTTGTTCACATGTGATAGCATAATATTTTCATGACGGTCTAGGAAACAAACCATAACAACAAAATCTTTAAATCATGTGGTAGCACATGTGGTAGCATTACATGTGGTATCACATGTGGTAGCATTACATGTGGTAGCACATGTGGTAGCATTACATGAGCTAAGTCATGAATGTGTTTGGTTAAGGTCTATAATTCAACATGTGCGACAAACTTGTGGTCTATACTTGGGAAAAATAGAATCAACAACCATATATGAAGACAATAGTGTATTGTTGAAGTGAAATGGTGATATTCCAAAAGATTCATTCATGTGAAAATGTGATAGATCTATTTACAAAGTCTTTCCGAAGGGGAACTTTTGAGCAATTGGATTACAAGATTGGACTTTTCCATCTTAATGATGTGAGTTTAAATGAAGGGAAGAAATATAAGATGTGATGAGCAATATTGTATTAAAGAATACAAAATATTTTACTTTTTTTCCTTCACTAGGTTTTTATCCCAAAAGGTTCTTCCTAACAAGATTTTAACGAGGTACATTCTATTAACAAGGTACATTGATTTGATATAGTATATAGTTACTCATATGAATTTGGTTGATTGATTTGCTACAATTACTCATATGATTAATTACTTATTATGAGGTCTAAATATTTGTATTAACTATTTGATTTATCCTTTATGGGTACATCTTCTATCTATAAATAAGACTTTTGTTATATACTATCAGTAATAAGACATAGAAAAAATTGTTCTTCTTTCTTTTCTTCTTTCCTCAAAATTTATATAAATTTAATAAAAAATGTCATTATAATTTCAAAACAGTTATAAATTACAATCACACACCATAACATAATCATATTATGGGTGAAAATATATATCGTGTTTATATATATATATATATATATATATATATATATATATATATATATAATATACTTTTATTTGAGTGTGTTATTTTTTTATGTTAATATAAAAAATGAAATTATTATTATAAAATTAAATATAAATAATTTTTATAATTTTGTTGAAAGCAATTTTTTTATGTATTCGTAGGTAATTTTTTTAATTAAAAATTTTTTAAGTTTAAAAAGAATAGTCAAATTAAAAAGTAATTAAATTTAAATAATCGAATACTTAAAAAATAATTTTGATAAAATAATTTTTTTAATACATATAATTTTTAAATTATAGTTATATAAAAAAGTCTTAATCTATGTCTTCTATATATAAAAAAAGAAGAAATTTCCCTATTTTTTATAATTTTATCCTTTAAATATTGTTTTTAAATTAAAATAATTAAAATAATCATTTTTTAAAATCTTAACTGTTATTTTTTACCGTTTTAAAAACTTTTATTATTTTTTAGTCAAAAAATTAACTACAAAATAAATACAAATTACAAATAATTTATATTTAATTTTATAATCTATAACTATATATAAAGAGGATTCCCTCTTTTGTGTCCACATCTCATAATTCTAACTTTACCCTTTACAATATAATTATTTGTTAAATTTTTAAAAATTAAGGGTTACTTTTATAAATTTTTATAAAACTATTTACTTATCTCATTTTTCTTTTTTCTCCTATTCATCCACAATTATTTTCTCATATTTTCTCTATACATTTTACTTTATTTTTGATAAATATAATTTTATTTTGTTTATTAACTTAATAACATTATAATATCATCTATTATTAATATAATATCATATATATTAAAAAAATGTGTGCACACATGCACAATAGTACCGTGTGTAGACTTAGTTATAATAATAAGAATATCAATAATTTTATTATTTTATTATTAAAAAATTGAACAGACTATATGTTTTCAACCGTGAGTAATTTAAATTGCTAAATAACTATTTATTCATATTTTCATTTATACTCGTACATATTTTATTTGAACTAGTGATTTTTAAAAGAAGCACCTTATTTTATAGAGTTAATACATTTATTAAGATTTAGATGTCTCAAATCCTTTTCTAAATAAGCTAATAATTAAAACATTAAAATAGTGTGCACTGTTCATCAACATTGCAATTATTATTATAACAGAGGCGCTGAAATAATTCAACTACGAAACGTGAAACTTCGAAATGAAACGATTCGTATCCTTGAAACCAAACTTGAAGGAAAACAGAAAGCAGCCGTATCATCGTCATCCTCTCTTCTTTTGAGAAAGCAAACAAAAAAAACAACAGAAATTACTCTAAATTAATCGCAACCCATTCATCGGCTCCAAGTGTTTCAAATCAAATTTCATTGTTAATCCAATTCTCCAAATTCACTCATAATTTCCCAGCGCGCCAAATTTCCTATATAAAACGAGATATGCTTTAATCTTTCACCTCAATCTTTACAGCAATCACATCAATCTTGCGTTTTTTCTCTAATCTCGGGCGGTTTTGGAATTTGGGTTCGAAGAAAGCTTTGATTTTGGGTTGTGGGTATTGAGATTGGGATTAGAAGCTGAAAATGAGTAACCAGAAGAAGAGAAATTTCCAGATAGAGGCGTTTAAGCATCGCGTGGTGATGGATCCCAAATACGCCGACAAGACATGGAAGATTCTTGAACATGCGATTCACGAGATTTACAACCACAACGCTAGTGGTCTCAGTTTTGAAGAGCTTTACAGGTTCCCCCTTTTCATTCTTACAATTATTTTTAATATTCCGTTCCCGAAACAAATCTTGTTTATTCGTGATAAGCATCTGTTTGGCTGTGCGTTATCGATTATGTAGTTGTCTTATCTTGATCTGAATAAGGTTTGGAGTTCATCTCCTGATTAGGATGTGTAATATGATATGGGGAACAACTTGTAGCATTTGAGGTTTTTGGATTGTTCAAAGTGGGTGAGTACGAAAACAAATCTTATCATGTTTTCTGGGTTTTCTAGTTTTGTTTTTGGCTTTTCTTGGGTTTTTCATGGGTTATTAAGTCTATGATGAACTGTAAAATATAAGGTAACTTAACTAAATCGCCGAGAGAGTCAATTTGCTGTGCAATCTTTTGGTGTTGAGGATCAGCAGCTATATGTGACTGGTGTTGCAATTAATTGTTCGTATAGTTCATCCTTTTATTTTGTGTCATGAAGCTATTACATAATTATCAATCCTTTGTGTTGGTGATCAGAAGCTATGTATGCCCACTTTTCCATCATTGGTTTAAGCACTAAATAATTTTGGATTAGTTGCTCAATAATTTTTTGCTATGGCCCAGGAGCAGATGACGAAACAGGTAAACAAGTGTACGAGGTTTGTACAATTGGAGGAAGGTGGGTATATTTAAAGGCTAGCCCATACTGATGGCGTTCTCTAGCTAAATGCAGAATTAGATACTTAGGCTCAGGTCTTATGATTAATTGCTGGATATAGTGGGATTATGGGCTCTGCCTGCATGAAGAATGGGAGATCTAACCCCAGCTTGATGTTATTCTTTCTGTGTTACAACAAGCTAGATTAGGAAGAGGTTTTGGCTAAATTGTCAAAATCAAAGAAGAATAGGGCATTCTGCCCAGGAGAATGCGAATATAAATACAATTTAATTACTAGTTTGTCAAACTGATATTCAGCCCACCAAATTAGCTAAACTGCCATTCATACATTAACCATACAATAGATTATTCTAATTAAGCGAATAACATTTACAATTGCATGTAATTTTCTTGTCATTTATTTTGTTAACATCCCCGTCAAATTAATGTTGGTAGATACACAAGCATCAATTTTCCGAGTTGAAATTTGTGATGCTGACTTGTCGATTGTTTAGTGAAGTGGTTAGTTATTTGAACTGATTTTGAGACATGTGTAAATTGACGACTCTACAATTATATGCTTCTTAGCTAAAATGACTAAAATTAAATGTGTCATGTCCGTCCATGGTAAATGGGATTAGCTGCAATATGTATAGCACTGGTGTTGTCAACATGCAATGTAGTGGGTTGTGATTGAGAAGATCACACAGTTTTATTATTTCAGAACAAGCAACAAACGATGCTTCAATGGATAACTTTGAATTTGTATTGTATTTCTGACATTTCACTTGAGATAAATAAAGAGACAATATATTTTGGGGAGCTTGAATCACCTCTCTTATGTTCTCATTTATATTGATAGATTTCTGATACAATGAGTAGATGGGAGGGTAAAAATGGGAAGACATACCTAGAGTCCTAGGTACGTACAACACAACATTGTTTCAATAAAATCTATTTAAGACCTATTCTAGCACTCCTCTTCAAGTTGGAGCATACAAATTGTATGTACCAAGCTTGAAACAAATAAATTCTATTTGAAGTCCTCTTAAGGATTTTTTTATCACATCTGCAAGTTGATTATTGGATACGACAAACTTCATACAAATTTTCTTGGACAACAACTTTCTCAAATAAAATGACAACCAATTTCTATGTGTTTAGTCCTTTCATGAAACACTAGATTGGAAGCAATGTGGAGAGTAGTTTGGTTATCACAATACATCTTCATCTTCTAAATCTCATAGATGTTTAATTCTTGATTTTACCCATACAAGTTCATAAGTAGGAGAAGCTATTGCCCTATATTTAGTTACGACAGTTGATTGGGCAATTTCATTTTGTTTCTTACTTTTCCAGGAAATAATATTTCCTTCAAGGAAAACACAATATCATGTGGTAAAGCATATGTTCATATAGGATCCTACCCGATCAGCATCATAGTACCCAGGGATTTGAGTATTTCCTTTATCTTCATATAGCAAACTTTGTTCAGAAGCTTTTTCGAGGTATCTTAGGATACATATGGTAGTATTCGAATGATCAATATAATGAGCTTGCATGAACGAACTAACACCACCACTTGAAAAAGAAAAATCAGGTAGCAATAGGAAGATAAATAAGTTTCCCAATTAGTCTTCTATATCTTTCTAGATCAGAGAAAGATTTGCCTTATTATGCCATTAATGTTTTATTTGGGTCCATAGGACTATCTATTAAAGCATTGGATTTGTCATTTGGATCCTCCATTGGTAGATAATAAGAGGAGGTGATGATGATTTACATGGATTCTTAATAGGATTTGGGTTGTTAGGAGCAGGAGAAACAAATGACTCAGCTAATGATATATAAGGAGGATGATAGGCAAGGGAAAAAGGAGGGGGTCTTGAAAGTATACTATAGGAAGAAAAATAAAAATAGAAACAGTTAATTGGTTAACAGTTAGTTGTTATGTGAAATGAGATGAAGACCTTTCGTAAAAGCCTATATGTTGTCATGTATAGGAGAGGAGAGGGAGAGAATGATAATTTTGTAGAATGAGCTTTAACTCTTTGTGAAGGGGAAACCTTTGGAAGAGAGAGTTCTCCTATTTTTGTGTTCTTTCAGTCTATTCAATAAAGACTATTACTCTTTGTTCTCTGTTCAATCTTGGGTTTGACAGTCAAATAATGTATGTAAGGGAGAAAGGGTAAGGCTATGGTTGGGGAGCTAATCAAACTAAGTCCTTTAAATAATAGTTAGAAATTAGTTAGAAAGGTAAGGAATCAGTCAGAATCTTTTCGGACAGAATAGGGTTCTCTTGAATTCACTTTACTTGTATTTCTGATTTCATTGATCTGAACATCATTTGGGTGTATTTGGCCCTAAATTTCTTCATTCATTTATTGTTTTTCCTCTCAAAACACTAGTTGAGTCTATCACATAAGGAAACTGTTGTTGTAGCAATTTATATTGATATTCATTAATATATAATATCTTATTGAAGTTTATAGTCAAACGTCCTTTACTATCTCTCCATGATTACTCAGCTTTGATAATACCAAATTGATAAATGATTTTTTGCATAAACATGAATTTGGTATGTGAAATTTTCTTATAGACAAGCACATTAAGAGGGCAAACCTTGACCTAAAGGTAAGGTTGTTGCCTTGTGACTTACAGATTATTGGTTCAAATCGATAATAGCTTCTTTGCTTATGGAGGTAAGGCTGTGTACTAGACCCCACCAGGTGGGAGTCTCATGCATTAGGATTACCTGCATGTACACATTAAAGGATCTAATGCTTATTTTTCTTTACTCAAGGGAAAATATATGTTTCTAATTTTTCTCCTTCTATTTGTGTGGATTCAGAAATGCGTACAACATGGTGCTTCACAAATTTGGTGAAAAACTCTATTCAGGGCTGGTTGCAACAATGACTGGACATCTCAAAGATATAGCTCAATCTGTTGAAGCTGCTCAAGGAGGTTCTTTTCTGGAAGAGCTGAACAGGAAATGGAATGATCATAATAAAGCATTACAAATGATTAGAGACATACTGATGTACATGGATAGGACTTACATTCCAAGCACCCAGAAGACTCCCGTTCACGAACTTGGGCTGAACCTGTGGAAAGAAAATGTCATTTATTCCAGCCAGATCAGGACTCGATTACTGAATACACTTCTGGAATTAGTACATAGTGAACGCACTGCTGAAGTTATTGATAGAGGAATTATGCGAAATATAACAAAAATGTTAATGGATTTAGGCCCTTCTGTTTATGGGCAAGAATTTGAGACTCATTTTCTTCAAGTTTCAGCTGAGTTTTACCGGGTGGAATCCCAAAAATTCATTGAGTGTTGTGATTGTGGTGATTATCTGAAAAAAGCTGAGAGGCGTCTGAATGAGGAAATGGAAAGAGTGAGCCACTACTTGGATTCCAGAACAGAAAAGAAGATTACTAATGTGGTGGAGAAGGAGATGATTGAAAATCACATGCTAAGATTAATCCATATGGAGAATTCTGGCTTAGTGCACATGCTTTGTGATGATAAATACGAAGACTTAAGTAGAATGTATAACTTGTTCCGTCGTGTTACTGATGGCCTTTCAAAAATACGAGAAGTGATGACTTCACATATGCGAGAGTCTGGTAAACAGCTTGTTACTGATCCTGAAAGATTGAAGGATCCAGTTGAATATGTGCAAAGGCTCTTAGATGAGAAAGATAAATATGACAAGATCATAAACTTGGCATTTAACAATGACAAGTCTTTCCAGAATGCTTTGAATTCCTCTTTTGAATATTTCATCAACTTGAATCCTCGCTCTCCAGAGTTTATTTCACTATTTGTAGATGATAAGCTCCGGAAAGGTCTAAAAGGGGTTAGTGAGGATGATGTAGAAGTTACTCTTGACAAGGTGATGATGCTATTCCGATACCTCCAAGAAAAAGATGTATTTGAGAAGTATTACAAACAGCATTTGGCTAAAAGGCTTTTGTCTGGAAAAACAGTCTCTGATGACGCAGAGAGAAGTCTCATAGTTAAGCTCAAGACAGAGTGTGGTTACCAATTTACATCTAAATTAGAGGGAATGTTTACAGACATGAAAACCTCCCAGGACACGATGCAGGGCTTTTATGGCTGCCACCCTGAGCTGAGTGATGGCCCTACGCTCACTGTTCAGGTTCTTACAACAGGGTCTTGGCCAACTCAATCTAGTGTCACGTGCAACCTGCCAGCAGAAATGTCGACACTGTGTGAGAAGTTTCGGTCATATTACCTTGGTACGCATACTGGGAGGAGATTGTCTTGGCAAACTAATATGGGCACAGCAGACTTAAAAGCAACATTTGGGAAGGGCCAGAAACATGAGTTAAATGTTTCTACATATCAAATGTGTGTTCTCATGCTGTTCAATAATGCTGATAGACTTAGCTACAAGGAGATTGAGCAAGCAACTGAGATTCCTGCTTCAGATCTTAAGAGATGCCTGCAATCATTGGCTTTGGTTAAGGGAAGAAATGTTCTTAGAAAGGAACCAATGGGTAAAGAAATTGTTGAGGATGATGCTTTCTTTGTTAATGATAAGTTCAGCAGCAAACTGTACAAGGTAAAAATAGGAACTGTAGTTGCACAAAAGGAATCCGAACCGGAGAAACAGGAAACCCGACAGAGAGTGGAGGAAGACCGGAAGCCCCAGATTGAAGCAGCAATAGTGAGGATCATGAAATCCAGGAAGCAACTGGATCATAACAATCTTATAGCTGAGGTCACGAAGCAGTTGCAATCACGTTTCCTGGCAAATCCAACAGAAGTGAAGAAACGGATTGAGTCTCTCATTGAGAGGGACTTTTTGGAGAGGGATGATAGTGACAGAAGATTGTACCGATATCTTGCCTAGAATTGGAGAACTTGTTTCTGCGATCACAATGTATCTTATGAACCTGGTGACAAATCACCTTTAAATAGCTCCATTGATTTCATTGTACATTAATTTGTTTTCTAATTCTTTGTGATGTTTCATCTTTTAGTAATCTGTATGACTGTATCCTCAAGCAAATTAGGGTCCTTTCCACCCATGTTTGTAAGAGGTCAATTTGAGGAAGTCTTGTGTACTTTATCCTGATAACATTGTTTGTTCGCAGCTCGGAGGTAATCGCAAAATTCTTGTATTCAAATGGAGTAAATTATACCTTTGTTTCAGAAAAATTGAGATGACATTTATTTAGTACGTAAAAGATGGAGAGTGACATCAATTTCAGTTTTCTAAATACAAAGGTTGTTCTTTCATTTTTCCTTATACAATGTTGTCTTCCAAAGAATAAAAATAATTGTTGCGCCAAGTTCTTCTTCAATGCCGTTAAGGTAATTGTTGCCGTACGCCTTTCAGCTAGAAAAATTCCCCGCTAACCTTGCGCCTGCGTCAGGTTACTATTAGAGAAAGATACTGGTCAAAAAAACGATTTTTCTCATGTCATGCTTGATTAATTATTTGTCTGGTACCTACGCAAGAAAAAGATTAAAAAATAAACAAAAAGGGAGATGTGTTTTATGTTAACATTCGTGTTAATAGGTTAAATATGTTTTTAATCTCTTAACTTTAAGTGAAAATTGAAAATAGTCCCTCTTGGAAATCTTGACCCAATTTAGTTATCTAACTTTATAGATGTTTGGATTTAGTCCTTTTAACAAAATTTTGTTAAGTGTTAAGTTCATTTGACGTTTCAAACATATTTCAAGACAGTTTCTTAGCTAACATTGAAGCGAAAATATGTCAAGTGGGGTAAACAACTCAAATGCTCTCATGAAACGCATTTAAAACGTTAAATAAACTTTAAAAAAATTGGTTAAAAGGATTGAACCCAAATATTTCTAAAGTTTGAGAACTAAATTAGGCCAAGGTTTCAAAGAGGGACTAAATTCAATTTTCGCTGAAAGTTAAGGACCAGAAAACATATTTAATCTGTCTTAATATTATTGGTTAAAACTTATAAAAAATTATAAAATAATGAGTGAGGTTTACTTTTAAGACCTGAAAAGTTATAAATGTTATTGAATTTCAGTAAAAGAATTAAGAGTTTGCTAATATTTTTAAAGAGAAAGCATAAATAGTGTAATATAGGATATGAAGATGAAGGGTGAAGAAGTAGTTTAGCTCTTGAGCCCTTTGGTATGGATAGTAAAGTTATAATTTCTTATTAACTAACAGAAGATCGTAGACAACACTAAGTTTGTTGTCTGCTCTTAATACCATGAACAGTGAGGGGACAAAATGCTAAGTCTTCCGTTCTCTTTAGTCTTCCTATCTCCTCTGAAATTTCAGTTATAAGACTGAAGAAATGTAGCAGTAGCAGTAATTCTATTATTGTAATTTGTAATCATTATTAAAACAACATGAAAATAGCAAGTTTCACAAGGACAGTTTCTTGACAATTACAAGACTTTTAGCTCTTCACCATCAAAGTCGATGAAATGAAAATTCTCTTCCGCTATTTTTCAGTATACAGCTACTATAACCATTGTTGTTATTATTGTTTTAACGTGAGAACTGAAGCATAGTACGAGGGAAATCAGACATACGAAGGGTACAGCTGGCAGTAACTGCTTAATGATTGTTTCACAGAACAATTTAAAGTAGTGGAACAAAAATCAATATTACAACTGAAAACAGACATAAGAGATGTCAAATAGAATTATAAGATTGGTGGCTGTTTAAATGGGATAAGCTTCAATGACTGTATTTTAAGCATTTAGTGCGAGGCGAAGTGACCGCCACGCAATATTCTTAAGAAAAGGACGAGACTTTTTGTAGGCTTAATTGTCGAGTTACCTTTATAAAAGCCACCAGCATGGTTTGTCAAAGTAGCAACATAAATTGGTTGAGAGATCTTTTCAGGCAATTCAACACACAGTGGCATTGAAATCATCAGAAATGTCAGCGTCATTGTTGTGCTTGGTGTTGTTAGCAGTAGCAAAGGGTTGTTATGGTGGAGAAATAGCAATCTACTGGGGCCAGAATGGCAACGAGGGGACGCTGGGCGAGGCTTGTGCGACAGGGAACTATGATTATTTGATCCTAGCCTTTTTGCCAACCTTTGGCAATGGACAAACTCCTATGATTAATCTTGCAGGTCATTGTGACCCATATAGTGATGGGTGCACTGGGTTAAGTTCAGACATCAAATCTTGTCAAGCCAAAGGCATCAAGGTGTTGCTCTCTTTAGGAGGAGGTGCTGGAAGCTATTCAATTGCATCCACTGAAGATGCAAGTGTAGTAGCCACATACCTTTGGAACAACTTCTTGGGGGGACAATCACCCTCTCGGCCTCTTGGCCCTGCTGTTCTTGATGGTATAGACTTTGACATTGAAGGTGGATCAAACCAACACTGGGGTGATCTTGCAAGGTTCCTCAAAGGCTACGCCATGGCCAAGCAAGGGAAGCAAGTCTACATCACTGCAGCTCCTCAGTGCCCTTTTCCTGATGCTTGGATTGGAAATGCTCTCACTACAGGCCTTTTTGACTATGTGTGGGTTCAATTCTACAACAACGCTCCTTGCCAATACACTTCTGGGGCAATCACTAACCTTGAAGATGCATGGAAGCAGTGGATTTCAGCTATCCCTGCCAACAAGATATTCTTGGGGTTGCCAGCTTCCCCACAGGCTGCAGGGAGCGGCTTCATTCCTTCTGCTGATCTTCTTTCTAATGTGCTTCCAGCCATTAAGGGCTCTGCTAAATATGGAGGTGTTATGCTGTGGTCTAGGTATTATGATGCTCAGAGTGGATATAGCTCATCCATCAGGAGCCATGTGTGATATCTAAACTCGTCATCTCTAGACGTATGTATTGCACATTATGTATCTTCGTATTGGTGTATGTTCAAATATTTATGCATGATATGAAACATGTTTGGTTGGTTCAAATGAATAGAGTTAAATGTTGTGAAGCAGAACAAATTATCCTTCTAAGAAAATAGATTAGGTGTTAACAATTAGACCTCTCAATTTGGTAGGCGTATAGTGCTTGGTCTTGACCCACATAGGTCAGGGCAAAAGAAGTCACGGAATTATTAAAAGCCCACATAAAAAAGACTAAATAGGGTAAAATATAATAATAAAGGCCTCATTGGTCGGTCTAGAGAGAGTTAGGTCTAGTCCAAGTCAAGTAAATAATTCAAATTGGATCTAAGTCGATCTGCTAACAAATTGAGGTTGATAGAGTTCATATCATATTGAGTTGAATCAAGTCCATATTGAATATAATCAAGTCAACTAGATATGTCAATTTTGTCAAATGCATAGGACTTGGCTTTCGCTCATATGGATCGGGGCAAGAAAACCCATAGGATAAAAAAAGGTCACATAAGAAAAAGCTCACATGACCAAAATAACAAAAAAGGTTCTATGGGCCAATCTATGTGAGTCAATCTTAGGTTAAGATAGACAAAATTGGGTTAAACTTAAGTCAGGTAGGTCATTTGGGTTAGGCCTAGGTCAACATGCCTTTGGGTCAAACCAAGGTTGATAGAGTTGTTAATACAATGAAAGAATACAGTTATAATTATTTTTTATATTAAACTACGGTTAACGAACCATATTATATCCAGGCGTAGTAAAAAATGGAGAACTTAAGACTACCATTAAAAATCGTAGCCTATAGTATAAAATAGACTACGGTTAAAAACCATAACCTATAGTACATAATAGGCTAAGGTTCATGAATCGAGCCTATAGTACATAATAGTCCACATCATGCTAGGTTGAATCAAGCATATTGTTCATATAATTGAGTTAGGCCCACAAAAGTTTGAGTTGACTTGGACCTACGTATGGTCGAGTCGAGTTGGGTGCACCTTAACCAAAGGCAAGTTGTTCACACCTTAGACTGAGTTGAGTAGGGTATGATGTGCACATGAATTGATAAAAGAGCAAATGAAATCAAAACAAAAGTTATAAAAGAAAATTAGGGATACAAAATATTATCCAATCAAAATTTATTTTTAGATTATATATTTAAAAAAAATTATAGGTTGGAAAATGATTGACATTCTTAAATATATATAAAACGAATAATTCTTTTTCAAATGCATATATAACTTATACAATAATGTTAACAATTCCAATACCAATTAATTTAGCTAAAGGAAGTTTTTCAAAGCTAAAGAAAACAAAACGTTTTTAAAATTAATGACCTCTCAACAAAGATTAAATGAATTAGTCTTATTATCTATTAATAAAGAAATGTTAAATGAAATTAATTGCAACAATTTAATATATAATTTTACATTACATAAAGTTCAAAAAATAAATTTTAAATAAAATTGTGATACATTTTAGCATAAATTGTCTTATTCTTAATTTTGTTCTAGGCCTTCTAAACTCTTGAATCCTTGAAACTAGATTAAATCACTTGGCTAATTTTAAAGTCATTTTACATGAAACAATAGACATGAATAAAGGCATGAAACATAAAAAGCATTGACACCACGTGAGTGATTGTATTCAACCAATAATGAAACCTGAGTCCAACCATATAAGACATTGATATAAGGCATTGACACCATTGTTAACTCAAAATCTTAAAACAATTGGTTTATGGGCTTTTATTCTTATATAATGCTTTACTTTCTTATTTCTAACCAATGTGGAACTTAAACTCACTTTGATTCCTAACAGAAGATTCCTGCATGCATCCAGTATTCCCTGCATGAATAGTAAAGGTTCTCCGCTCTGCGTGTTTAAGCATTGGACAAACTAAGTGAAGACCATGGTAGCCGGGTGTATTAAAACAAAATGAATGTGAATGTTGGGTCACAAGTGTGTTATTTGAGTTTGTAGAGAGCTGAAGTTGAAAGCTGAAGCTAGTTCAGTAAAAGTCGTGACCTGTAGTTAAAATTCAGGTGAGAAATTCTGCATCTGAACATGTTTTCTCAATGTTGAATGGAGGTTTTGGTGAAGGAAGGAAAGAATACAAGGAGTGATGGTGGGAGTGAACGGACAGGATTTAGAATCCAGGGAGAGTGAAACAAAAGCTTGGCTATGTAAGAGGGGGAGGGAACACATTCTGAGTGTGTTACATAGCCTCTGGAATGGATTATGTGTGGTATTTAAAGGAGTAAAAATGATTCTGGTGGAAGGTTTGCAGGTCTGAAATTGATTATGGTAGTCCTGGAATCAATTATGTTGTGATTTTTGAAGGTTGCAATCGTTTTTGACCTTCGACGACTCAAGAGTTTAGAATAGTTATAGCAAACTTACGAAATAAAGTATTTTATTTAAAATTTATTTTTCCAGCATTTTGTTATGCAAAATTGGTTGATTAATTATCATTATTAATTTTATTTAATATTTTTTTCAGTAAATAATATGACTAATTCATTATAAATTTTTATTATCTTTAGTTTTGATAAATTTCTTTTATCTCAGACAAAAGATAGTGAAATTGAAATTGTTAATGTTATTTTGTAAGTTATAGGTACATTTGGAAAATAATCAATTCTTTTTATATAATATGTATAAATATTGATTTGGTACCCAAACTTTTTTGGAATGTTCAATTTAGTACCCGAACTTTAGGAATGTTCAATTTAGTACCCAAACTTTTTAAACGGGTTTATTTTAGTACCTTCCGTTAAATACTCTTTAACGTCATTTGGGTCCTGTTGAGCTGACACTATGCAACAGATACGTGGCAGAATTACTGAGTGTGCACGTGGATTAAGATGTAAAAATAATGAAATTAACTAATAATTGCGTAAGTTAAAATTTTGGGATCGTGATTACTGAGTGAATTGGGGAAAAAATTAGGTCGAGAGGGAATTAGGGCACAACACATGAAATCTGGTGGAGAAGGAAAAATCAGGGCAGAAAGCGGAAAGCGGAAATTGGGATTTAGGGTTGTGAGTGGATAGGCGTTCGACGATCGGCGAAGAAGCAGGGAGATTGTGGTTCCGTTCGTTGGAGAGGGCGAAGTTGGGAAGAAAAAGGTTCGGCAGTGAAAGACGGAGAAGGAGAATCTTTGGCAATCGTGGAAGGTGAGTTTTCTTTTGTGCTTTTTGTCTTTGTGCTGATGAATAAGTGGTATTGTTTTATATTTTCGAAGCTCTACTCGTTTTGGGATTTGTATTATATTGCATAAATGTTGTGGGGGGTTCTACTGTGGGGGTCCTTGTGTGTTTGGAATTAGTGATTTATTTGATAAATGCAGTGGGTTTCTGTGAAGTGTAAAGTAAAGTATGCGGTGGGTGGGTGGCTTGTGGTCCCCTTTATGACTTTATACTGTTTTTTTGTGGTATGGTTGTAATTTGTGGCGTTTTTTTGTGGTATGACTGTAATTTGTGGCTTTTTTTGGGTATTCTTATTTGACAGGGTAAGTGGTTTTACTATATTGGTTGTGATGTCTGATGATTGTTTTGAAGTTGTGCTCCACCATGGTGGCTATTTTATACAGAATGGTAGGTTAACTTATAGTGATGGGGAAATAGCTACATGGCTATGTGACCCGGATTGGTGGAGTTTTTTTTAGATTAAAGGGAAGTTGAAAGAGATGGGTTATCATGCTGTGAAGGAATTGTGGTATAAAGTTGGAAAAGGGTCAGTGTTAGAAAATAAGTTGAAGTTGTTGTGTGATTGTAAGGGAGCATTGCACATGGCAGATATTGCTCGAAGAAATGGGAATGTGCACTTGTTTATAGTACACATAGTTTCTGAGGCTGAAGTAGTTGATAACTTTTTGGAATACTACCCCTTAGGTGATGACAATATAGAAACTGGTCATGGAAATGTTAAGGTACAAGGGGAGATGGATTGTGATAGTGCTTGTGTAGGTGGCAATAATGGGGAGGCTGAATTGCAGGATGGTGGTAATAATGACAAAGAAGTTCACTCTGAACAGTCGGATGGAGGTGATAAGGTTGTGGATCCTGAATTGCAGGATGATGCTAATAATGAGACATGCAAAGATGGGATGGAGGATGATGGTAATAACCCAGATGAAGTTGGCTATGATAAGGTGGATGGAGGTGATAAGGTACATGATGATGGTAATAATGAGGCATGTAAAGATAGGATGGATGATGATGTGCAGGGTGATATGCAGGGACGTCATGATGAGGGAGTTGAAGATGTTGAAGTCCATAGTTGGACTAAATTAGAACCTCATATTGCTGATGGTACAGGGGATCAGGAATTAGAAGGTTTAGTTGATGTCAATGTTGCTTATGATGGAGATGCTACAGATGACCATAACTTGTGTGAGGACAGTGTTGAAGTAGATCTGTATGTCAGTGAGGGAAGTCAGGAAAGTAAAATGGGATTATCTGATAACGAATGGGTGTCAGACCACTTGGACAGTGGTGAAGAAAGTGAGGAGACAGTGGGGAAAGAAGAAAACACTAAGTCAAGCTTCATGAACTTTCGGATGCCAATAAACATGGAAGATTATTAGTGGGAAATTGGTACATATTTCATAGATAAGGCCCAATTTGTAGATGCAATTAGGACGTATGGTGTGCATTCTGGTTTGAAACTGAAAATTCAAAGAAATGATAACCGCAGACTTAGAGTTATTTGTTTGGGAGCTAAGGGAAAATGTAAATGGTTTGCATATTGTGGATATG
>Ga0209589_1005744_pt1 | contig 20959 bp, 16 predicted proteins | sample CowpeawhiteBW_FD_187525 | JGI IMG/M metagenome (GOLD analysis project Ga0209589, IMG submission 187525) | Root nodule microbial communities of legume samples collected from California USA - Cow pea white BW (SPAdes) (version 2) | ecosystem: Host-associated > Plants > Roots > Nodule | place: USA... | reverse complement strand
ACAAGCGAATGGTGATTCCGCTGCTTAGCCATCTGGGCTGGAGTTTTTCTTGTGTTTTATTTAGGGCTATGGCCCATGTATCTCTTTCCGTATTTCTACGCTACATTCTACGTTGTATTCGTATTCAGCTTTCCTTGGCATCGTGGTGTACCCGAATTTTGTCGAGGTTGCGTTAAGGGCCCCGGGACTACGCTACAGTACTTATATTGTGTGACGTTTTCCTTTAATTTCGCTTAATAATTAAATGGGACGTTACATTAACGTTGTTAATGACTTGCCACGTGTCAATATATGATTTTTTTATTTTAATTTTTTTTGTAAAAAAAAAAGTCACATGTGAGATCTTTGGTGTGACATGTGACATTAAGTCCCTGGTGTGACATATGGTATTGTAATGCCATGTGGCATTACAACCACATGTCAATATCACTATCAAATGTCATATTAATTTCAATTTAGTTCCTATATATTTCTTTTTTATTCAATTTAGTCCATACTTATGTGTATCAGATTCAATTTTTTTAATAATTAAAATATTTTTCTAATCCATTCTTTTAAAGATTAAAACTAATTAAGTATAAATATTTTTACAAAATTAAGTATTGATATTTATATTGTTCTTCTCTAATTTCATACCAAATTGATTATTTGTATAAATGTTATACTAATATTTTTTATTAAAAATAACTTTTTAACATATTATTTTATTAATTAATTTTTAATGAGTACTCATGTTTTGTTAATTATTACTTTTTTTTTAAAATAGAATAATATTGTTTCTCCTTAATTTTAAACCAAAATTTTTATTTGTATGAACGTTATACTAATTTTTTTATTAAAAATGACTTAATAAAATGACTTTTATCACTAAATTTTAATATAAATATCAATACTTAATTTTTGAAAAAGTATTTATACTTAATTAGTTTTAATTTTATAAAAGCTGGATTTTAATTATTAAAAAAAATTGGTTCAAAATTGAATGAGAGATAGAGATACATAAGTAGGAACTAAATTGAGTCATTGAAAGATATATGGGGACCAAATTGAAATGAACAAAATAACATTTGATGGTGACACTGACACGTGACATTGCATTACCACGTGACACTGACAATATCCCGTGTCATACTAGGGACCTGACACGTGACGTTTGTTTTTGTGCAAAAAAAATTTTAAAAATTAAAAAAAAAAAACACATGGCATGTTATTAACCGCGTTAGTCATCTTTGTCTGAAAGGGACTTAATTGAAGCACTTTTTCAAAAATTGGGATGCAATTAACACTTTTTAACAAATAAGTATCAGATTAATACACCTCTACTAAGATGGATAACATCCGAGTAATTAAAATTGTTTTTGTAACTTCTTTCTACTGATTTTAGTTTTATGTAAGTTTATTATTGTTATTTTGACTTCAACCAAATACTGATATCTATTTAAGTTATTTGTCATTGGTTGATAAGGATAATTAAAAGCAAATTTGAATTTAGATATCCCCTGCATATTGTTAGTTATTTTTATTTAAATATTTTATAATTGATTGATTAAAGTAAATTTACTGATAAGAAAGTATTAATAATTTAAGAATTGTATATTTTTACTTAACTTGTATAATTATTATATGATTAAAAAAATTAAAACAAAGGTTTTTTTTAAAAATTTATATTTTATGGTATAACTTACTTTAATTTATTTTTTAGAAAAAATAATTTTATTTTTATTAATATATTATGATAACTTTGTTTGAATTATACTTTAACATAATAAAAATGTATTTGGATTTATATTTTAATATATGAATTATAAATAACCTTATTTAGGATTTACAATAAAAAATAAAAATAAGAAAGTATCCATTAATATTTAAGGGTAAAAATATAATTCATGACTACCTTATTTTCAGTACTTGACTTCTTGACTAAAGAGATACAGATTGCTTCTTCTTTTTTACATATATACAATTTTATCCATCTTTATTAGACTTCCCAATGAAGAATGATTGATTGTTGAATATTTTGGTATCATACACATTTAGACTTTTTTGTATATACTGATGTGTTATATTTACTAAATTTCAAATTCAATTTGATCTCTATTTCTAAATTAACTAAGTTCATGCATTACTCCATGGCTAGGCTAACACATGTCTTATACAAGACAAGTTCACATTTTCATCAAAAGGAATTAATATTGAAGCCTATTTGTATAAATCAAGCCAATCTCCAGTATTCGCAGTAATGCATTTTTGTTATATTCAATCTCTCTAATTATTTCAATTGGCACTTCAAATTAGGACATTTATCTAGTAAGTAAAAGAATGTCACGCATGAAACAACATTATTCCATTTTGAATTTTACTAAAGCTATTGTTTGCAATACTTGTCATAAGGCTAAACAAAAGAAATTAACTTTTTCCATTAACAATTTTCAATTTTTTTTCTTATTATTGAACGTACTAGATTTATTTGAGTTTTTCAAATGTCTTCAAAGGATGAAAGACAATCTCTTTTACAAGGATTTGTTAATTTTGTTGAAAGGAAATTTGTTACAAAAGTCAAAATTATTGGATTCAATAATAATAGTGGTTGAATTTATGATAAGTTATTTCTATGAATCTAGTGGTATAATACATCAAACCACCTCGTTATTCTCTAACACTCTGAATTCCAAACTTGGTTTCACTCCCTCTGATTACTGCACGCATCAATCTTATAGGTCTTTGCTTTTTAACTTTAAGGTCATTTAATTTAGACGTTATATTTCATTTTGTTGTTTTAACACTGAGCCAATTCATTATACAATTCTTTATTGTATTCTTCATTACATTAAAGATGCTCTAGGTATTGTCATTTCTGAGATTCAATGATTCACATATTTGTTTGATGGGTGGTCTATCTAACATTACTTCATAACTTTTGTATTTCTCCTAAACCTGCTTCGGTATTTCATGATAACTAATTTTTTGTTTGATTAAGGTTTTTTTTATTTATTCCACGTCGAGGATGAATCATATTCCTGCCCTAACTTAAGGGAGATATTAGACTTCTCTCTATTGTCATAAATTAGTTTTTCTCTTATAATTGAATTCTGTATACAATTTATAATCAATGCTACAATACGCAATTGTAAAATAAAACATTCAAAATAGTATTCCTTTCTTCTTTTCTTCTTTTTGGTCATTGTTTCATTTTCAGTCTTTGAATATGGTATGAGAAAAGTTTTACATAAATGAAAACATAAAGTTAAATTTGAGTAAACGTATAATTATAGATTATATAAACGTTGATCATTAGTCTGATTTGGATTTGAATCGTATCTCATCCAAGGATGATAGAAATTGATAACCATTATTCATCATCCAACAATACATCAGGTTATATAAAGGCTACTAAAAGAGTGACTCACTCTGTAGTATTAACAAAAAGCATAAATTGAATAGAATGGATAACATATTCAATGACATTGAGTTTGTCACGGCGAAAGCAGAAACAATTGAGAGAGAGAGGGGTTTGGTGAGAAGGTCTGCAATTTGATCGGTGGTAGGGATGTGAGTGACATATAAGGACTAGTTGAGCACTTTCTCACGAACGAAGATGTCTAGGTCCATATGCTTAATGCGAGAGTTCAGGACAAGATTATGAGTAAGAGCGACTGTGCTTTGATTGTCACAGTGGATTACAGGAGTAGTACAGCTAATGTGAAGTTCTTTGAGAAGAGACTACGACCATAGTTTTTCAGATACAATGATTGCAAGACTTCGATACTCTGCCTCAACACTAGAACATGAAACTATAGGTTGCTTTTTAGACCACCAGGAGACTAAATTAGATCCAAAGAAAATACAGGCACCAGAGGTGGACTGACGATCATCGAGATCTGATGCCCAATCAGCATCACAATAAGCATTTAAAGTGTGATACCCATGAGTGAGAGCAATTGGACATCCACAAGCTAGAGTTCCTTTTAAGTAGCGAAGGATGCATTTTACAGCTTTCCAATGTTCCAATAATGGCTGGGCCATAAATGGACATACTTTATTGACACTATAGCTGAGTTCAGGTCGTGTAATAGTAACATATTGTAACACACCAACTATAGAGTGATAAAGAAGAGGATCATCCATTTAATCATACCCAAGCTTAGATAATTTCAGTCCTCCTTGAAGAGGAGTGGATATGCCTTTTGCATCACCCATGCCAGCCTTAGCAAGAAGATCACGAATATATTTGAATTGAGATAATAACAGAGAACCATTAGAGTATCATTTTACCTCAATGCCAAGGAAATAATCAAGATCACCTAGTTGTTTGAGAGCAAACACATAATGCAATTTAGGAATGATAGCTTGTAGTATAGAATGAGAAGAATCTGTCAAAATAATATCATGAATGTATATCAGAACATAGATACAGCCAGCAATGTTGTTAAGAACCAATAGGGATGAATCACATTTGTTGTGAACAAACCCAAAGCTCATGAGAGTGGAAGTTAGTCTCTCGTACCAAGCTCGGGGAGCTTGTTTTAAACCATAAATGGATTTGTGGAGTTTGCACAAGAGACCAAAATCAGATGGAAGAAAGCCAAGTGGAGGTTCCATGTAGACCTCTTCGTGAAGAATATCGTTCAAGACGACATTATTAACATCAATTTGTTGAAGAGACCACTGATTGGTGAGAGCAAGCGTAAGAGTGATATGCACCGTGACAAGTTTTACAACGGGAGAAAAAGTTTATGTATAATCACAACCATACTTTTGATGAAAACCCTTTGCTACTAGACATGCTTTATACTTATTAATAGTCCCATCAACATTTTCTTTGACATGAAATATCCATTTGCACCCAATAGACTTTCGACCAAGAGGAAGAGAGGTGAGAGTCCAAGTGTTATTAGCCATTAATGCATCATATTCCTCTTGCATAGCATTCCGCCAAATAGGAGTGGACAAGGCTTGCTTGACAGACGTGGGTTCAGTAATAGTTAGAAGTAGTGTAACATCCCTAAGGAATATTACTAATATTTAATATATAAAAATAAGAAATAAAAATAAATGCCTCATTTAATATGATACCATTTCCCAAAAACACGGGAAATTTAAAACTTTAATACAATGTAATAAAAACAGGAGTTCATAATTATAAAACTGAAGTAATATTCAAATGGCTCCCAAAAAGGGTTACAAAGTTATCCAAAATAATAAATATATATACAAAATCCCATGTTATCCCTCGCTCCGAGTCTATGCATCTCCTGGCCCACCTGTCACATTATCTGCTCCCGGATAACGAGTTATCTGATCATTGTCATACACACACAGAAAGGGTGAGCTATGCATAATAGATAAAAACACACATGAAATAAATATGTCACCCACCCCAAAATAGCATAATTAAATATCTCATTGTTTTCAAATTACCCATCCATGATCTCATAGTCCTTCATGAGTCATATACATGAATTAGGTCTTGGGACTTCACTGTGCTTCCACGAAACTAACCCATTCGTGGTCCAACCCTATGAGCCTATCCCGCTCATAGTCCTGCCTTACAGACTCCTCGTCTATAGTAAAACATCCAAGCCTTCTCAACTTGGACCCTAGCACGCACGCAATCACCATACTATGGACTCCTCACCCAATAGTAGCTGACGGGAACATAACAGTTCCTTGCCCATCGTGCGTCCGACACATGTAATCACCATACCAAGGACTCCTCGCCCATTAGTAGCCGACGGGAACTCAACCAGTTTCATGCCCATCATGTGTCCAACCATCAAGCACATCCCAGACCCCTATTGGACTTAGTCCTTCAAGCCCAAACACCACACCACATGCATATACTTCCTATACTTAGGAAAAAGTAGCCAAATCACGCACACAAGCACACACAAACCTGGAATTTCGCATAAACTCGCTCAAGCCAGGGACTCTCGCCCAAGCTAAGCCATCAACCTCGCTTAGGCTAGTTCACCTCGCCTGAGCGAGCTTAAAACAGTGGCCACATCACGTTATCTCGCTTAGACGAGATCTGTTCGCCTAGGCGAGATCATCTCTCGCCCAAACACCCAATTCAATCTCGCTTGAGCTACAATGCAAGCAACACATCCAACTTGATCACGACATCTCGCTTAGGCGAGACCTTGGTTCGCTCAAACCCACAAAACTCCTCGCCTGGACGAGGTTTCGCGCTCAAAACAATCTAGGTTTCCTCGCGACCTCGCTTAGGCGAGTGTCTCTCGCCTGAGCAAGAGACTAAGTCCCTCAACCCCATCCAAGGTCGCCTAGGCGAGTAACGCGCACCAGAACAAAAAAAGAGACTCTACAACTCTCGCTTAGGCGAGATGGAGTCGCTTGGACGAGACTTGCAGGGTTTCGAGTCTGATCACGCGCACAATTCACTCTAACAATGCACAAACATACCAAAACACAGAACAAGCATTACAAAACAATGTATACCATTCCCATTTACTCTAATCCAACACTAAACCCATATAACATGCTTTGTACCCATTGGAGATACCAAAACTCGAAACTTACCAAAAAGAACCACACAATACCCCAAAACCCCCATTTTCTGCTAGGTTTTCTTTGCCTCTTCACATTCAAACCACAACTAATATTTAACAAAAATAAAGCTTATTCTATGTCCATCAAGGTGTGAACCCATGACCTTCCACTCATAAGAACAGAGCATAACAACTATGCCAAATCACATTTTTGTGATAACCATTATAATCTTATGATTATACTATCACTCACCATTCACAATTACATTACCAAAACAAAATAATAATAAACCAAACAACACATAATTGGCATACATAAGAATCGAACCCAAGTCCTCTCACACAAACAAAGTACTCTCAACCACTTGAGCTAGTACTTTTCCACGTCACATAACAATAATTAATGTCATAAAGGCTCTTTCTACTCGCATTTATTAATTAATTAATTATTTAATTAATTAATTTCACGGGTCTTACAAGGAGAGTGGGATATTGTTTAGGCTTAATAATCCCTTATTTGGAACAAGTTTGCATGGGGTGAGTGGAAGTTGTGGAGGGAACAATGGGTAGAGGTAGAGGAGAAGACCTAGTAGTGGGAGGAGCATGAGAAATTAAATGGGAGACAAGTCTTAAAGCAGAGGATTAAGGAGAAGCATGTTGAATGGGAGAGGGAGGACTAACAGTAGGAAGAATTCCTAGAGGAATGGTGCGTGTGGGAGAAGCCAAAGGGGAAGGGATCGTGTTTGAGAATGAAAAGGGAAAGTATTTTCATCAAATATAACATCCTTTGAAATAAAAAGTTTGCCATGGACATCTAGGCATTTATATCCCTTGTGACAAGATGAATAACCTACAAAGGTGTAGGGAATGGACCAAAACTAGAGTTTGTGATTGTGATAGTGTTGTGTGTGTGGATAACAAGCACTGTCAAAGATTTTAAGAAAAGTGTAATCATAGTGTTTGTTAAAAATTGTGGAATAAGGCATGGTATGTGGTAGGGCTGAAGAGGGGAGTCTATTAATAAGATAGACTGTCGTGTGAAAGGCATGATCCCAAAATTTCAATAGTATGGAAGCTTGTGAAAGTAGAGTGAGGCCCACATAAATAATGTGACGATGTTTGCGTTCAACAAGCCCATTTTGATGATGTGTATGTGGGCAAATAATACGGTGATGAATTCCTAAGGATTTGAGATAGTGAATGAAGGGACGAAATTCACCTCCCCAATCAGTTTACACTTCTTTGATTTTCTGGTTGAACTGCAATTCAACGTTGGATTGAAGTTGTATGAAGATGTGTAAGGTGTCATATTTATTTTTGAGACAATAAATCCAGGTATAGCGACTATGAGTATCAATAAATGATACATAGTAACTATAACTATAACCCAAGGATGAAGTGACATGAGATGGCCCCAAAGATCACAGAAAATAAGTTGTAAATGATGAGTATAAAGATTAGATGATGGAGAAGTTGGAAATTGGTGTGACTTTCCCATACAGCATGGGACACAAAAATCCATTGAAGTTTTATTAATGGAAGACATATTACAGAATTGAAGAACATGATTTAAAACATTAAGAGAGGGATGGCCAAGCGTATTGTGCCATTTGGAATATAAACTAAGATGCGGAGTGGTGATAGATGAAGACGCAAGACTTGAAGATGATGGGCAAGAAGACTCAGTGGACAAGACAACAAAGGAGAGACAAGTTGGTGATGTAGACACAGTGGAAGGGACCGGAAGCAGTGGAGCCCATCTGAACCAAGAGACCCTTTTAATAAAATGGAATCATCAACTTGAGATTTAACAAAACAAACAAAGGGATGAAATTCAAAATAAACACGATTATCACGAAAAAACCTACTAACACTAACAAGATTTTTGTTGAGAGATGGTACATGTAATACGTTGGTAAGATGTAAGGTAATAGAAGGATCATTACTGGATTGAAAAGAAGCAGAACCAGACAACTGAACGGGCAAACCTTGTCAAGAAGACATTTTCTCCACCATGAGAAGATGAGGCATCTGTTAAGTTGGTTGCATCAGGGGTGAGAAGATGAGAAGCACCAGAATCAATGTACCAGTTCTGAGATTGTTTCATGGGTGACTGCATTGATGCAAAGTAACCAGAAGCAGCAAATGTAGAAGGTTGATATGGAGCAGGGAGCAGCGGAGCCCGAGGTGGCGCTTGCAATGGTGGTGAGGGATAAGGGGTTGGGTGGCGAGATGGATAGATGTGAGATGGTGGAACTGGATACTCCCGATGACTGAAGGTAGGATTAAATCAATTATAGTAGATTGAGGCACTATGCCCATGTTTGTGACAAACTTGGCACTAATGGAGCCCCGACCAGGTCGACCACCTTGACGGCCACGATAGCCTCGGCCTGGTTGAAAATAGCTGTGACGTAAGGTGGGAGAGGAAGTGGAGGTGGCTGAATGAAGAACAGGGTGTATAGGAGGTGTTTGGGAATTTGTGTGAGTAAGTTGAGGGAGCCTGCGGTGTCCAGGGTTTTGAACCTTTTGAGACGTGCCTCTTGAGCAACAAGAAAGGATTTTATTTCATCAAGGGTGAACAACTATGGTTTGTTGTTGACGAGCGAGATGAAAGCCTCATATTCAGTAGGAAGACATTCAAGCAGAATGTCCAGTTGGTTGTGTTTCAGAAACAGGATCACCAATGGAGGTGAGAGCATCAACGAGAGCTTTGATGCGAAGAAGAAACTCATTGATGGATTTGTCCCCTTTCTTCAAGGTGCATAACTCAGTTCGTAGTTGGTGAGCTTTGGCTCTAGTTTGGGAGGTAAAGTAAGAGTGAATCTTCTCCCAGAGTTGAAATGAATGGGTGCACCCAATGACGCAAGTGAGGAAGGGCACAGACAAGGAGGATTACAATTATGATAAGAGGAGTTGATCTTGGGTTTCCCAAAGACTGAAATCAGGGTTTTCAGTAGTTGTGTCACGATCAGAAGGTGTGAGGAATTGAGGTGGTATTTGAGGAGTAACCACATAGCGGTGGAGGCGGTGAGCTTTGATTGTAGGCTCCACTTGTTGCTTCCAGAGAAGGTAATTGGTGTCGGTAAATTTCTCAAAGATAGTGTAGGAGAAAAGGACAGGGGAAGAGGTAGTCTTAGGGTGCACAGGAGTACCCATTATGAGCAGAAGGAAAAGAGATATGTGCCAGGATCGAGAAAAAAGATTTATGATCTGGATACCATGATAGAAATTGATAACCAGGAATGAGGTAATGTATGTATTCTCCTTATTCATCATTCAACAATACATCAGGTTATATAAAGGTTATATAAAGGCTACTAAAAGAGTGACTCACTCTGTAGTACTAACAGAAAGCATAAATCTAACAAAATGGGTAACACGTATACAAACAGAATAGAGAGAGAAATAGAAAAGACAAAACAGAGAAATATTCTACTCATATTCTCTAACAAAGGACAGTGTTAGAACCAATTCTTTATTTTTTGTATCAGTTGCCTCTTTCAAAATCAGTATTCTCTAATTGCAAAGTGCTCATAGAAAGTGTTCTTAAATTTGAAGTGTCTGTAGTATCAACATAAACTCCCTTCAGTAATTATCCCCTCTTCAGGGCTAAATACTATGTCTGGTGAAGCTGTTTTTGAATCAAAAGTAACTTCTGTTTCGTGTTTGGCAACCTCATCTCTCTCTGCATCTAAATTGTTCTCTGAAGAATTTGTATCAACTTCCTCGGAAAAATCACTGCCATATGCGGATTGTTTGATTTGGTTCTCATGCTCATGTGACTCCTCTGTGATGCCAACTAAATGCTCCTCTGGTTGCAAACTTGCTTTCTCAATTTCCAACAGCTTTTGAATTGTTTTAGTAGCAATATCTATTGCCCAATCATCTTCATCTACATCTCTATAAAAGAACACCAGAACACCATCAGGAGATATCTCTATATTAGGTCATGTTTAAAACTTTGATTACCTTTAATATCATGAGACAACCTCCCATTATAGAGAATATAGTCGTAAATATAATAAAGATGGGAATAATGAGGAAACTCTATGATTATCAAAGGTAGTTCTTTATGAAGAACAAGAGAGAGAAAAATAATAGAAAAAATTATGTGATTTCAGATGAACCATGGCTTGATGCGAATGGAATCATACAAGAGAACTTAAAGGGACTGTCTGGTTATGAACGTGCATTTTGTTTGAGAAATATGTTTCGAGTGGTTAGATAGTTTTGGGTTCAGAGCTTTGATTAATAAAGAACACTGAATTTGTAAAAGCACTATAAGTAAGAATGCATTACTTGAAAGGGTCTAGTCCAGCTGAATTGAAGGTTGATTTCATGAGAGTGAGAAGGAGCAAAGGATCGTCGGAGAAATATCCTCCATACATTCCAATTTCCACCAAGAATTGCACGTCCAAAAGAAACTGCTCAATGGAGAAAGAAAATGGATAAGAATCACTTTACATAATTAAAATTGTATATGTGAGATTTCCAAGGCATAAACCAAGGACAGACTCATCTATATGGTTCTTATACCATATGATACCAATTCTTGAACTAACTTTTTCAGGCCACCCATTTTTTATTCCATTATTGTATTCACCATACCCTATTTTCCACCCCTCCACAGAACCAAAATCTCAGAAAGATTATTGAATACAGAAAGATACACTTTTATTCATACAAGGTCTATTCCTTACCAATGAAGTAGGGAATTAGGCAAGAACTCTATTACAACTTAGGTATTTCGAGAGACCTCACTCTCCACAGCTTTTCCTCCAAACTGAGATTCAAAATACATAACATCCTCCCGCCCACCCAAACAGACTGTTTTATAATGCCTGTGACATCCTGACTGTCATGTTTTTTTCCTTCTAGAATAGACAATACCAAACCTATCACCATATTAATAAGTAGATTTTAAGTCTCATTCAAACTTACAAAATTAGTTTGTAAAATGAGTTTTACAATCACTTATATTGATCTCACATGTGAGATCTATAACATATTTTTCCTAACTAATTTGTTCCAACAAACATATACTCTCGAAAATGGATTTATGTTTGGGTCAATATCAGGGTCAATATGAAATTTACTGACTGCTTTAAAGAGACCCTTCTTAGTTGATTTTGGCAACTGGAGGTTAAGAAAGAAAATGTTCCAAGAATTTTCACCATTTAAAATTTGAACACGCTTACTTAGACACCAGACTTAAACTACATCAAACTTTCTCAAAAAAAATTGAACATTTCTACTAAGCCTCACATCTGAAGTCAATTGAATTTTGTGATTAAGAATGTAGGAATATTATTGTATATTACATCAAAGGTGTTAGAGATTTGGAATAATATTATCGCCAGAAAACATACACGAAAAATATGAACAACCCAAGAAGCTAGTGTCTTCCAGAAATGTTGGTGAATTTTGGGTACAAACAGGAACACACACTGACATGGAAATGATCAAAACTTCATAGGAACTAGATGACCGGTTTAGAAGGACTCTGCAGTAAATGGGAATAGCAGCCACATTGATAAAAAAATAGCAAATTAGCTGCGGTGATGCTTTTACTCTTTCAGCATAGACCTACAAAGAATAGAGAAGGATATAAAAACCTGTTTGGCTTCATCAGTTTGTGAGCTCACATTCTCTTCTTCAGTTGCAAGGATCTCCTTGTTTTCGGAAACCCAAATAAACATAAACTCCATTAATTCTCTCAGTAATCCCATCAACCAATTCACTTCAAACACACCCTCTTCCTCAAGTTGTTCTATTTTCCTCAATTCTAGAAATAAAACCTGTCCAAGACAGTGACAAAAAAATTTAATCAAAATAAAAATCTTGCATAAACATATTGGGATGCAAAAATAGATAAGAAATATTAATCCATGGTTATGTACACCTTTTTTTTCTGGTTGTAATACCTTTTTTTTTTTGACAATTTCAAAAATTAAGAAGTGCTGCAAACTAAGATAAGTCTTGAAAAAGTAATTGAACCACCCGTTGTAATCTATTGCCTTCATATATCATAACAATCATTAGTCTTTCAGTGGTTATTTGTCAAAATAATACCTGAAATATACCAGAGGGCGTTGGATTGTGGATGGTGTTAGCTTCCAACTGGCCATTGCAATGACTGTCTGAAAATATTTCATGTCTATGGTAAGTACACAATACTCTGAGAATTAATTGCTGGCAGAACACGTTTCTCAACTTATTAGAAGCCTTTTCAATAAACAATAAGAAATCATTAAGTCCTTGGTGCCGATGAACAATTGAAAGATTTTCCGAGACTTGTAATTCTGCCTGATCAGTGCAGCTAAAGATATTTTTTACCATGATAGAGAGAAACCGCACTAACGTTGATAAATTGGCCAAAATAGAAACCTGTTGTGGTAGTGACTCAGCAAACTTCATTCGTGGACTACCTTGTTCAGTTGAACTTGTTTCATAAGCAAGGGCTCTTTCAAGTATAGCAATATACTCTGTGAAGAGGTTAGTGATTCCACTAATGACTAAACTCCCCATTTGAAGAGAAACTAAGGGAGAAATATCTTCTATTATCGCCTGATTATAAACAAATAATAACAAATTAAATAATAATATTAACAATAATAATCTCTCCTACTTTTTTTCATGCAATGGTATCCGCTTATAATGCAAGCCAAACAGAAAAGAAAGTGGGTAAATGATAGGTTCTCTTTAATTTATACAATTTTTACGTTATCAAAGTCTAAAAAGGATAATGCCTCTTTGTTTTAATAGTAAGGGATAGCAATTTTATAGGCTGATGATGTTTAAGTCTTAATAGTTAGTTCTGCAAATCTAAGTTAAGAGGTCCTGCCATTGTACATTGGCAAAAAACTACGAAAATTGCAGTTTGGTTACAATGTGGGAATTTCTATATTAACATGTCACCTAGTCATCTTTTGCGATTTACTTTACATTATATAGCAATCTAATAATATATAGAACAAACCTGCAATAATGTCAGAACCTTTCGGCCACTAGTAGTTAGCAAGCAGTAGTCATGTTGTTCCCCAACTGCTAGCGTTGAAGATCCAGCCACAACAAACACTCCAGACACAAGATACTTCTCTAAAATCCAAGGATCGCTCACTGAGAAGATTGCAATCACTTTCTTAAAATGCTTTATATGCGTGTTTAAAATCTCTTCCACGCAGGGACAGAGATGCTTCACTAAGTATGGCTGCAACACTAATTTCTGATTTTCTAATAAAGAACAATAAATGACAGCAAACTTGACTGCTTTTATGGCAGAAGACAATCCTCCATTCATTGCTGAGGTGCCTTTAATGTATTTGTCAAAACAAATGATAAATGACTTTGTTTCTTCATAAGCCCAAAGCATGAGTTCTGAGGTACACGGAGAATTCTCTCCACACAACATCACAAAGCTCCTTGCTGCTTGAGAAATGATTGAGAACACGAACCTTGAAAGTTCCCTTATATATAACTCACATGAAGATAACTTTGCCCACTGTAAATTATCTGTTCCAGTCACAATACGCAAATGGTAATGCTTGAGCAATAGATCAATAGCAAGTTGATAATCACCCAGTCTGCAAAGTTTAGCTAGTGCCCTCTGAAGTTCCGGTCCTGCTGTTCTTTTATTCTCAGCTATTTGTGCCAACTGTTGTATAAGCATGGACTTTTTCTCAGAAATTGCAGATTCATACAACATCATCTCACTATGGGAACAATCTTGCAACAGAAGGCTTTGATAATGCTCCTCTGCAGATTCTAGAAAGTGCAGGGCTTCATCTATCTTGTTTTCTGACATGCGAATATCCAAATTCTCTAAACATTCATTGACAAGAGCTTCCAACTCTCTGGGGGGAGATGGGACAACATTTACATGATCTTCGAAGGTTATATCTATGGACAATATCTTTGGATATATTCGATCTATAAGATCCTTTACTCGTCTTCTATGAGATACAAAGTAGTTTTCCATTTGCTCAAGCTCATTTTCCATTTCTCTAGCTTCCTCTAGTACTCTACACATAGAGAGCATAACACAATCACCACCACAATATTATTCCCCAGTCCACCTTCCATAGAATAACTATTTAATATAAACTATCCTGATTGTTGTTTCTCACATCTCTTAATATTTTATACATAACAAGAGATGTTTGTTTTTACTTTCCATAACAGTGTGCGTTTTCAAATGAAATTCCTTATGCAACAAAAAATGTTCATTTCTCACACGTGATCATGGAATTCCATGCATTCCCTTACAATCACATAGGATATAGCATTGATGATAAACATTAAAAGGTAAAAGTTGGAGATTTTAAGTACCTAAGGAAAGTGGAATACTTGGCATATATGTTTCTCTGTAAATCTTCATTAGCTGCTTCCTTTAGCTCAAGAAGTTCATCACACAAATGCTTAATGCCCTAAACCAATAATCGAACCACCAATAAGACAAATTGAATAAATAATGAAAAGAAAATTTCCATAAATAAAAAGTGAGCAGGAAGTTGAAGAAAATACTCTTGCAGTTATGGATTCAATTAGAAGGTCGGCGTGAGTGTGAGTTACGGAAACGGCGTCGGAGGTGGAATCGGAGGAGTTTTGAGATTCCATGAGAGAGTGGTCTCTGAAGCGGAACTTAGGAGGAGGCGTTGAAGAAGATTCCATTTTCATGCAAAACCAAATATAACTGCTTTGGTTGAATTATATAGCTTAGTGTTTTTTGTCGATTAGGCTTCGGTAATTCCGCTTCATTGTTATCTTCGATTCGACAAAGAAAGAAACATTTTCTTTTTGAATTTGGGTGGCTTAGCCAGCTGAGCCTCTGATTTTGTCCCTTGTTTTACACTCCACCATGAATGAGAAGAAAGAAGCCATTTAAATGTGAATGTGAAGAAGTTGTTCGGTAATTTACTCATTGGCCTATTCTCTCTTCATCAACTCTTCTTTACATCTGTTTGCAGGTTGACATGGTTATATAATCAACTTAACATAAGTTTCTCAACTCATTTTTCTGGAGATTATCTTTTCAAATTAAAGACAATGGGTCTTTTGTAGAATTTGGATTCTCTTTTGTGTTGTTCTTCTACTGTGCCTTCATAATACAATGATTACCACTCCTTTTGACGTTTTTAAATATATTAAAAAGATATTTAAAATATCAACACAGTGTATTTTTACTGCTCAGTAGAGGACAGTACCAAAAAGACCAGTAGAAAATCTGGACTCATCTTTTGTATAGATGATGTCAATAGTATTGATATAAAATAATATTAAAGAAATAAAATAATTGGGAAACTTTAATTAAAAATAAGGTATAATTAGTCGCAACGTACCCAGTTTCGTCCTAATGTGTCTAAATGGTACCCGCTTTTAACTTTGCATATACTTAGTACCCAAATTAATTAATTTGGGTCAATGTGGTCCCTTTTCGTTAACTCCGTTAAGTAAGATAATGTTTGACTGAGTTGACCAGTTAAGTGAGAAAAAATATTATGACGTGACACGAGAGTAGTGTGTGATGTGGAACAGTGCAGCGTAAGAGGAAATTGAAAAGAAAAAAAGGCACGAATTGGGACATAATAGAATAGGGGTTTTCTAGAGTTAGGGTTTACGAAATTTGGGTCATTTCATGCGTTGTGGACAAAATTGAAGGTGTAATTGACATCAAATTGGCAGCTATTTGGGATTGCAGGTGCACAAACCATTTGTTTTTGTCGTTGATTGCATTATTTGTTGTTGGGATGGTGGGGTTTAGGGTTAGTGGTTGAATGTTGTGCGTGGTTTAATTTAATGGTGTTTTGGGTATTCCGAAGGAGATGGATTATGCCAATGTGAAGGAGATGTGGTATTCCACCCACGACCCAGATACAGAACCAGGAGGAGAAACGTTGTGGTTATGTGACCCACACGAACAAGACGACCGCAAATGACTAAAACCATGCGACATTTCCCACTTCACTCGCCACTTTACCCCTGCAACAAATCAGCTTCCCGACGAAAGAATGAAGAAGAAGATGAAGATGGGAATGGGAAATTAGGGCTTTTTGAATGGGGACAATCAATTCAAATAGGGCATGACACGTTATCCACAAATTGCCACTGTACAATTATTTTCATTGACATGTATCCGTTCTGCAATGCCACATCACTGATATGTTAACGGTGTTTCTGAAAACTTAACGGGATGGACCACATTGATGCAAATTAACTAATTAACTAATTTGGGTACTAAGTAGATGCAAAGTTAAAAGCGGGTACCATTTAGACACATTGAGACGAAACTGGGTACGTTGCGACTAATTATACCTAAAAATAACTATAATCTATAAATAAAAAGTATTAATTAAAAATAATTTATCCCAACATTTTTACATGAATAAAAGAATAGACTAATTATTATTGATAAAAATACTTATTTTTGATAAAAAAATAAGTTTATTTAAATTTTAAGTTTCTCAAAAATTTGAATATTTTGAATGAAGTTTTTATTAACCTTATTTTATTTGATGAATGATTTTCTTTTATATTTTTTAATTGAGTTTTTATAATTTGTTTTTTTAATAATTGGTTGACGTACTTGTTATTTTCATCCATCAACTTACTTTCTTAATTTTATGTATTAAAATGTATAATATTTTATAATTAATAAATATTAAGCTTAATTAATCATATGCTTTTGGGAACATGTCAATTTTCTGGTCCTCACTTTAAAAAAGTTTGAATTACGTTCTAATTTTTGAAAAAATATTTTTTAAAATAAATAAATAAATATTAACGATGTTAAGAACATGTCACATATTAATATATAATTTTTTTATTTATTATAATAATTATTATTATTATTATTTTCAAAAAAAAATTGTATCTTTAGTGTGACACGTGGCACTTTCAGTGTCATGTAGTAAGAGAATGTCACGTGTTAGTGTTATTACCCGTGTCATTGTCTTGATTTTAATTTAATCAATATATATGTCTTTCTTTATTCAATTTAGTCCAACACATGTATTTTGGTTCAATTTATTCTTCTTTTTTTTTTGACAATAGAGCACCCATGTCTTCAATGTGAGACCAAATTTATTATTTATATAAATATACTAATTTTTTTTATTAAAAAATTACTTACAAAATAGTATTGGTATTTGTGAGAACCCTCTGCCACCACTTTACAAAAACACAGAACCCACTCCCTCTCCCTAACAGCTCTTCTTCCCTCACTCTTTCTCTGCCTCCTCTCCACCAAATTCTCCCTAGATTTCGCTGCATAGGCTAAATTCCCTTCCCTGATTTCAGAATTTGGGGCTGAAGCAAGATCAGAGTCATTTTTCCCAAGCTGAGTCTCCCTTTCCTACGCGTAAGTTAACTTGTACCTTCCCCTCACATTCTGATTTTTCGAATTCTAAGAAATTCCAACATTCTGGAGGGTAGTAGAATCTGTTCTCACCATTTGCAATTAAAATTCAGTGCCTTAGGTTGAAGTTGAGGTATTCTCTTTGGTTGAGGAGTCAATCCTAGTTGAAATTCCAAAGGTAAGGGGAGTCAACGAACTTTTACCCAATTCAATTAGAATAAGTCTTGATCAGCCTGAATTGCATGTATAATTAGTCAATTGATGATTTAATTGTGTGATTATGGTTTGTTGATGAATTGGGGATGAATCCATGCTCCTGCATGTAAGAACAGGCTTGGGAACTGATATTCTCGCCTGGGCGAGTGACTCTCGCCTGAGCGAGACTACTAAGGAAATCACCCCTGTTCTTACGCGAAGTCTCGCCTAGGCGAGCTGGAGTCGCCTAAGCGAGAGTTGCTCTCGTCTAAGCGAACCAGCCTCGCCTGAGCGAGAGTTCGCCCAGGTTTTTAAATTTTGCCACTGTTAGAGTCTCGCCTAGGCGAGGTGGACTCGCCTGAGCGAGACAGTCTCTCGCCTAGGCTGGATTTTCTAGCTTGGGCGAGGGTCCCTACATTGGAGGGCTTGGGATTCTGTTTTAATGAGTGAATTGATATGAAGTGTTATAATTATGTGTAGATGTTATCCTGTATGCTTGAAATGTGTTATAAACTTAGTGAAAATTTATGGTTTGTGAAAATGAAGAAGTTGGGTTATAATGGAATTTCAAGGGAAATTCATAAGAGTTGTTAGTGTGTGTAAGAACATGAGGAATCCGTATTGGTTGGTATCCTGAAACTCCAATAATCATTCACACTCACGTAGAGTAGAATGGATTATGTCGTGAGGAGTAGCAGGAGGTCCTAGTCTTGGGACTCGATAGAGCCTTAGACGCGAAGGGGATTTACCCTGTGAGAGGTTGGGTGATAACCCCTTGTGTCCAAACTCTGCAGAGTTTGGAAACCTTCACAGGTGCAAGCCACCAAGAGCTCCAATGTCGCTTACACAATCCGGATATCGAGTCTAGAATTTCATGTATAATTGCGATATATTTGTGATTGATGTGTGAAATATGAATTGTATTGTTTTCCCTCAAATATCAGTTGCTCACCCTTATTGTTCATGTTTGCTTCCTTATGTTTCTCCTTGCTATGATCACCCACTGTTGGTGTGAGCAGGACCGAGTCCAGTTGATGATGTCCTTCCCTCTAGTAGGAGCTGAGGATCGATGAGTAGTTCCGCGGTAGGGCGCATGGAGTAGACGCCATGTGGTTTTGGGGTGTTTTAGTTTGTATTTAAATACTTATGTTCCTCACCACACCTTCACAAGATATGTATTTGGATGACTGTATCAGATGTGTATTCCTTAAATGTCGTTTTTCTTACTATCTGCTGTGATTAATCATAATATAATGTTTTATTTGATAGTGTGAAAAACTATTAAATGGGATGTTACAGTATTTATATTAAAATTTAATGATGAAAGTCATGATTAACCAAACATGGCTTAAAAATTAAGAAGCACGTAATATGTTACAATATTGTTCTTAATAAAGGAAATAGTAATATAACATTTATACAAAATACATATATAAAAACTAAATTGAATCTAAGGAGACATATGCACGAACTAAATTGAAATCAAACAATGATACTTGACAATAAAATTGACACATGACATTGTCTTATCATGTGATACTGACAGTGTCACGTGTTACATCAAAAATTTGACAAATAACAAAGTTTTTATTTACAAAAAGGAGTAAAAAATATATATATATTGACAGGTGACATGCTTTTAACACTTTTAGTAATTTTTTTTAAATGATATTTTTCAAAAATTAGAACCCAATAAAAATATTTTAAAAAGGTAAACCAAATTGGCACACTCAACTAAAGTGATAACTATCAAACTAATTAAGCTTAATATTTATTAATTATAAAATATCATATTACATATAAAAACAAGAAAGTAAGTTGATGGGACAAAATAACAAATACAATTATAAAAAAATCAAACTATTAAAAATCAATTAAAAAATATATAAAAAAATCACTCATCGAATAAATAAAGTTAATAAAGACATATTAAAAATATCTAAATTTATGAGAAACTTGAATTTAATTAAACCTACTTTTTATCAAATTCAAATAAGTATTTTTATCAATACTAATTAGTCTATTCTTTTATTCATGTAAAAATATTGAGAAAAATTATTTTTAGTTAATAATTTTTATTCATAGATTATAGTTATTCTTCGATTATTGTTTATTAACATTTTCAAAATTCAGGTTGACGACACTACTTCTTACTTTAATGGAATAAAATATTTTATTTTAAAAAGAAAGATTTAATTAAATTTTAAATCAGTTATATAATTGAATGAGTTCTTTTTATTATTTTTTGGCTTAAATATAAATTTGGTCCTTATTTTTGTTGTTTTTATTCAATTTGGTCCTTATTTTTGTTTTGTGTTCAATTAGGTCCTTATTTTCGTCAAATTGTGGTCAATTTGGTCATTTTCACTAACAATATTTAAATAGTTAACGTTTATGAACAGTAGATGTCACGGGTCAGTTCCTGATTTTTTTTATTTTTTTAAATTTTTTTAAATTTTTTTTTAATTTCAAAAAAATTGTCCATGAGTCAAGTCACAATTGTGCCACATGTCAATGCTAGTGCCACGTGTCAGTTTATGGTTGTATTATTTCTTTTTGTTAGTCTCAATATTCGTTATTTTTGTTCAATTCAGTCCCTGTATTCGTTATTTTTGTTTAATTTAGTCACAAATTTTGTTAAAATAGAACCATTTAATTTTTAAAATTGACATTATTATTAACTATTTTTTACAATCAATTATAAATTATAATATTTAATTATAAATTGACTATAATTCTTAGACTCAATTGTTAAATAGAATATAATTATTTAAATATTATTAAAATATAATTATTAAAATTTTAAAAATATATATTAACATTTGTAAAATTCACATTTAAATTTAAAATATTTAATATTTTTATTGTATTTTAGATATTAAAATCTAAAATATTTTATATT
>Ga0209589_1005739_pt1 | contig 20966 bp, 10 predicted proteins | sample CowpeawhiteBW_FD_187525 | JGI IMG/M metagenome (GOLD analysis project Ga0209589, IMG submission 187525) | Root nodule microbial communities of legume samples collected from California USA - Cow pea white BW (SPAdes) (version 2) | ecosystem: Host-associated > Plants > Roots > Nodule | place: USA... | reverse complement strand
CCCCAAGTGGGAGAATTGTTAGAATTATGGTGCTTGATTTAGTCCCACATCGCTTAGAATAGTGAGATGTGGTTCTCTATTTTACTATATAAGAGACTCTATGTAAAGCTTTAAGATACACCAAAAAATACAAATACTTCCTAGTGTAGTCGTGGACGTAGGCATACACATTGTAGCCGAACCACGTTAAATTCTCTGTGTCTATTTTTCTCTCCTTTATTCTTTCCTTTATTGCCTTGTTCCTAACAAGTGGTATCAGAGCCGGCTCAGACGAGTGCAGTATGGTCCTAGTATCGAAAGTCTTCCTGACAGTGTTGGTCAGGTAAAGCGTGACTCGTTAAGAATAACGGCGGTTCAAAAAAGGACAGAAAAGGAGTACTCGTGGTTGGGCAGCTTCCGCTGGAGGGGGAGTGTACCAATGTGGTTGAAGGGACTCACCCTTGAGGGGGAGATTGTTAGGAATCCAAGTGTGAGTCTAAGTCCCACATTGACCAGAAATGAGAAAGTAGAGCACTATATAAGAATCAAGACCCATAAACCCATCGCCTTAAGGTTTTGGGTTGAGAGTGGTGTCAGTGTCTTATGTGGTTAGGCTCAGATCTCATTGGTGTTGTTCTCCCCAGTGAAACCCCCTCTTTATAAACTTGACACACCTAACATCCAAACCCCAAACGCATTTAGCCATATAACGGGTCAATCAATCATACACTTGATATTATAACAGAGTAATAGAGTCAAGATTCACAACCCATTAATTTTATTATTCTCACCCATACGTGAACAACATTAAGAGCAAAAAATAACTTACTTGTCAAGGCAACGAATAGAGAAAATCCCAATTAAGAGGATAGTGAAGTGATCCCCTTTGCTTGTGTGCTCTAGTAATAGAAAAAAAAAGTATCAAATTTTTTTTCTCTGTCTTGCATTGGAGAGATATTGTGCCTATATAGACAACTTGGGATACCACTAAAATCCTAGTATTTAATTATAAGGAAATATATGAGAAAGGAATTGGTCCCGATGAAACATATTATAGAAATTAAATCGTCGCATAATATCTAGGGCATTGATTATAATTATTAAAAAAATATTGTCTGTAATTATTATTAGAATCGTATATTTTCCGGTACATAAAGATGTTGATGCAACATATTATGTAAATCAAATCATAACATAATATTCATATAATTGATTCTAATTACTACTAGGAATATTTGCTTCTACTTATTAAAATCGTACCTTTCTCTAAAAAACATTATTACCGGGAATATTTGCTTCTAATTATTAAAATTGTACCCTTCCCTACAAAATATTATTACTAGGAATATTTTCTTCTAATTATTAAAATCGTACCCTTCTCTAAAAAACATAGATTTTAAAAGGGTTAAATATGTTTTTTGTCCCTTAACTTTCAGTGAATTTTGGAATTAGTCTATTTCGAAACTTTAGGCCAATTTAGTCTTCATCTTTCGAAATACGTGGATTTATTCCTTTTAATCAGATTTTGTTAGGTTTATTTGATGTTTCATATGCATTTCAGGATTGCACTTAAGTTGTTTATATTGTTTGACACATTTTTCCTTTAATGTTAACTCAAATACTATTATGGAATGCGCTTGAAATGACGAATAAACTTAACAAAATTTGATTAAAAGGACTAAAACCACGTATTTTGAAAGATGAAGGACTAAATTGGTCCAAAGTTTTGAAATTGACTAATTCTAAAATTCACGGAAAGTTAAGGACCGACCAAAACCATTTTTAACCCATTTTAAAATATCATTTTCTGACATGTTATGTGAGGAGTGTAAATAGTAAATAGTGGGGGTGAAGATATGTATAAAATATTTGGGCTCATGTAAAGGGTGTGACAATTAAAAACAAATTGGACTCTTCCTTCTTTCTTCTTTTAATGCTAGAAAGTTTAAAGAAAAATTCTTATATTTTTTTCTTTTTACTCCTTTTTTTTCTATCATTAATAAAAAACATATATTTTTTATTTTTTTTAGAACAAATTTATTTACCCAAACAAAATTGGGTGTTGATAGGTATAAGAATCTTGTTGCAAATTAAGTGTCAAATCTTGGCCATAGAATAGAGCCGCTTATGAGTTATTTTAACGATATCTTTGTTTACTTCATTATACGTTTCATTATCATCAAAACCTATTTAATCTTAGACTCGCTTAATGGGGTTTCCAACATCTAATCCTAACATTAATTAGGTGTGCAAAATTAAGAAAAATTTCAAATATTTTTTTCATCAATAATTAAACAAAACAAGCAAACACAAAATATTAAAAAAAAATGAAGATATTATTTGTGGCCGACAAGGATTGAAATTGTTCTTACATATTCTTATTTACAATGGAAAATCAAGTTACGTAAATCTTGTAAATATTTATATAAAAGAGATTTTGGTTAGTTGATATATTTTTTATTTTTGAAATTTAATATTTTTTTAAACTTTTACTTTGAACAAAAATTCTAATTATCACGAGACTTGACATGGAAATTAGTGATATTTAATGTCTTGAATTAAATTTTAATTACCAAGTGAATTCGAGACTCAACATGATCATTAATGATCTTTTTAAAATATTATAGTTATCAAACAAGTCCAAGACTCAACATGATAATTAAATTTTATTTTAAAATATTATGAAAAGTGAAAATTTTAATTATTAAGCAAGTCTGAGAGTCAACATGATATAACTAATAATTCAATATTATTATGAAATTTTGTAATTTAAAATTTTGATTTAAAATAAAAATATTGATATACATGTTAAAATAAGTGTTGTCAAATAATAAAATTGTCGGTTGTATGAAAAGGTTATAAAAAAGAAAGGCCCAGTCCAAAACTTGAAAAAAAAATGCAGTGGGAGTGCAATAGTGAATGAGATAAAGTGAATATCTAAAATGCAATTCAAGCTCAACTAGAAAAGGAGATGTGTTCAATGAAGACAAAGGGGTATTATTCCGATTCAACTAATGTCACCAATTCAGGAAATGGTTTTTAGTCATTCTTATAATCATCTTACATATTATCGATAGGGTGCTCAAATTTAAGAATATCAACATTGTTATTTCCAAGAAAAAAACACTGTCAAATTTACATTGTTCAAGTTTATAAAAAGAAATAAATAGACTAATACAAGAAAGGAAAATATAAAGTTGATGCTGAAATGATAACAAAATTTATTAATGTCACAACGAGCAAAAAGTAAAATAGCATAAGCTCGTATAGAAATAATTCCTAAAACATTCAATAAAAACAAAAGTATTAACTATAACATATTACATTTCAACCCAATTAAACATCATGGGCACATCCACGGTCTTTTGATTGTTGAGTTGCAAATTTAAAGGACAAGAATGCATAAAGTTTAAACTTCTCATCTTGAGCTTTTCCTCAATTGTTGCTACTTGATCAATGTTTATCAATCCAGAGCTCCAAAAAATTTAATTTATGTCACATACAAGGATCCTTCCTTTCCTCGGTTCACAACCTTTAAGAAGAGCCCAACGTCGCCCTCTTTTCTCTTTAGCCAGTCTCTCTTTTGTCATTTTTATGACCTCATATCCCATACCATATATGCTTTTATTCTCAATAACCTCCAATGGGAATATTGATCCCTGACCACTTTTGCCTAGTCCACCCCCATACTTATATCCTTTTTTTAATAAGACTTTTATTGTAATCAAAGATGCCTGTGATAGGGAAAGGTTTATAGGAAATTATTAAACTTAAGTAGTGATGAGTCCATGACTCACCATGAAGCCATAGAGGACCTTCAAGATGAGTCCAACTCCGCTCTCTTTTCTCTTTAGCCAACCTCTCTTTTTATCATTTTTTATGGCCTTATATCCCATACCATATATGTTTTTATTCTCAATAACCTCCAATGGGAATAGTGATCCCTAACTACTCTTGCCTAGTCCATTCCTACACTTATATCCTTCTTTTAATAAGACTTTTGTCGTCATCAAAGATACACCTAATAGGTAAGGGTTTATAGGAAATGACTAAACATAAGTAGTCACGAGTCAATGACTCACCATGAAGCCTTAGAGAACCTTCTTCTTTATCTTTGTTTTCCATTTCATTATGTTGACTTTCCTAAAGTTGACTTTTGCTGACTTGACTTTGGTTGACCTTAGTTGACTTGACTTAAGTTGACATGTTGATTCTTTGGTTATTTGTTTTGTAGGGTAAGCTTATGCCAATAAGGAAAAGGATTGCACTACATGGAGTATATGAGAGTGTTAACCTTGGGACCACAAATGAAGGGTGTATATTTGGAGAGAGCAAGAGCTTAGAGTTGACATTTTCTTCTAGAAGGTCAAGGGCGCACATGAGAGGCTTAAAGACTAAGCTAGGGTTCTCTCCTTTTCAAGAAACCTCCTTTAGACCTAGTTTTTAGAAGGTTAATTAGTCTTTTTATGTGTACATCCTTTAGCTTTGTATTATTGGTAAGAGACCTCTCACCCTCAACTACATAAGGGGCTCTTAAAGACTCTTAAAATGGGTTGAATATTTTGAAGTTATATACTTATATTTGACCACCTTGTGAGAGAACTCTCTTCTTAGAGTGTCTTCTTCCTCTAGTCTTATCTTGAAACTAGAACTCAAGTGGTAGCATCCCCACTTATCTTAGGTTGGTCAACCTTAGTGCCCCCCTAAGTTGCGTGCTACCTTTGCATCCTCATCCCCTCTCTTGGCTTCCATCTTTGTTCATCTTTTATTCTACTATTATGTATTTTCAATTCTCGTGTAACATGTATTTGTGTACTTTTTTTTTCTTGTTTAAGTGACATTCTATTCTTCTCTTTGAGCCTTGGATTAATGTCTAGTGAGAATCTTCATTGTATTTGCTTAATCACCATCACACCATATATTGCTAAACCTAAAATGAGTTTTTATCAAGTAGAGATGTCAATGTGAGCCGGAACCCATGAGTCAACCCGGCTCACCACGGATTCGAGCCGGGTCGAGTTAGAAAAATAAATTTTTTTATGGTTATGGGTCAAAACGGGTTGAGCTCACTTAACCCACGGGCTATGCGGGTTCGAGCCGGGTTATAGTGAGCTAACCCACTAACCCACCTATATTAAAAAAACCCTAATTTAATAAAATTAATTGTTTTAAAGTTAAGTTAATATTCAAATCAGAAAATGTTATCCCTAATCATCTTCTCATTCTCATTTTTGACGTGCATCTATCCACTCGCGGTTCCCTTCTCTTTCATTTATGTTCGTCGTGGTGGTGCTCATAGGTGTTAGTCGGTCGTTTTGCGACGACGGTGGTGTAAGTTGGTGTGGCCCATTCGGTGGTGGTCGATATTGGTGTCACTCATTTGGTTGATTGCAAGCTACTAACCCAAAAAAGGCAATGGTGGTCATTCGGTGGTGCCCATCGGTGGTGGTTGTTCACTCCTCTACGGCAACGGTGGTTGACGTTGTTGTCCATTCGATGGTGGTCAACATCTGAGGCGACTTTCCTTTCTATAGGTCAATTTCACTTTATTGAACTCCTACGGGTGATTTTGTTTGTTTTTCCTCTTGAAATTTTCCCTAGGCTTTTCCTTGTCCCTTATATGTCTTTAGCAATTTGAGAGTTATGAGCTCTGCATTCCCCTCATTGACTCAAATTGGGTGGTTTGTCAAGTTGTAGAAATTTTAATGTGTATGATCACCTGAGCATTCAAGAGGTTTAGGCTTGTTTTTCTTTGTGTTGTTACTGTTCATTTTTTTCTTCGTGCTCGTGTTTTCTCCGCAGTGTTGTTCCTTTTTTTGCCTATCTCCCTCCATTGTTTTCATACATCGTTGATGTTCGTCATTTCATTCACTCTCAAGGATCATTTGCATTTTGGGTTAGAAAACTATGTATGGATGCTAAAGGAAATTTATTAGAATTTTGACAAGATCAACAAAGCAGGGAGCTTTCTCAAAGACATACTTCTAAACATGCTAAGAAACTGAAATTGAAGGTATGATTGGGGTTTCTTATCCTGGCTTTTGTTACTAAATTGTGTATAAGTACTTTTGGGACTGATTATGAATGATTTTTCTATGGTTTATTAGGGAATTATGGTTGCTTAGGTTTGTTGGGGGTTATGTTTGATGTTTTGCTTTCAAGCTTGTTAGAGAAGAGTAAACGTTGAAATTTTAAAATGTTTCTGAGATTCATATGCACATGATTTTGACAACTTATTTATGTTGAGTGCAGTAAATCATGATTATTGTATGCCATGTTGGAACTTGAATCTCATATATATTCAGGTTCTTGTTGTTGGGATCCTTATTATATTTAAAATAACTGTGATGGGCTCGTAATATGTCACCATTCGTATATGCTCAATACTACTTAAATAAGTTTTAAAATTGATGATGCAAAGGTTTCAATAGTGAGACTTTATTTTTAATTACCTTTTTTTGTTTTGACTACAAAGTTGGATCCTTGCTATGCTATCATCTAATTTGTTATAAGTGGCAGTAAGATACTAAGATGTTGTTAGAGTGTTATATTTTTCATATTCTTTGTTCTTTTTATCATCATTATGCAAGTGGTTTTGATGACTTGGGCTAAAACCTCTATTATTTGGTTTATCTTTTATAAAAGCAGGGACATAGTCAATTTGGAAGGCTTCAAATTGAACATGCAGGACAGTGACACTAGTACAAAAAAGAGATATTAGATCAGCATATTAAATCGGTTGTAGAGGAACCGATCTAACAAAAGGTGCGGTGGCAATTTTAAAAATAATGTGAATTATATTAGATCGGTTATGAGAAACCGATCTAATATAACTTTTTTAAATCAAAAAAAGTTATCAGTTTTCCATATATTAAATCAGTTATGTTAACAACCGATCTAATATTTTTCCTCAAATCTGCGAAACTCTTTATTTTCTTTCTTTTACGCGTTTCACTGTGCATCCACCACTGCTCCTCTTCCCTGTTTTGCTCTGCATTTTCTTTCTTTTCGTGCATCCACCACTGTTCATCATCTTTGTTTTGCTCTGCTGCAGATCTCAATGCCACGAACCACGACCTCGACGCATCGAACCACCATTGTCGCTGCACCACGAACCACCCAGTCGAAGCAAGAACGGCGTTGTCGCGGCGTTGAAGCGTTGTCGCCATTGAGGGGTTTCCGTCGTCGCCCCCGCAACACCATTGACGTTGTAGCCGTCGTTCAATGGTCCACTGTCTTTGGCAAAAGTTCATGCTTTTATCGTTTCAGACTGTGGGTTTATTGTTTTGGGGGTAAAAAATGGGTTCTATTACTTTGATGGTGGCCATGTTGGGATTTTGTTTATGTGGCTATTTTGAGGTTTGTTATTTTTTGTTCTTGATGTGAATAGTTTGGTTGCTGTTGTGAATCTCTCATTTTGGTGTATATACAATATTTGCTTGCAGGTTTCCTAGGGTTCAGATGAATATGGGTCCTCATCAAGAAAGGTGAAGCAAAAATGGAACAATAGGGAAGTAAGGGAGGTGGATAGAGAATATGATGTTTTTCTGCTTCCATCTAATGGTGGATGTGTTTCTGATTCTGAATCTGAAGGGTCAAATGGCAGGTTCGAGAATTTTTTTTTTTTTTGTATATAACTAAACGTATTAGATGGGTTGGGACCTAAACAAACAATATAAAAAAGCTATGCTATTTAAAAAAAACTAATTTCCACATCAATAATTTGGTTAATAAGTTCCAAAATTTGTACCAAGGTGAAAATAGTAAGTCCCATGACAAAATGATTTAATAACAAAACTAATGTTTGAAATTTCCTATGTGCTTCTAGTGGACCTAATCATTTATAATCTTATACAATCATATTTAATTAGAGAAGATATGATCATGCTACAAAAGAACTAACTCCTTTCACACTAGTACAAAAAGTGGATATTAAATCGGTTCTAGTGCGTGTATTAAATCGGTTCCAGAACCGATCTAATATAAGATGATGTAATATGTCTCTCATATGTTAGATCGGTTGTAGCATCCATCTCATAAATCACCAATTTTTTTATAGGCATTATTCTGCAATAGATAAAAAAAGAGAAGAAAAAAAATTACAAATATGATTTTTTTTTAATTTTTTTTTATAGCCGGGTTGTAAGATTTCTGGCTCACCAGAAAGTAAGCCGGGTTGAGTTCACTAATTTTAAACCCGACTTGTGATGAATCAACCCGTGTAAGTCGAATTGACTCACTTTAACATATCTAAATAGTCTTCGCAATTTCCAAAACTTGAAAATAGGTTTTTGAAGCCTCTTATATGTAACTTCAATGTAACATGTAGATGATGGTCCACTCACCAATAGATCTTCTTCTCCATAAACTATAACCACTTTGTCCTCTATTACAAATTTCAACTTTTAATGTAAAGAAAAAAGTATCGAAGCAGTAGAGTGTATCCAAGTTCTTTTCAATAAATAGTTATATGCAGGTAATATATCCCTTACTTAAAAATTTAGTTGAAACGTGCATGACCCTACTTGAACCGACAACTCTATTTCTTCCGTTAATTCTCTTTTACTTTCATAAAAAGTTCTTATCATAAGGTAATTTATCCAAACTTTAACGTTACATTCCATTATCAATAAGCATACATGCTATGACATAGTTCATGTGTTTCAGAGAAACATGTAAAACTTTATTATGTCCTTTTCAATCTACTAAGATTTCATCAATAAACACACGTGACATATAAAATTTTGATCTTATAAAATGGTATCTCTTATCTCTATTTTAACACACTCTATTTGTTTCTTTTTGAATGAAACAATACTTTTATAGAAGTATGATCTGAAAAGCCAAATAATTTTTCAATATTAAAAGTCAAATATAAAAAATTCAATTATTAATTATTTAGTGAGGTGTCTATATCTAAAACGTTAAATTCATGAAATTTAAAACTCTCCTTATCAAAATTAAATATAGTGGATTAAAACTTTATTATATATATATATATATATATATATATATATATATATATATATATATATTCACAATAAAACTTTCCATCTCATCTCATAATAAATGACTATCATTTAACACGCGTGAATATCTTTATTATTTCTTTGTTTGGTTCAATTTTTAACTAAAAACTATTATATTTAATAGTATATATATATATATATATATATATATATATATGATTTTAAATTATAAATAATACAAAAAATCAAATTATAATGATTCATAAATATTAAAAGTAATATATTATTATATATATATAAATATTCACAATTCAACACTATCTAATATTAATGTCTTTAATATTTCTCTTCAATTAAAAACTAATTCTGATTATCACTTTCAATTAAAAATAAAAAAGTATTCATCTCTACTTTCAAATGTTTTTTCTTTCATTATTCAAAATAAAAAATTATAATTCATTTTACATTCTATCTTATGGATTGTAATTAAAAATCATAGATATACCTACGGATAATAATAATAATAATAATAATAATAATAATAATAATAATAATAATAATTTATTATTATTATTAGAACTGTGTAGAATATAACAGATGTAGTGAAATCATATACACCTGGACTATGTTTTTATTGTTTTCATTTTTCCTGTTTTATTTTTAATCGATTAATGAATGTAGTAACTCGGTCAGTGAAGAACATGGCCCACTTTTGTGTCCGCTCTTTATCATAATAAACAACTTTTTTCCACCGAGCGAAGAATAGAAAGAGAACCATGTGGAAGGTTATACTGAACACTATGTCAGCGACGCATTTATTTATCCCTTAAATACCCAACACGTCAATCATAGTGTCACTTCCCTAATTTCCTACCAAATCTCCAATTCTAATATTTTATTTTTTCAAACATTTCACATAATCTTATTTTTTTCCAAATTATCAATGTATTGCAGATTAATTCAATATAGGCTTAGTTCGAATTTTCTTTATGTGGTAAGAAAACCATTAATTTTAAAATTATTTTCCCTAATTCTTTTTAATCATTTGCAATTCTATTTAACTTTTGTTTTTGTATTTCAACGTCATTTCATTATGCAGCTCAAAGAAAATTTTTATGCGTGTCAAATTTACATTTTCATACTTATGAATTATTTTCGTAAGCACATGGATTTTAGATCAATACCCTTTTTTTATAATTAAGGATAATTGCGCTTGTATTGATTGAGTATGTGTATTTGTGTGTGTGAATACATTTTATTAAACGTTAGATGTAAAAAGTATTTAAGAAAAACTATTAATTTCATACCCGTCTTGGAAGAAAAATAATTGTTTATTGTTTAATTCTAACATAAATAGTTTAATACTTTCTTTATTCAAGAAAAACTACTAATTTCAGACCCGTTTAGAAAGAAAAAAAATTGTTTAATTCTAAGATAAATATCTTAATACTTTCGGTTCATTCTTTATTTTTTTTTTCATAATTAAGTTTGTTAAGTTTAACTTTCCAGTCAATATTTTATTGAGAGTTAAAGGTAATCTAATCTTCTTAAAAATAATTATAAGTAAACACATAACAATACGAAATAATCTGTATTAACGGCGTGATTAAAAATCTTCTGACAGTTTGCGATACTTTGATTAAACCCTAATCATATCCTCTTCAACTCTAGGATTTTTAATTTGGTAATCACAGATAATAATAAAATAATGATGAAGATGAGATATATATAAAGCGATTACGTGTGCTTCAAGCCAAAACCCACAGACCCACGAACCTTTTTCCTCTTTCGCTCGTTCCGCCCTCGCTTCCTCTTAAATTCGCTTCCGTTAAATTCTTCTTCGACTTGTTCTCTAAGAGGAACCCAGGAACCGGTTCAAGTTTTTGAGTAGGTGTTTCGTCGTCACGTGCTATTTCTCATCGAATGAGTTAATTGTTCTCTCGTGAAGAAGAAGAAGAAGAAGAAGAAGGAACAGTGATAGCGTATCAGAGATGCGAAAGTCCTTCAAGGATTCCCTCAAAGCTCTTGAAGCCGACATTCTCTTTGCGAATACTCTGTAATTCACTTCACCCTTCACTCTCTGCAATAATATTTACTAATGGTTTTGATTTTGATTTTGTTTTTGTTTGTGGAATTGAACTGTTTCGGTTTTGATTAGTTTCAGAAATTAGGGACTGTTGAGTTGGTAATTGTAGTTTTTTCTTAAATTATAGTTTTTTTAGGAAATATTAGGGGATAACGTCCCAATTGAAAACAAAGAGAAGTGAGGATTCGAACCTGCGAATTGGATGTCAGATATGGAATTTGTGCTTTTTTTTTTGCTTCTATTTTTAGAATTTTTGAAATGATTTGTCGGTGTGTAGGTATGGAATCTGGTTTGTTCTAATTTGAGAAAATAGCAAGTGTGCGTGTCATTTACGTATTTCCTTCGTAAATATAGTTCTTGAAATTTGAAAAAAGAAGTCAGATATTTAGATGTCATTTGAGTTCTTGAAATTAATTCATTTTTTAAGATATGTAAATAAAATAGAAAAGGAAAAGTTAATTTGAGATATTTAAACAAAACCTACTCTAAATAGTGTTAGAGGTCTTTTAGCGTTAGTATAATGGTTTTTGACGGGTTTTTAGAAGGGATTTAGTAGACAGAGAACAATTCGCATAAAGAATTGCATCGTCTTCCACTCAAAATTTTAAAACGATAAAATAATAGAGTGTTCTAACTGTTTCTTCTTTAGTTATTGTGTGACTTAAATTCTTGAAAAAGAATTCTTCAGATAAACACAACGTTAATGATGTTAATCTATATCATACAATGAATTTATGAATTTTTTTTATAAGATGTTCAGTTTTGTTGTTTAAATTTCCAACAACATTACATACTAATACAACGCGGAGATGCAATTTCGGGACTAAATAAACTTTTATTATTTAAATTAAATTTCAACCAAATGCTAAACTAATGTTGAAAGTTCATTATGCACAGAATTCACACTGAGTCCTACTGAGGGTGAAGAAAGGAAAGTTTGGAATCGGTTGAATATTGTGTATATAAAAAGTACTAAGGAGGCTCCTTTGGTTGGCTTTATATATCTTTATTTATTTCAACTCCTTTATCAAGTATGTTCTGCTTTTGTCATTTTCGTAATTGAAAACTGGCCACGCACGTCCATTTAAGTGTTGTGTCATTTCATTATTTTTTTTCTTTGACGGTGTTAACAAGAAATTGTGTTTGATAAGGTAAAGTAAGATATTATCCAAATAGCTAATAAACTAGTTTAAGTAATTCAAAAATATTTGGTAAAACATTTTAAATGTATTTTATCTCAAGAGTTTGTAATTTATAAATTAGCAGTTTGTAATTTATTTAAATTTTTTATTACTATATTTTATATTTTAATATATTTTTCTATCGTTTAGGAATTGTCGTGTATATTTCTAATAGGATGTTGTCAAAGTTTAAAATATTTTATGCTTAGTCTACTAATTTTAATATTTGTTGTAGTATTTTTTAAATTTTTATGTAGTTCAAGTTAAAATAAATTTATATTTAAAAAAAAATAGTTAATACTTATTGTGCCAATTAGTGTGAATAAAATTATTTCTCCACATTGGAAAAATATATATAATTTCTAAAAAATGAGATAAAAATACTGAAAAGTTTAATAAAAATTTAATTATTTTTAAAAGTCTAAAATTACAATTGCACCATAATATACATTTATCAATTCAAACTTTATAACCGATCAGCTATTCGCTAGCTTATAAGTCAAAAACTTAAAAGCTAGTTTCTAAACTAGTGTTTCCAAACATGGCCCCAAAGTTTTGCAAAGCATCGGTTGGTGCTTTTGGCCAAAATTCAAGGATACATTGCCCCCCATTAAGATTTCAGGTGCATCTCCATTATTTTATTGTTTTCCAGCTGTTAATGTGCTTTCTATACAAAATTCAAGCGTACATTGCCTTTCACTTTTTCTAAACAAATGAGCTTACACTGTTACGCATGCTTTTGTATAGGCTCTCTAAGTTGCTGTTTTCAATTTTAACTTTCAATTATAGTTCTATTTTTCTGTTGAAGACATCAATTTCTGTTAAGAACACTAATGTGTGAGACTTGTTCTTGTGACTCACTAAAATGAGATAAATTTACGTGGGGATTCAAGATGGATCCTTCATTTAGCTACTATGAGTGTGGAGTTCGGGCATGAATTGGGTGTGTTAGATGTTAATGTTCTCTTTTCAATAATATTTTTCTTTTCTTAGAAAATAGATTTTTTACGTATTTGTTTTTAACCTATTCATTATTAAGCAACCTTGTTTCTGCACAGTGCTTCTGATTATCCAAGAGAAAGTGATGGAGCCTGCTTACAGATGAGATTGTCTTATAGTCCAGCTGCTCAATTCTTTCTTTTTCTGGTTCAGTGGACTGACTGTCATCTTGCTGGAGCCTTGGGATTGCTTAGAGTTCTCATATACAAGGTGAAATTCCTACCCCTTAAACTTGTAATCCACATTAAAATATAATAGTCTTGACCAATGCTTCCATTTTTTGTTGAAGCATGTAATAAAGTGATGAAATTGTCCCAGGTATATGAGGATGGGAAGACAACCATGTCCATTTATGAGAGAAAAACCAGTCTGAAGGATTTCTATGGTAAGTGAATTTTGGTCAGAGAGCTTTAGCCTATGTTGCACAAAGTCCCCTCACAATGTCTGTCCTTGGGATTGAATTCAAGATTGACTGATTTTTGTCATCCCTTCCCCTCACCAGGAAGTAAAACTCCTTTTTAACCTGAAAAGAAAAGTCTAATTTGAAATCATGTCATATCTTTAAGAAACACTTGGATGGTTTTGTTTTCCTTTAGAAAAGTGGCTCAAACTCCAGATATAATTGTTTTTACTTGCACTCTTTAACAACAGGTGTGATCTTTCCCTCTTTACTTCAACTCCACAGAGGAATCACTGATGTAGAAGAAAGAAAACAAAAAGATTTATTTGCTAAAAAGTACATGAACAAAGATATAGTAAGAAAAGGAAAACTATCTGAAATTGATATTGAGAGAGAAGAAGAATGCGGTATTTGCATGGAGATGAACAACAAGGTTGTCTTGCCCAATTGCAACCACACTTTGTGTATGAAATGCTACAGGAACTGGTGAGCACATTGTAATTTCTGTTACACTATGATATGGTTCCCACATTGTTTTCCCAAACCTTTCGCAAACTTCAAACATTTTTCTTTGGAAGGCAAATAATAGTAATATATAATTAAAAACTGCTACCACATTGTTTACATTTCAAGGATTAAGTTTTATTATTTTTTAGGCATTCAAGATCTCAATCTTGCCCTTTCTGTCGGGATAGTCTTCAAAGAGTAAATTCTGGTGACCTTTGGATCTACTTGAACAACAATGAGATAAAAGACTTGGCTTCAATAAACAAGGAGAACCTAAAAAGACTATTTACGTATGTTGACAAGTTGCCTCTGATTGTGTCAGATCCTTCGCTTATGTCTTATCCTCAGCGCTAATGGTTTTTACCTGATGACTTTGAATCTGCGTGAGCAGCTGAAGAATTTAAATAGGTTGCTTATGTACATTATTGATAAATTGCCTCTCATGGACCCAGAACCTATACTGATGTGTTATTCTCAGCACTTCTGATTTTCCTTTAGTCATAGATAATTTTTACTTCAAATTCCATTCTATGTTTGATCGTCAGTTTGTGTGCAGGAATGATTCAAAATGTAAATACATGTTGACTTCATAGTGAAATAATAACTTATTATCCATTGAAATTAAATTAAAGTATTACTTGTTCATCTGAGTTAGTTCCTCACTGCTAACAGTCATATTTATGCTCCACCCTTAACTGGTGGTCTTAAATGTTGGAATGTGATAGAGCTGATATACGGAAAGGACACTTTTATTTCTATTGGACTCTAGTTATTTACCAATGTGATAAGGAATTAGAAACAAGAACAAGAATGTGTGTTACAACAGACAGTAATGAGGTGTTTGAGAGACTTCACTCTCCTTAGCCCTTCCTAACCCACAAAGACAGACCAGACCCCCTCTCCTACACCTATGAGACTATGTGTATGATTGGTTTTACGTTTGGGAGTCCAAATCCAAATTTACTTTGTATTGAAAGTTACACAATGATATTTGGCAAATTTTTTCTATTTGATTGACACCAAACGTAGGTTGCTCTCAAAGTAACACCATAAAGCTTTTCAGTTGAATGGGATTTTTTGTTTTATTCGACTAAACTTAACTTTTCTAACTGCAATTCAAATATACCCTATATATAATGTTTGTTTCAGTTATAAAATTATAACTGTATTAACTGTTTGGTTTCTTACTTCTCCTGTACACAATACCAAACTTATCATTACCCCCTCTTAGAGTTTCACCTTGTTCTCAAGGTTAAAATCAGGGAACTCCTTGTCTTCTACCACATTGGCAGAAACAGTTCTTGTTAGTAATATAGTCAATCAAGAATCAGTCTTGAATGTTTTGTACCTACTGTTTTTTCTATCATTCTTGTTGATGCAGGCAACTGATAGAGACCAACTGATATGACAATTTTAATAAGTTAGAAATAGAACCAATTTTGGTTAGGCACACCAGAACTAGGAATTATTATTCAATAGGAATGGAAATTTGCAATACAACCGTTACAGTAACAGCCAAGATTCGAAAGCTTGGTCTCTCCCTCCCACTTCCTATAATTAAACTCTAATCCCCTACCCTCCTTCCTTCCTTTCCTTTTCTCTCTTTCCCCATAATTGTCCCAAAAACAGTTATGACAATTATGAAACATAACAACTGCCACCCAAATAAAAGAAACTGCCAACACTTGATATACCAACACTTAATATAACATACTAACTGCCAAATAACCACCACACATTCTACCTTACCTATAACTGATTTCTCCTTTTATAATGTTTCTTAATAAGAGGTCTAACATTACTCCCCCTAAAAGAGTCACCTTGTCCTCAAGGTAAAAAAACAGAAGGGAATTGCTTTAAAATGGTGTCCACTGATTCCTATGTAGCTTCAAGATTGGGTAAACCTTCCTATTGAATTAACACTTCAGCGAGTCCATTTGCTAAATTACGAACTTCACGAACCGCAGCTGGTGTGATCTGTAGCTTCAAATCTTCGAACAATATAGGGTGAGTAGATATCTTAGTATGTGCGTTTGTACGTGCGAAAGAAACCTAAATGTCCTCCTAAGGACGAATTATGAAATTCATGCAATAAACTAGGTATCTCCTAAGGACGAATTATGAAATTCATGCAATAAACTAGGTATCTGAGTAGATATATTAGGGAGAACAGTAGACAATAAACCTCACTTTGTAAAAGAAACTTTATTCAACTCTTGTGTTGTATTGTTCATTCATAATACACAATACAATTTACAGACTCTTAACAGTTGTTTCAAAACAACTATAAACGACAATAAATGACTAATTCATTGACTACCTAGACTCAAATGGCTAGTGCATTAATTGTTCACAACGGCTAGTTTCTTACAACGACAAGTTACCCATAATGACTAATACATTTAAATTTATTTAAAACCCAACAAAAATCTCCCGTAAACTTAAATGCTTCTTTTGTTCTCCATCTATGTTCTTTTATTCTTCATCACGACTTCCCACGTGTAATAACTATTCTCACATTATACTTGTCCCTTTCATGAGTAGTTAAGTTTTTCGCTTTCTTCATGGCTGACTTCCCTTTCACTTTTTCTATGGTTGACCTGTACTTCGTTTTTCTTGTAGTTAACTTGTTCTCTACTATCTCAGTTTTTGCATTCTTAGTTGTAGACTTGTTCTTCTCTTTGGCCGATTTGTTACTTATTGGGTTTTTTGTATGTGTGGTCGACTTGTCATTAACTGAGTTCTTGTCATTAGGTCGAAATGCTTTTGAAAGATCATACCACACTCATGTATTGTTGCGTTCAATCTCCTCGTCCATTTCAAGTCGACACTTCTCATCTTGCACCTACAGCGCAGCTCTCAGATCTTTTTCAACTTGCAATTGTTCTCGCAATTTTGAAACATGTTCTTCAAATTCCAAGCACTACTTTTGCAAAGCTTGTTTCCTTCTCTCTAAGCTTGCTTGTAGAATTAAATTGTCTCTAACTTCCTTTTCAATACTATGTTGTAAGTCTTTTTTTGAAATCTCTAACCTTTGGATTAAAAGATCTTCTTGAAATTCAGAGCTACTCAAGCTTTTCATATGCTCCATCGAGCTATCTAAGTAATCCACTTACTCCACCAACTTATCTAAGCTATGTAGCGTTCCACCAAGTTAACCAAGTTGGCTCATGCTCCACTCTGTTGTCTGGGGTATCTACATGTTTCATCAGCCTATGCAACCTACTCAGTTATCTTGCCCTATCCACGGTACTCGACTGCCTTGTCGAGTTAACAATGATACTTAGCCTTCTTGTTGAATTCTCCATGCTACTTGGTCTTCTTGGCGAATTCTCCACTTGTTTATGCTCGACTCCCGAGCTATGCGCCATCATCAACAATGTTCACTTTTTCTTCAACATCTTTTGTGAGGTTGATCGTCTCTTCCTTTTTTACTTTCAGATTTACAATCTTTGGCAAAACGTTTGGACTTACCACAAATGAAACACTTGCCCGAGTAGCACCCCTTTGTATAATGGTCATACTTGCCGCACTTGAAGCACTCAACGTTTGAGTTGATTGATTAACCTCCTTTCCATGGACCTCATCCTCTTCCATGCCAATTTTGTTGACCGGATTGTGTTTTCTCTTCTTCTATCCTTGGCTTCTACCACCAGGACCACTTCTTATATCTTCTCGGTATCGTTTGAGTGTTTTAAGTCTCCCTTTATTTGGACTAGCTAATCAAGTGGCTCAACCTTCTACTTCTTCTTTCGCTGCTTATATGCCTCAAGAGACCCGACAAGCACTTTAACCGTGAGCATTGGCAAGTCTTTGGACTCTTTAATTGCGCACACCACGTTCTCAAAGTCATCCGTTAGAGACTTCAAAATATTTTTCACAACTAAGCTAGCGGGCAGCATCTCTCCGTTTCTATTAGGTTGATTCGCCACAGTTTCAACCCGAGTTATGCACTTGGCTACCCTTTTGTCTCCTTCATCTTCATGCTCTCCAATTCGCCTCTAAGTGTTTGAAGTCGCACTTGCTTCACTCGGTCATCTCCCTTATACATCTTTTCCAATATGCCCCACACTTCTTTTGAAGATTTAACACTTGCAATTTTCTCAAAGTCAGACTCATCCACAGCTTGGTACAGGATGTACAAAGCTGCCTTATCCTTCACATGTGCGTCTTTCAGCACTTTCAACTGGACATTTGACCAACCTGTAGTGTTGGCTGGTTCATCGAAACCATCTTCAACCACCTCCCAATTTTCTTATGAGCCAAGAAGAGTCTTCATTTTTAGACTCCAATTGTCATAGTTGACAGCCTTTGTCAACTTTAGTAGGGAAACATTGTTTGTAAAAGTGGCCATCTCACTATCTTTTTTTCTCAAACACTTAACTTTCTAGCTCTCTTTTTTCAAACACTCAAGCTCTCTAGCTTTCTTCTTTTTCCACTTAAACACTCAAGCTATCTGGTTCTTGATATCACTTTGTAGACAATAACTCTCTACTTGTTTAAAAACTTTATTCACCTCTTATTGTTGTTTTTCATTCATACAATACATCATAAAATTTATAGACTCACATTTCCTAATCGTTGTACTCAAAACGGCTATAAACGACAATAAACGGCTATAAACGGTTATAAACGACTAACTCATTGATTACCTAGACTCCAACGGCTAGTGTATTAACTACTCACAACAGCTAGTTTTTTACAACGTTTAGTTACCCATAATGGCTAATACATTTAAATTTATTAAAAAGCCAACAAGAACAAGCATGCCTTTATAGAATAACTTTTGATTCCTAAATAGAAATTCAAGATGGGATTGGGAGTCTTGTATAAGATCATGTATAATACCTTGGAGGTAAGGATTATGCTGCAGTTCCGAATTCCAGTCAACAAAGTCAGTCAAATGCACCGTAGACAAAGCTAAGAAAATCATTTTCCTTGAAAGTGCATTAGCCACTCCATTCTCTTTGTCTGACTGATATTGAATTTCAAAATCCATCCGCATTAACTTTGAAGCCCACATCAAATACTCATTCCCCAAAACTCGTTGCTCCATTAAAAATTTAAGACTTTTTTTTATCGGTAATGATGAAATGACTCCCCAACAAATAATGGCACCACTTTTGAAAAGCTAACACAATGGCCATTAATTAATTCCCTCTAATATATAGATTTTGCTTGAATCCTTATTGAAAGAGTTTGACTTAGGAAAGCAACCAAGCGTCCCTCCTGCACCAACACTGCCCCAAGTCTGGGTTAGATGCATTTGTTTCAACTACAAAATGGTTTAGAAAAATCAGGAACCTTCAAAAAAAGGTAACTTGACCAAGGCTCTTTTCAAATTATCCATAGTTGATTGTGCCTCTACCGTCCAACTAAAATTATCTTTCTTCAATAATTGAGTCAATGAACGAGCAATTCTTCCATAATTATTTACAAGCAATAATATCATGTTAACCCGAAAAAAACCCCGCAACCCCTTAACATCCTTTGGTGGTGGCTAATCAATCATAGCCTCCACCTTCCTATAATCGGTCGCAACTCTTTGAGAATAGACAATATCACCTAAATACTCCAACTATAATTAACCAAATGTGCACTTCTTCTAGTTGGCAAACAAAGTATGTTCCTTCAAAAGGGATAACACAACCCTTAAATGTTGTTGATGGTCATTTTCACTTTTACTATAAATAAAGATATCATCAAAGAATATCAAAACAAATCGCCTCAAATAGGGTCTCAACACTTCGTTCATAAGAGCTTGAAAAATATAAGGGGTGTTACTAAGTGTGAACTACATAACAACAAACTTATAGTGTCCTTCATGAGTTCTAAAAGTAATCTTATAAATATCATCATCTCTCATGTGAATCTGGTGATAACAGACTTTAAATCTAGTTTAGAAAAGATCACTACACCACCTAATTCATCCAACAATTCATCTATAATAGGAATAGGAAATTTATCTGGAACAATAATCTTATTGATAGCCTTATAATCAACACAAAAACGCCATCCTTCTTTTTTTTTTCTTCACTAAAATAATCAAGCTAGAATAAGGACTAATATTCGGTCTTATTATACCAAATTGTAACATATCGTCCATAATTTTTTCAATCTCTATTTTGACAATGAGGGATATTAATAAGGTCTAATGTTAGGAATTTGAGACCCCTCCTTCAATTGACCTCCCTCCTATGGGGTGGTAATGTTAGTAATTCTTGAAAAATTAAGTCAAATTCTTATGGGGATGTCAATGGGACAGGTAGGATATGGGATTCGTACCCTACCCATTAGATAAATATTCATCTTGTACCTATATCTATATTCATGTGGATATCTATTATGCGGGTACCTGTATATTTTTTTAATATCCACTAGTACCCGCGAATATTTACAAAAGAAAAATTTAGTATTTAATAATATATTTTAACCATAAATTTAAATAAAAATATATTGTATAACATTCATAAATTTCAAACAAAGTACATAGATAACCTATTTCAAGAGTGTTGAATGACAATTTATAAAGAAATAAAGATATTTTAAAATCGATTGATAAAGAGTAACACATTTACATATTATCAATTTGTTAATGTTTTAATCATTTTTTTTAATATTTTTTTTGGTTAAAATACTCATTGGTCCTCGTTTTTGTACCAAAATTTCAATTTGGTCCTTATATTTTTATTAGTCTCAATTATGTCCACATTTTTTGTCCACATTTTTGCAAATGAATAACAATTTGGTACTTTTCGTTAGTATGGAACTAACATAGTTAAGTTGGTGTCACGTATCAGTTTCTCGTTTTTTTTTTTTTTTTTTTAATTTTTTTAATTGTTTTT
>Ga0209589_1005737_pt1 | contig 20969 bp, 9 predicted proteins | sample CowpeawhiteBW_FD_187525 | JGI IMG/M metagenome (GOLD analysis project Ga0209589, IMG submission 187525) | Root nodule microbial communities of legume samples collected from California USA - Cow pea white BW (SPAdes) (version 2) | ecosystem: Host-associated > Plants > Roots > Nodule | place: USA... | reverse complement strand
CATAAAAAAAAAAAAAAATAGACAAAACAAAGAATACGCCAATGATTTTCATAGGAGTACAGTAATATAAGAAAATATGATTATCATAAACTCATACATTATGTATAAATGTCTCACCTCAATCTGGTTAATGATCATGTCCAGGAACGTCTGTCCATCACTAATATTAATTGCAGATCTACATGAGTCGAAACATTTTATTAGTGTAAATTCAATAAGTCATCAAGTATAAGGTTTAGACTAATCCATGAAAGAGGGTGTAAGAAAAGAATATAACTTTAAACACTTGATGCACATAAATAGAAACACATGTAATTATACATGCCTACATAAACTAACACAAAATAAAGTAAAAAGTACAAAATTGTTTCATAATATTTTGATTACATGAAAAAGGGGTAGAAAAAGCAACAACACATGTACTTATTTATGCATGCATACGTAAACAAACACAAAATATAGTAAAAAGTACTTAATTGTTTCAAAATATTTTGGTTACATGTAGAAGAGAAGAAAAGGGGGTAGAAAACAGCAACAACACAAACAGGAGGGAAAATACGTATAGAACAAATATGGTGTAAAAAGGTGTGAAACCCTTCCAAACAAAAGGTCCAATTGTCTGCCTTCGGCAAGGAAATTATGTATAAAAACATATTGCTCAAACGAAACCAGTCATTGTATGTAAAGCATACGTTAAATGAAGAAGGCTCCACCAACACCAAATTAGATGTAGACTAAAGTGAGGTGTTGGGTGAGTGGCTTACTTGGGACCATCAGGATCCATATTTCTTCCTTGGGCACCATTGAACTTCAAAACAACAAACTTGTCCAAAAGCTTCCTAGTTTCCTCTGTATCTGCTTTGGATGTGAAAATTGCTTAGGTAAACTTTGTAAAAGGCGATAGGAAGAGAAAACAGAAAGCAAATAAGTTTGTTTTGCAACTACGGTTTAGTTTACCTTCGGGTAAGGGAGCTAAACTATCATTGGAAACCACGATTATGTCGACGTTATCCAAATCGCTCTTGCTCTTGCCCTTGCGCGGAGCTTCTTCTCTTTAATTCGTTAGAGAATCAATTAAGTAAATACAACGGGGAAAATGAAATGAGAAAGCTCGAATTAGGTAACGCATAATACCGAGAATCAATTATGAGATTAGCGGCCGCAGCAGCAGCAGCAGACTTCTCATGAAGCAGTGTTTTGGTAATCAAATTACAGAACAGATAAACAAATTGAACAGAATCATTGGCGGGAACAGGATAAGCAATGCGGCTGTAGACATCGAGAGGCATGGCGGAGTCGACCAATGCAACAACGGGAATCTGAAGCTTGAAAGCCTCGTTGATGACGGTAGACTTGCGATCGGTGTCGACAATGACGATGCAATCGGGGGGCTGGGTGGGGCCGAAGACGAGCTTCTTGTTGCGAGAGCGGAACTTCTTGGGGCTGTAGCTGTTGGTGAGGAAGCCGCCGGTGCGCCAGAGGGAGCTGGTGGAGGTGGAGTAGGAGCCAACCTTCTTGGTCATGAGCTGGAAGATGTCGTCGAAGAGAGGGTTGGTGTTGATGAACATGAAGCGGGCGTTGTGGCGGGCGAGGGAGGCGATGAAGTTGAAGGCACTGCGCATGCAAATGAGGGTTTTGTCGGAGTCGATGATGGCCATCTTGTTGCGGAAGCCATAGGTGTAGCCCTTGAAATGGTGAGCAGCAACTCGTCGACCCACCTGCGCATTCGTGCTCAGCAGCTTCTGTATCACTATCGAATGGATCGTCATGCCTTTACTCCTTCGTTACTCTCTCTCCCCCACTCCACTAGGGTTTTTCGATCTCTCTTTCTTTCTTCTTACAAGTAAAAAAGTAATCTATTCCTAAATTCAAATCAATTAAATTTACATTCATGTGGCATAATGTTCCCGTTGGTGATTGATAGATTTGGACATTGGAGTGAAAAGTCTATTATCTCATCATACAAATAGTTACTGTGATTAAATACATATAGTTTAAAATGATTAAAGAGTACTCATGAATATCTTATTTACAAATAAATAAATAAATTTTACTTTTTTATAAAATTGTAATTATTTACAAATTATTTGTTTATTTTACGTTATAGATATTTTTTTCTTAACAAAATACCCTAAAATTTACATACTTTTTAAATTTATTTTCTTTGTAATATTTTTTCTTCAAATATTTTTGTAGTACTACATAAAGGATATACATCATTTGTTAACTTTTTGTGATGTCACCTTTAATTGCACATTTTTACTCTTCAACAAAGAAAACTAATTTATTTAATAAAAAATAATTGAGTAATTTATATTTTTTAAATAATTAAATAATTATTTTTTTTAAATAACTATCATAATTATTTCTATTTCTATTTCCTCCATAATGCATAACATTCTAAACTTCTCTCTTTTCGTTGGAAACATTGTTGTACTTTTTTTTTAAAGTGCTCAATGACTTTAATTTGTTATCTAAGCATCCTTTTTCTTCGAGTTAATACTTATTTATCCAACGGTGGGGTTTAGGTGGAGGCTTGTGGGGGTCCTTGAAAGGTTGTGTGCTATCATGAATCACTTTTTTCTGGATCGATTGAGTGATGGCTGCCGGACGAGGGTTCTCTGCTGTTCACAGTTTCAATGGCATAAATCTCATTATCGAAAACATTTTTACACGTTAAATATAAAATAAAAATACAAGGCAAAAATGTTTCATACTAGTTAAAACTGGAAGATCCTGCAGTTCTTTTGCAGTGCAGGGGATCCTAATCCGATGACTCTGAGTGCTTTTGGAAATGACAATGGCGCCATCTACTCACAGAATTTCGAACTTACGCGAACCCGCTTACACCAACTCAAACAAATGTTCCAAAATGCTACACTACACTAAGTTATCAAAGAAAACAATATAAAGAAAAGTGCAATTTGTGTGCAACTTTACAGAATAAGATAGTAATTGTTGACTTAGACATGCAGAGTCAGGTGGTTCCGTCATCTTTGGGGGCAGAAGAAGTGTCTCCTGGAGCAGATGCCTTCTTCGTGAAAATTGAGCCAAGCTGGATTCCAGTATTACCACTCTCCTGAGAACTTCCTTGGCCAGGACGCCCATCAGCTTTCAGTTCTTTCCTCTTCTTTGCCTTTTGTGCCCAACCAACAATGTTGTGTTGCAAATGCTCATTAAATATTGCCCTCTTATAGTGAGTTCCCATCTACAGTGTGAAATTATGGAAGTCAATGAAAAGAGGACACTACTTAAATTCCTAATTAACCAGCATTTTAGTTTGAAGAGCTACGCAAGCCTACCTGCGTAACTATTGCATAGAGTGGCAGGGTGCTGTAGCTACATAATACCTGAATAAATACCCTGTAATCCCAATATATAGAAGGATAAAAAAAGAAAAGATTCAGCTAAATAGTTTGATAGTCACAAAGAAAGAATTCATATTCCTCAAAAGAAAATTGTTAAATTGTTAAAAGTTACCCAATAACGAGCCTTGGAATAATGTATCGAACTTGACCCATTATGCAGGAGTCAAACCCATATGTAAGCTGAAAAGTGAGCGCACAGGGGCTTCATTATATTCAACACAACTACATATAATTACCCCCAACCACTCATCGTGCCTCTCTAAACCAAAAAGCAAAAGGAAACTAAAAAAAAGAATAAGAGGATTATTCTTCAAGAGAATTATTTGCTTACCCATATCCAGAAAAAAAATGCTATCTCAAAGGCATTTTGGAAAAGGATAAAGTGAATTAAGAAGAGGACAACACGGGGCCGATGAAACCAAAAGTGTTCATCTGATGGCTGCACAACTAAGTCACCTTCTATGGCTGCATGTTTTTCAGCCACTTCATGAGCTAGTTGGGTTATTACATGCTCGAGCTTGGTGCCCACAGCAAGCAAAAGCTGAAAGAATGCAAACCAGAATTATGAAATTAATGAAGGAGAGAGAGATACAGTACGGGGACAATAAAAAAAATAAGGATATTCCAAACAGAGAAAGCCTACTATACGTCAACTTGGACGCACATATAGACATGCATGCCGGTGCAAACGGGTTTAACAAGAAAACACCAGTACAAAGAAAAACACTAGCACAAATGTGACTCTCCTATAATCAACAGCTGAGTGTATTCTAGAATATTCAGCCAATAACGCAATCCACAACTTACGAGGATTGCCTAATAGCCACACTCAGCTGCCCAGACATGAGTCGCAGTGAAGCACAACAACAGAATAGAGCACAAACACAGACACAAGATACGCGCACCCTTCCAAATATATTGTTACTGATGTAGGTGTTAAGGTGCCTTTGCAAGTATATCTCCCCCTCCTCTATCCTTCTTGTTGTAAATAGCAGGTTAAGATAAAAAATATTCTCAATATCACAATAGTAATTTGGAAAAAAGTATCTTCAGAATCTTCCTATTTATTTCAGCATACTTTTGTTTTCTTTTTTAAAGGTTTTGGTGTAATTGATGTGATTGTTATCAATAAAACCAATCTTTATTTTCTTAAACAGTTCAAGTCTTGTAAACCAATACAAAGACTCGTCATTAACCGTGAGCAAAAGGTGAGCTTCCAAGATCTTTTGGAGACTGAGCTTGACTAACTTTAACCCAAAAAAAGACTATACCTGCCTTTTGGTGGGATAGACACTAAAAATATGTCCAGAAATAAGTGTTAAGAGGTAGTCTTTTTCCAAAATATTAAAAAATACGATATTATAGAAATTTTAAGGAAATTGTTGAACCAATCACCTTGTATGTATGCAGCAGCAGAAAATCAAGGTATGACACCGGTTTAATAGAAACAATAGTTTTCTACTGTATAGTTGCTTGATTTGATTAAGAAACTCCATGCAACATTGTAAACAAAATACCCCTCAAACAAAATTAAGACAAGAAGGGTATGTAAGACAGGTAAAATGAATGCACGGCCATGTAAATGTCCACTCAGAAAGGATAAAAAATTTAATCAAGATACTTACGATGACAGGAACAAAAGCAATCCAGAAATATGTATGCCAACCTGGAAAAGTTAAGCAGACATCTTAATAACAAGATACCAAGTGATGTTATTTAGTAATTAACAAGAGCAAAAAATATAACTAGATCAATTACTAGTTATAGGCAAATGTATACTGGTCAATATTGTTAACTGGCATGCTTGATATTCATCGCCAAGTCAAAAAATAATAGGCAAAAACATATTGGTCATAAAAAATAATTCTTAAGCTCATTTCCTTTTTTACACCAGAATGTATTTAAATTAACTTCATTACGAAATACAGAGAGAGATATATAACACTACCACAGTCCATATAAACAAGATCATGAGGTAAATACAAAAACATAAAACCGGGTTTTAGATGCCAGTCTTGACATTGTAAAGTGTCAGTCTGGGCAGAGACAATTAATTCATGACATACGAGAAGCATAACTTTATATCTTATAGCATACCATTGATATTGAGCAACAAGAAGATAACCACAAAGAGCCAAAGATACCAACTGCAAACACAAAAAATGTAATTGTTATTACAAAAGAACCAATGACTATACACAATGACACAAATGGCACTAAAGTTTTATTGGCAATTACATGGTGTATAAATGTCATACACGCATAGAAGCAATAATACAGAAGAACTTACCTTATACCAACAACTTGCTTGAAATCATCTTCAAGGGCGCGAATCATGTACTTGTGAAAATTAAACTTTGGATTTGACTTGCAGTGGGTCTAACAAAAACATGAAAGGATAAATTTTACTACTCAAGCATCGAAGCCATTGACCAATAGCTAGCTGAGACATTACTAATTTGACAGCAAATATGGCACACTAGAGCTTTACCATAATGAAACCATGTCGTAACGTCACATAATCTGATTTTGTCACAGATCCATAAAATTGCTTAGAAAAGGATATCTGAAAGAAGCAACAAATGATTAGGAGAGATAACTAAAAAGAAACAAAAACACTAAGAAGGCACTTGCTTAGCTTTGAGTTCCCAAGTTTATTTGTTTTGTGTGGTGAAGAAAATAACTACGTGGTGGTCATCAAACATCAAGGAAAAAGTGTATCAAAATTAAAAACAATATCTAAAACAAACCAATATTTAAAAAACCTTTGATAAGATTGGAAGTATAAGAGATGGAAGTATACGGATTGAGGAGAAGCAAGACTGGACAAATACAATCAGCAGGGATACCAAAGAAATATGGCACATGTGCGGTTCCACTACATAAAGCTTGTAAATGTTAAGGACCCAACCAAAGAAGCATCAGTGTATCTTTAAATGAGCCAGCTTGTAATTGCCAAGGACCCAATGATGACATTAGTATATCTTCATTTATCGCATTCATTAACTTACAGACCATGACAAACTTATAATTTACTTACCATCCAACCAACTATGGCAGAGTCTTTCCCAAAACCAGAAAAACGGCCCCTGATAAAATCATGCTGCTGAACAACAGTCACCTTTGGTTTCAGAACTGCATTAAACCAACAGGACTGTAAGTGGGGGCGAGGAAATAAAAAGATTTAAAAAGAACTAGAAAATTCTTTGCAAAGGTGTGATGCTTTAGTTGACACAAAGTAAAATTAGGCGGTACCAAAAGCATAAAGCATGTTATATTTATAAACAATAAAGAAAATGCACAGGAATAATAAAAGCAATTGAAGACAGAAAGAGGAGGATGCAGAAAGAATTAAGGAAAGAAAAGAAAAGAAATAATGTACCTCGGTCGGTTTCGTAGTTCTGTTTTGCAATTGAATCTTCCCAGTGTTTCCACTGACGAATCTGTATATAAAACGAGAGTGATAGCATGAACAGAGAAAAGCGACGAAAAGAAAAAAGAAAAGAGTTGGGTTGATGATGGGAAAGGGGGCATAGAACTCACCCTGGCACCTCCAAAGACAACGGTGAGTACGGAAAAGGTGACGTGTACGACAGCCAAGACAAAAATGAAGATGTGGAGGTGGTGCAGTGCTTCCACAGACAACAAAGGCACCTTATTCTGAAAAGTGAAAAGCGAAATGGGCGTGGGTGGGGTAATTCGAAGATGCGATTCAATGTTCATAATAGTTACAATTAGTGAGAGACCTTGCGAGCGCAGAAACCAGTCTCAGTTCCAGTCTCAGTCACAGCCTCAGTCTCGGAGTGAGGCGGCGCGTGTTCCCCCGCAGCGGCAGCGAGAAGGCGCCTGGGTGTTCCCGGGAAATAAAATGTCTGGAAGTGAGATTCATGATGGGGAGCGAGGTCGAGGCTACACGGAAGCATGTGGCGCGTGAAGTCCGGCGGAACGCAGATTTTGGTAATGCCGTTTTGAGTAACCGTCAAAAGGAGGGAAATGAAGCCCAAAAGCATGAGCTCTGAGGCAGTGCAGAGATAGATCGTGAACTCGGATTTGAATTTTATCGAAGCATGGATGATGAAAAGAAAAGAAAAGAAAAGAAAAGAAAAGAAAGAAAAAAAAAAGAAAGAAGAGAAAAAGAAAACCTTCTTTAATCTTCTGCAGTGCTTCGTAGAGCGGCTTCTGGTCCTTGGCTTTGAGAAACTTTCCGCCAAAATGAAGAAAGCGCTCTGCGGCGAGGGAGATGGCGACGATGACGGTGCAAACAGCGGCCACCACCCACGTCGGAGTGAACTCCAGAGTCTCTCCTTCTTCTCCTCCGCCACTCATTTTTTTTTCTCTCTCTTTGTTCTGTATGTGTTCTCTCTCTGTCTCTCTCTGCACCCTTTCTTGAGTAATTAGTGGCTGTGACTAGCAATCACCGGTCATCATCATAACACAAAACGACCCTTCCGTTCTCTCTTTCTCTCTCTCTCGTGGCGCATCTTTGACAGCTGACAGACAACATTTCTTTTTTATTTTAAATCTAAAATACACCTATCATTTTCAATTTCAATAGGATATTTATGAATTTATAGGTCTCACGTGTTAATAACTAATTATATATCAATAATAATAATTATATTAATTACTTTTTCCCACTGCACTATTGTTGCCCTTCCAAATCAAAACTTTTTAACAAACAATCCGTTGTAATAAAATATCTAAAATCATTTTTTTTCCCGATAATTGCTGAAATGAAATTTGACTAAACTGTCAACGTTTCGCTCACTCATCACCAACTCACAATCGACAATTATCAGATTAGTTGTGATTAATTCTATGATTAATGGACCCTTTTGAGTTGATAGTGTTCGAATAATATTTTTGTTATTTGGACACGTCCTAAAATCATTAAGGGGCACAATTTCAAAACAGTTACATTCCTTTATGGTTTAGGATATATCAAATCAAGATATGTGACAAATTTTTAGCACCTATTACACTATTGATTAAAAGTTCTCCAAATTAATAGCTATAAGTGAGATCTACCAAACTTTGTTATTCCAAAATAAAAAGTGTATTCAAATTACCATTAATCTAATGTTATTTTAATTGAAACCTTTTCGTTCCTTTTAGTCGTAATTATAATTTAATAGAATATGAATTAAATATTCGATAAAATAGTTTAAAGCAAGTGCTTGAGTGTAAAATATTTTTAGAAAATAAATACGTTCCGTTTCAATTTATTTTGAAGAAAAGAAAAATAGACATAACTTCTTTAAAAAGTATTACAAAAAAGGCTATTTTGAAAAATGAATATAGACCAAATTAAATACAGGCAGTGACTATTGGTGTGACAAAGGAAAAGTCGTTGTTGCGTGTGATAGTTGAGAAGTGATTAGGTGTAGAATTGTAGTTGCAAGGGATGCCATTAAAATGAAGTAAATTAGTTGAAAATGAAAGTGAAACCAGATCGTCCCATGTATGTACCGTTTTGTTGCCTTGTCAAAGTGGCCAAATTTTATTTTATTTTTTTGTGGCCAAGAAGTTCCATTCTTTATTTCTTGATAGGAAGGATCTACACGATCAAAAGATTTTTATGAAAAATTATACATTGACAATTTTTTTTCGACAAAATTTGACAAACTATTAAATAAGATAAAAATATAATAATTTTAATACTTTTTTATTAAAATATAAAAAATTAATCTAATTTAATCCTATTTATAAAAAATTGTCAATTTTATCAAAATCTCATTTTTTTTATAATATATATATATATATATATATATATATATATATATATATATATATATAAATTGATTGATACATTTTCTCGTTGTAAAACAAATCATATCAGTATATATGTCATGTCATTCTATATCTCTTATTTATTAATATTGTATAAAAGCAGAAGTGCCAAAATGGACCAGTCCGACCCATTTTGATCCGATTCGTCTATGATTCACAAAAAAATGAGCTGAATCGGATTGGCTCACCACTAATAAACGGGTTAGATATTGTAACTCGTCTAGTCTTAGAGCGGGGTAACCCGCCTCTTTTTTTATTTTTATTTTTTAATTTTGTTTTTACTTTTTAAAAAAATTTGTATATAAATTTATTATATATATATATATATATAAATTTATCTATACAATATAAAAATGTATTATTTTAAATTATTTTTAATTTTAAATATACAAGAATTAGAAAAAAACAAGTTGACAAACTAGACGGACCGAATTACAGTAGGTTGACTCCAACCCAGCTCGCCCTTGACGATCCTAACCTACTTTGACATCCTTATATAAAAGTTTAAAGAATTATTAACTATTTTTATAAAACTTTAAATATATAGATGTGTAAGAGTTTTTGTTCGATGCATAAGTTGGTTTTAACTTACAAAAAATATTTTTTTCTTTCCTTTTAGAAATACCATCAAAAAGTTTGTCGAAACATATATATTTAAATAGTATAAATTTATATTTCTGTATATATAATTTAAACTAAATAGGAGAATAAAATGGTAAAACTGCACACTACAAAACATGTGATTATTTTAAGATAAAACTACAAAATATGTAATTATTTTAAGATAAAATTGTTTGTAATGAAGAAAGGAACAAGCACCTACGACAAAGATAGAGTATAAACTACCTTGGTTTTGTAACAGAAATGGAGTACGCAATAATTACAAAGCTAGCTTGCATCCCAATCAAACTAGCAAGATTAATAAATGAAGCACTCCAACATTCACCCAAATATATTGTTGTGTAAAAAGGTGTTCTTGCCACATTTTCGTGGCAATCATTATTTGGTTCATATTTAACAGACACAACGTGTTGCTGCACGCGCTACTGCTTATTGTCTTTTTCAGACCAATTCTTGTACCAGCTCATCACTTTCGCTATAAACTCTGCAACAAAATAATTCCAATCATCAATTATTAATATACAACTATTATCACCTTTCTCAATTTACCTTTTACTTGGTCCAACTCCAAAACGTTTTTCACGATTCCCCAACCGGGAATTTTGTCCACAACACTGAAACTAAGTCACGCGTTGGAAGTGAATAGTAAAAAGGAAAATTACTTTTCACAAAAAAAAAATTGACTAGTTATTGATAATGTCGACATGATAATATTTCATTGAATAAAAAAGGATTTAATGTGACTTCAAAAGAAAAAAGAGTTTGACATGACTTAAAAAAAACTTGTAAATAAAAAAGTTTGTGAAAGTATCATAATTTTGTAAAAATATTGAAGAATCTAAATGGCAGAAAGTTAGAAAATGTTTTACCTTCCACTTTTAAGTAAGTTAAGGCATTCTTTTTTGTTGAATCATTGTTCTTGTCATCAGATTCCGACTGTTTTTGAGCATGATAGAAGTGCTGCTTCATAGTTTCAAATTTCATTTCACTGGCTCTCTGAGAAGGGACCAAAAAATCTAGATCAAAACAGAACAAAGTGAAACAGAGAAAAGAGTTTGAGCATTATTTACCATGAAGTCCCTGTCGAGTTTGGCAACCCCTGGGCGTAGCGAGTGATGAACAAGAGTGGTTAATTCTGGTACCAAAGACTGCATATTCATCAACCAATTAACGCCTTAAGTTGGAACCTTCAAATTTTATTTTCATTTCAAACAAATAATTCATTTACCTTGTAAATAAAATCTGGAGGAACATCATGGCTCATAAGACTTCGTAGCTTTCTACGAATGGCGTACAACCTATTGCAAATATAAAAAAATCAACTCAAAAACTAAACTTCAATCATAAATAGAAACAAAAGCTGGTGTGAAATTCCTTACTGTCGTGGACTTTGCTCTTGGATTATTTTCTTGGCAATATCCAAAATATCTTGTTCCCAACCCGTTAGAATCACGTCGTCGTCTTTGATAGCATTCCTGCATGCAAATCAAAGAGTGTTATTTTCTGTTTCTTGTTTCTTTAATTCTTCACTTTCAGAAAAAGAAAGCATTAACATAAACTTGTTGAACATGAAAACGACAAACCTGTTTCGGCAAGTGGCCTCTAACGAGCGAATGGCTTGGCGTAGGTTGTTGTTGGATCTCAAAATTATGGTATCGATTAAGTGGCGTGATAACTGTATCCCTTCTTCTATTGCAATGTTTTCCAAAATCTTAGCTAGCTGTTGGGTGAAAAACTCATGAGAAGCATGTTATGTGTTATGTTATGTATTGAAAATGAAGGAAACGAGAAAGGAACCTCTTGGGTTGACGGCGATGAAAGGCGCAGAGTGATGCAAAGTGGCTTCACAGGTTGGAGCTTAGATTCATCGGAGCAACAGAAGAAAACCTTATTACACCCGTCGTACTTCTCTAGCAGCCACTTAATGTACAACAACGATTCTATCGACAGCTTTTCCGCCTCGTACAAAACGATTGCTTTCAAACAAACCACAAACAGAGACATTAATTAGTAAAAAGAACATGTTGTTACCTAATTCACAACCGCACCTTTTCCTTCACTTACCTTTGCAGTTTTCTGGGCAACAAGGTTGAGAGTTATCTATCACCTGCCCATATGTTTCCTTGAATAAATCAACAATTACATGTTTTTCGTATCCATTTGTCTCTGACAGATTCACCTCCACATGATGGAGTGATTTCTTCACGCGCACTTGCACACTATCAACCATTTCTCCCTACGCGTAGATATCAAAACAATAATTATCTTCCTGGTATTGATCAGGAACAAACAGTTTATCATCCATGAAAATGCAAGATGTTACCTTCAAAATGAAGTTTTTATATTCTTCTACGACCTGTGATGTCATTCAGCGGTAAAATTCTCATGAGTGTAGTTTTTGTTTTCTGCGGATGAACGATACAAATGTATTTGAGTTAGAATAGTTTACCTGGACCCTTTCGGAGCCGAATACCTCTCCCAGCATAGCCCTTATCATGGATCTCTTCCCCACGCTTGGTGGTCCTTCAAATATAAAGTGGCTGCACCCACAACCACCTTCTACCTGTGCGATTATCAAAATCCAATTTTAATTTCATTTTTCCCAGACCATGCACCCAATTGCTCTGTTCAAAAATTCGTTTAAAAAGTGTGCCCGCTAAATTAATTAATCAATTCATTAGTTACATTAACATATAATGTCCACAAGTTTTCATATACTTGGCCTATTAAAGTAACACCAAAACTTTGAGCAAAATAAAATATGAAGTTTCATATATAGGAAACATCATGAAATTAAACATGTAAGAGAAGGTGTTTGGTATACTTTAAATGTTATCTCCAAAATAAATAAATAAAATGATAATAAAAATAATTCGAAATAATACATTATACAAATGAGTAACCTTTTCAAGTACAATTTTTTAAAACCATTTTTATTTCTATAATTGCATAACTGTTAAAGATACTGTGTTTTTAGGTATGGATTATATCTCATAGAATTATGAAATGCAATTAATTTGCATGCAATCATGGGATGTAATTAATTTTCAAAGTAATTAAATTCAGGTATACCAACCCTTGCTTTTAGGTATGGATAATATGTTATAGATTTACAAAATGCAATTAAGAAAAAGTAATTAGGTTTAGGTATATCTAACCATTGTCTTGAGTTGACTTGCTATATCTTTGTTGCAGATGAAGTCTTCCAAGGCCATGGGTTGGTATTTGGCTGCCCATGTATAATCGTACCCATCTCCTTCTTTCCATTCAGATTCAGACGAAGCAACAACTGCTTCTGATGATGAAACAACTTCTTTCACTTCCTCTTCCTTCCACACATCCATCTCGCTTGTTTCCGATGCTTTCTCCCCCAATGGCTTCTCTTCAGTAACATCACTCATCAACTTTCTATCCAACATTGTTTCTTCTGACACTTCAGTCACCATCTCAACATCATTCTCTCTCAATGCCTTCTCTTTATCAACCACAACACAAGTTTTCTCGCCAAGTTCTTCCAATGCATGATTGCCAACTTCATCAGTTCCTTGAGTAACAAAGTCAACGTGAGGAGCATCGACCATCAAGTCCTTCAAAGTAGGGTCTGTCTTGATGATTGGAAGGGAGAGTTTAGGGTTTGTAGTGAAAGGAGGTTGAAGCGAGGGTGCATGGAAGAGAAAGGTGTAGTGAGTGAGAAGGCCTGCATAGTAAGGACTAGGGGTGTAGGAGAGGGAGTTGTGGGGAAAAGGAAGAGGATGGTTGTGAGGGGTCCAAGGACCAATAGCAAGGGAATAGTCCGTAAGGCCTTTGTAATAAGGACTTGAAAGAAGGTCGGAGGAAGGGGTGTGAGGATGAGGATGAGGTTGAGTGCAGGAGGGTATGGTGTCCACAATGGCAAGAGACTGGTCGGTGAGACCCTTGTAGTAGGGACTGTTGGTGCCGTCGATGCTGTATGCGCGGAAGCTGAGCGATGTGAGGGGGCAAGCAGAGGTGGTTTTCCTCCTTCTGGACCGAAACCTGCGACGGGTGGGTGAGATGTGGTTCTTCGACATGCTCTGATCGGAAACGTTAACGTTGGGTTGCTTCATGGTTGGATCTGGCAGTTGCATTGACAGGTTGTGTTCGCCATTCACCATTGTTAAGCCTAAGCTTGAAGCTCAAGCTGGATGCATAGAATGCGATGCGATGTGATATATCGGATGTTTCGAAGTAGGCGATGATGTCTATGCAACAAAACAGATAGGACCGTTATTCACAAGGTCCTTACCGCGCCGACTCTGTCACATTCACGTCTCATCATAAAATACTTACGTCCAAACATCTATTACTATTATCTTTATTTTTTCTATAATTATAATTTACCTAATTAAATTTTGAATCTTTTACAAATTTAAATATTTACGGTTAAATTTTTTATTTTATCAAGCATTTAAAATACAATTTTGCAAATTTTATTTTTCAGTTGTTGGATTTTGCCACTCTTTATAGTCGTTATAGAAAACATTCAAAATAGCTTAATTAAATTTTAAATTTCCAATTTAAATATTTTTAATTAAGTTTCTACCAAAGAATTAATGTATTGAATTGAGTTTTTTCTTTTAAAACAAAATTGAGGTGATGTGAATAAAAGTCACTGTTATTTTCTTATCATTAATAAAATTAATTTAAAAAATGGAGATTAAAAAACAAATTGAAAGAGATACACAGTTTAGAATATTTAGTAATACAAACAAAGAAAAAATAGTTTGAGATGGTTCAGGATTTATTTTGCTAGATACAAAGGTGAAGTATGGAAGACATATTCAGAGAAAACTATTAAAATATTTAATTGAGAAAGTGGCAATAGTCTCATTCTCTATATTATGTATTTTAATTTATAACGTGAGAATATACTATCATACTTATTCCACCTTTTTTAAAATCAATTGATACCATTTTTTGATTCCAGAAAGTTCGTAAGGGGTTGGAAATAATTATTTATTAATATAAATAATTATACTAATAAAAGAAATTGGTGTATTGTCTAAATATATTTACATTTAGGCAACAATAAATAAATTATATAAGAATTTGATAAACATGTAATATCATCACTATATAACATTAAACGAATAAAACTAAAGAACAAAACATTCCAATTCTTTTAATATTAGGTATTGGTATATGTCACAGTTAAAATTTACGAACAAATTTTCGGTCATATCACATTTAGTTTATCAATTCTAATCACATTCACCAGTACAAACAGGAAAAGATCGTAACTTTTCGAGCATGTTAAGCTCCATCGGTTTATCGAGATTCAGAAATAAAATAAATTATCAGCTTTTTTCTCTGAAGAAAATATGCCAAACCCACGTTTATGGATATATGCAATTGCATCGCAAGACTTTAAAATTTAACATAATTTTTTTTTCTATTGTAAATTCAAACAAAAGATTAAAACATGCTAAACTGACTATTTGTTTGATGAAGTTTACGAGAGTGACAGGGTCTTACGGTACAATATGGGAGACACAGACCTTCCTATGTTACAAAATACTCCTTGAGAGATGATATATACCCTATATATTGCCTAACAACAATCTAATAAAAGAAAATAGTAGAATGATCTTCCCTAACAGATGATATTTACTCTCAGGTTCATCCATATTTATATATCGATCAACCCAGAATTTTTAGATTGGGTCAGGACAGGTCAGGTTCAACCCTGATCAGATTAAGCTCTAAGGCTCTGTGTATTGTCAGCCACAGTCACTAACTATAGTTAAGGCTGCCCGGTGAACAAGCCCCTCCTAGTCCTAATGGGGTTTAAGGTGGTTAAATATATACAGTCTTACCCTTACAAAGGATGCGGCAATTTCAAACATTTCAACATGTGACCTTTAGACCACAAGGTTCCCCCTCGGAGAAGAGAACTGCCTGCCCTAGTCATAATATAATTTTTAAACAAAAGAAAACTCAAAAAATGATTTAAATATTACAGTGAAACCTCTTGCCTGTTAGAAATCATAAAGATTATAATTTGTGAAGAAGGAGACTATCCATAAAACTGGGTTTGCATTGCAAAACTTCATTCAACGAAACTGGTACCTTACAGTCATTTTGAACCTAGAGCTCCAAGGCCCCTACTTCAAAAGGGCTCACAAATCCCATTCACATAATTGAACAGAGATTCACAAAAACGGCATCATTATCCATACAGTGAATATAATGGAGATTTAGGAATTGAAAGGTCTGTATACCTACAAAATGTTAAGAATCCTTCCTATCTGCAGGCTCACGATCAACTAAGGCAAGTGGATCTTCTCCAGTTTCAGATGGGGGTTCGGACGGAGGGGGTTGCTCTTCATTTTCATTGTTCTCAGGGTGGAAATTGATGGGGAACTTCGTGACCCTGGGTTTATCAGACAAAATGTTCCTTTGAACCCGATCAATTAACACCTTTGGAGGGGGTTCCTCTCTCAGCTGCTCATCATCGTAATCATTGTTCACATAATAGCCAACACGAATAAATTCCTGTCCCAGATAAGAGCACGTCAACAGAAGCACTGTCACACCAATTATATCTTCTTCACGAATCTTTGATGGATCCGGTGGATCTGCCTGCAAACCAAACAGTATTTTCAAAGTTAGAGCGAGTGTGTGAGCAATTGCATGGTGCAGCACAGAATTCGTAAGATTAGTATTCATAAGGCTTGCCTGTAAAACGAAGCGATAGTTTCCAACGTTGACAGGACCAACAAGGACACTTTCTAATAATTGGTCATAGGTCTCATCTTCAGCAGATCCAACATATATAAGCTTCCATTCCAAATCTGCACCCACAAGATAGCATACATTGTCAAAACCAAACGTGGTAACGAAGGCCACAGAAGCAAGACGATATAGGAGTGAGATTACAGTGAAGAGGTTAGAAAAATAGGATTCACTCTGATTTCTCGACACAAATTCAACATGATAATTTAGACCGACTTTGTTCCCAGAAAATCACTTACAAGAAAATATTCTCAACAAGCTTTCATATTTACAAGTATAGATTACAAAATTTAAAATAACAGATAACAATTACCGGAACAAGGTCAAACAGTAAAGGTTGATTATACCCTTCTTGTTTTTTGCTTTAAAAAAAAAGCTTCTTCTAAATAATTTCACACGCTCAACTATCAATTTCTTATTCCAAATCCAATAAGTTTTGAAGAAAAAAAATTCAAAAACAAAGTTTTAGAAGCAATTAACAGAAATAGCAGAAGATATTTTGTCCATTCAGCTCGTTATCTCAAAGTAATGAAGCGCTGAGAGACAATCTTCTGGGAAACAAGAATTTGGTCAAGAAAAAGCTCTTTCGAATGTGCTCAACAGGCATACAAATTTTAGTGAAAAAAAAAAGGCACTAGACAAACAAAGCCTAAGTCATGAGAAAGTATCGTCTTACAGAATCATCAAGTTGCAATGGTATTTAGTTCTGGGTGGGTTACTTTGTGCCCCTATCGAATAGAATGAAAGACAAACAAAATTGTAATATTGATAAAAAAGCAGTCTTGTGCGAATGATTAAGCAGGGTTTTGGGTATTAAATTAGACGGAAAAAATTGGGGGTTGCAGAGATAATGATAAGAAAAGCGAGGATGAAAGAGATCCGCATCCTCGTGGGAAGGGTGAAAGAGAAAGATAGAGAGGGGATTGAGAGTGGAATGGAGCGATTAAGAAGTTAGAGAGTGAGGGTCTGAAGAGAGGGATGAAGAAACCCTAAAAGAAAGAAAAAAAGAGAGAGAGAAGATGTTACCGTCTTTGAGAGCGGTGAGACACTCGTAGGAAATCTCGAACTGAAAAGGGGTGAGAAAGGAAGCAGGGTTGTCGAGGACGGTGACGTTGGTGATGTTCACAGCACTCATGCTGATGCTGCTGCTGATTCTTCTCTTCTTCTCTTCTTCTCAGACAATGAATGAATGAACCAATCAAACAATGTTGGGAACCCCAAGAACCGCACTTTCCTGTTGTTGGCGGGAGAGGGTTTGAAGACACCAAAAAATACCTCGCTTTTCACTCCCAATTCACAATACAATTCCCACCCTCACACTATTTATTATCTTAGTTCATTTCAAGTTTCTTTTAACTTTATATATTTTTAATTCAATTATTATTATTTTTTTTCAGATTAATTGTTTAATTGATTATTATCTGTTTGTTGTCTTGATTATTTGTATTAGCTTGTCAAAAGAGGTTAGATTTTATAAATCAATTTAATTGTTAATGCATAAAAAAAAACTTTTTATGATTTTAATTAAAAATATGTTAAATAATAAGATTTTTATATTCATCCATAATTTTCATGTAATTAACTACAGATATTAAATGTAGGTGATGATGGTCCTCCTTTGTTACGTAGAATAAAAATCATCTTTTATCTTACGTTAATTATAATATCTTTAACATTAAGTACAAAAAATTAAATTTTTGACACATGCATACACAAATAAAATCAATAATGAGTCATGTTAATAATAACACATCAAAAGTTAAACAGCAAAAATTAACTAAAAGATATAAAAGTTTTGGATAGGAAAAAATAAAAATAAACATTGACTCAATTAATATAATTATTTATTTGACCAAAAGTTGTAGTAACGATGTTTTAAAAATAATAGCCTTGACCAAATTACTAACTTATTGGATTATTGATTGAATCCATGTACTGTGACTAGATCAAAGGAATTTTCAATAAATAAGTACTCTTTCTAAAATGACAACTCTTATAATTGCAAATATCATTAAACAATTAATTTGACTAAATATGTAAAGTATTATCAAATATATTTATAATTAATGACATTTAAAAAAATATTATATGGAACATAAATATTCGTAAAATTTAGTAAGGACAAGAATTTAGGGGAAAAAATAATATTTTATACAAATTGTAAAATCTCTTGTACCATTCTTTTTAAGATATGTTTTATGATAAATGAGAGTATTTAATAACACTTATACTAAAACATAAAGTTTGATGTGTTGAGCCATTTCTTCTCCTTTTCCATAATTTTAACCTGAATTCTAGTAGATTTAAAAATTTTAAATTTATTCTATAATTTAGAATTTTCAGTTTTCATTTTTTATAATGTAATTTAGAAACATTTTAGATCATATAATCCAGAACGTTAAAGATCATTTTCTTCTATATTTGTATCTATAACAATATATAAAGGGGATTCCCTTTTTGTGTCCACTTTTCAAAATACCAATTTTACCCTTTAAATACAATAATTTATTAAATTTTAAAAAATTGACCGTTACTTCTACAAACATTTTATAAAATCAGATATCTCTACTTCTTTTCTTCTTCTTTATTTATCAATGATTATTATTTTATCTGTTCTGATATATTTCACTTTTTTTTTAATAAATATAATTTTAATATATATTAACTTAATAATATTATAATATTATCACCTAACAATATATAAAGGGGATTCCCCTTTTTGTATCCACTTTTCAAAATATCAATTTTACACTTTAAATACAATAATTTATTAAATTTTAAAAAATTGACCGTTAATTTTACAAACTTTTTATAAAATCATATATCTCTACTTCTTTTCTTCTTCTTTATTTATGAATGATTATTCTTTTATCTGTTATGATATATTTCACTTTATTTTTAATAAACATAATTTTAATATATATTAACTTAATAATATTATAATATTATCACCTACTAATATAATATCACGCATATTTAAAAGATGCATACACATAGGCGCGATAGCGCGCGTCTGTGTTACGCTGGTAAATAAAAAGAGGATTCTCTCTTTTTGTGTCCATTTTTTAAAATACCAATTTTACCCTTTAAAATATAATTGTTTATTAAAATTTTGAAAATTGATTGTTATTTTTACAAGTTTTTTATAAAATCATTCATTTTTGCTTATTCTCTTTTTTCTTTATTTATCAATGGTTATTTTCTCATCTGTTCTGATATATATCACTTTATTTTTAATAAATAATTTTATTAAAAATAGGTGATGATGTCCTAGCCATAAACGATGGATACTAGGCGCTGTGCGTATCGACCCGTGTAATGCTGTAGGTGATGATATTGCTAATTTAAAATACAACTTTATATGTTAGGTTGTAATTTTAAAATAACAATGAATAAATTTGTTGGTATCTTAAGAAAATCAAGTGCATTACATAACCGTGTTTAGTCGGATGTTGATTATGGTTTCAACACTATGTATCATCAATTTCACTCATCCAAACCTACCTCAATTTCGACATATTTATACAGTATGGTTTTTTAAGTATTTATTTTATATGATTTTATATTTCACATTACTTTTTACACTTTCTTAAGATTTTTGTCTTAATATAAGAAACTAGTACGTTTATAAATTTTAATTATTTGTATTTCACTTAAATACACGCTTTTTCAAAAATAAAGAATATTTCATTTTAATTTTATAATGAAAGATTTTATTTAAGATCATCAAGAGTTTTATAATTTCACATTTTAATTTTAAAAACTTAACTACGAATTTTGTTATTAAAGATTTCCTTAATAACTTCATATATTTTGTTTAATAATTTTTATTCATTCACTAATTTTTAAAAATATTACAAAACCACAAGTAATATTATTAATAAAAAAACAAGATTACAAAATTTATAGGTTTTTCTTTTAGCCAGTAATAATGACTATTCAAAACAATAAATGAAATATTCTGGTCGAAAAATTTGCTATATGTCAACATCATAACATAACAAATGTTATTATATATTTAGAAATATAATATAATATACTGTGATTAAGTATTTAGCCACAAAAACATCAATTGTTGCAAAATTTATTGCCATTTTATACTTGATTTGTTAACAACATAAAATAACATATGTGTATAATATTATGTTTTTTTATATGATATTACGATTTCTTTAATTGATTTGGTAGGAACAGAAAATAATAATTATAAAATTTATTGTGATTTCCTAATTCCAATGAAAATTAATTTCCTCCAAAAGCATTATAGAGGTAACTTAAAGGATTACATTCTTGATACACAATTATTACTCTCTTCCTATTTCTATCCTTATTTTTATCTGTAATGCAGTTGAGAACAAAAGATTAGTTTCAATAAGTTTATATATATATATATATATATATATATATATATATATATATTATAAGATATTTTATATA
>Ga0209589_1005736_pt1 | contig 20969 bp, 11 predicted proteins | sample CowpeawhiteBW_FD_187525 | JGI IMG/M metagenome (GOLD analysis project Ga0209589, IMG submission 187525) | Root nodule microbial communities of legume samples collected from California USA - Cow pea white BW (SPAdes) (version 2) | ecosystem: Host-associated > Plants > Roots > Nodule | place: USA... | reverse complement strand
TATATATATATATATTAAGTTTTGAAAAGTTTTTATCATTTAATTTATATATATATATATATATCTTATTTATTTATGTATTTTTATTGTTTAAAAAATAAAATAAAAATCAATTTGGTGGATGTTCGTTAATAAAAAGAAATAGGATTTTGTCTCCGTACATAAGGTTCTTTTTTCAATAAGTTATCTAGAAAATATAAAAGTAAAAAGAAAGATAAAAAGATAATCAGTGAAGATATGGAAGAACAAATAGATTGAGGAATGTATTATCACAATATATCTCATTAATCAAGTTTAGTATTCTATTATGATTTATGTATTTTAAATTTATGATTCTCTTATAACTATTACGATGTTTTTCCCAACTTAAGTTTTCCCCAAATTAGTATGAACCCTAATCAAGATTTTAGGAATTATTTTATGAAATTGGCATGAACTATTGTAGTTTTCCTTATATTAGTATAATTCTAAATTATGAAATTTAAGGATTTTGTATTTTCAATTTAAATTTGTAAAATTTTATGAATGTATCTGGGTTGCATTGCAAATTTTGTTACACATAATAAATAAGTTGAATAGTCTTAAATTGGAATAGAAATGAAAAATATTAGAAATTGGAAAGTACATTCGTAAATCAATGTAGAAAAATAATTTAAGTAGAGGAAAATGAAAAGTTTATTTGTTTAATTAAAAAAATTATATATATAAAAAAATTTAATTTGGCACTGTAACACCCTAGATGGATATTACTAGATAAAGCATATATCATAAAATTTCTTTTGGATTTAAGACATTATATAAAGTTCCCAAGTGCGGGAAAATTTAAAACTTATCTCGCTGTAGTTCAATCACACTACTCCATCTTTATTACATGTTCATAATAGAGAAAAAGCATCATAAAATTTATTACAAAATGCATGAAAATAAAACATAGAGAACAATCCCCCATCGTCTGCCTCGCTCTGTCACTATGCATCGGCGTTCTCACCTGGATTCACATATGTTCCCGCGTGACAAGTCACATGATCATCGCCAAACACAAACAGAAAGGGTGAGCTGAGAAAGAAAAATAATACAATCAATAAAATAATAAAAATTAACCCGCACCCGATCTATCTTAGCACAATTTTTAGTTTATTGACTTCTTGATAACATTACACCCCAATCTCATAACCTATATGAGAAAGATCCATTCACAACCTTGGTCCTTAGGGATTATCATGCTTCCACGAACGTACCCGCTCGTGGTCTAGCTCTACGGACCTCCCCGCTCGTAGTCTAACTCTACGAACCTACCCGGTCATAGTCCAACATGCGTGAACACCTACTATGAACCTTCCCGCTCATAGCAGCCTCAAGTGTGAGCACGAAACATACGAACATCCCCGCTCGTATCCCCACACAAGAGTACAACAGATACGAACCTCCCCACCCGCATCAATCACACATCTCAAATCTCCATTACGAACATTCCTGCTCGTAACTAATCTAGCATATCCCTGACATTTTTAAATAGAAACACATGTACATACAAACATATGTACATTACATTAAAATGAAATGCATATGCACCGGTTGGTGCTAAAGTAAAATGTAGGCATACTGTGTAATATGGTCCTGTACAAAATATATATAACATGAAATTGATGTTAAATTTTTAAATAGAAACACATGTATATTATATTAAAATAATATGGGGTTAAATATGTTTTTGGTCCCTTAACTTTCAGTAAATTTTGGAATTAGTCTATTTCGAAACTTTGTACCAATAGTCCACATGCGGGAATAATTTGCCACGACCACAATTCGTGACACCAAGTGGAGTTCCCCAAAACGAATCACAGTCTGTAGTTGTCCCCAAACTACCAAACTCAATCAGTTACACTAAAGAGGACAATCTTCCGAAACCCCGCCGTACAAGTCACGATCTCTCACACTCCACTGGACTTCCAAAACCACCAAGCTACAACCTCGAGTGGCCACGTTTTACCCCAATACAAGTTACACTCCATCCAGACCTCCATCCAAGCCGTGTAGAATTATCCTCGTAGTCCAATTCAACACCCCAAACCGCCTGGCGCATCACACATGTTGCCTGGCTTTGTCTGGTTCCAGACCGCCTGGCGGACACCTCACGCCACCAGGCGCCATGCACTTTCTTAGAGCCTCTACCCGATCTTCTCTTCCTGGCGGAATCACCCTTTCCGCCAGTGCCACGCGTTGCAGGCTTTTTCTGGTTTTCCTTTATCGCCTGGCGGCACACCCCACACCGCTAGGCGCCACACTAGTAACGTCCTGCTACTAATTTTTTTGGAACTTTGGAGCAAGTTCCAAAGAACCCCAAGCACTCAACATACAATCCATAACATCAAATATGCTTATTCAGTCATAATCACATGGCTGGATCACAATCCAACACAATCACATACATCATGAATTCATTACACCATCACTTAAGGTTTCACAATAATCCCTTACACATTTTATTTTATCAATAAATCATGCCATATTGAATTTAACTCCAAAACATTTTCTACAATATTCTATTCATTCCAAATGCATTATGCCAAGCCCACAATTTATCATCACTATGCATTTTAAAGACTTCCAATCTAGCAACCATGTGTGTCATATATCTCCAGCTACAGACATCCAAACTAAGATCACACTGTTCAAACTAAAGAGCAACATGTTATGAACCCTCTGTCAAAAATTCAGCTAAATCAAATGGTTAACGAACCAGAAAATGTAGTTTTACGAAAACTGCGTAGACCAGAAAATTCATAGTCGCCAGCGACTTGATCTTGCCGCCCAACGAAACAAGATCAGTGACCTAGCGCCTAGTGGCAAGAAACCACCGCCCGGCGATCCCTACTGCACGAAAAATCCGAAAAACAGCATAATTGCACCTACTTTGGTCAATTTAAATGCACTCAATTGCAAATCACATAATCAAGCACCAATTATTCATCCAAAGTTATCCATATATATATATATATATATATATATATATATATATATATAAATTATGACTGTATTGATTTCCTAAGTTAATCTTTATATATATATCTTGCTCAATTTTATAATTTCGGAAACCCTTAACACTTTTGGTTATGAAATTGTCAATCTCAAGTGCCAGACAATATAACATAGAAATGTATATCGGTTACTTACAAAAAAAATAATGTAATCAAATAATGTATAAATAAATATTCATATAAAACTAATATATATAATAACCAAAGGAAATAAATTTGTCCCGAAATGGTTCAAAGAGAACCCATCACCCCACACATAATAAGGTTATGTACCCCATAACCGAAGAAAAGAAACATATGAAAACCACAAGAATCATACCATCACATACAGATTTCACAACATTCATCGGATAACAAAAGATAAGAAACGAAAACAGGTCTAACTTCCCCTAACCTGGAATTCTGTCTCCAAAAGTACTCTTAGAATCCTTCCTTACACCATAATTGATCTCCCATTTGATCTCCACCCTTGGGCACTCCTTTCAGCCTTCTAACACTTTCCTAAGTTATATTTTTAGGGTTCTAAAACTCCGTTTTGGTAGTCACACAAAAATGTCTTCCCAAGAGCACCACTCTCCTCCCTTTTCATCCATTATTAGCCTTATTAATTCTCCCTTAATTACCCAAAACGAAAATAACAATTAACACCATTAACATGTGAGTTCATTGGAGTGTAACAGATTATTCCATGCCTCTTTGGTTTCTTTGATGGCTACTAGGGTTTCTAGGTTTTCCCTAACATTGCAAAACCAAAAAAAAATATTAAAATGCAAATAAGTCAAGCTAAATTGTGCTAGTTGTAAGACCCGTGAAATTTAAATAATTAAATAAATAATTATTTAATAAATGCGGGTAGTGGAAGCCTTTAAGACATTAACTAATATTAAACTTGGTTTTTATTATGGATTTTATGTTTCAGTTATAGTAGAGGTTTTGAGATTATTTATTACTACTACACGGTTTTAATTTTTCCCGCATTTTGGGAACATAAGTTATAATAAATGAAGTTTTATTATATATTTCTTTATTTTATTATTTAAATCCGTAATATCCGGCCAGGATGTTACACTAGCCAAGGTTTGAACCTACCCTAACTCAATTACCAAACAATTGCACAACCATTCAACCAATTCATGTTTTGTAATAAATCCTACACCTCTAGGATTATATTATTACACACCATGATCAAGCATATTATTAAAATAATTAAACAATTAAATTAATATGCTAATGAAACAAGGCTTGAACCTAAATCCTCTCATAATAGTCAAGTACTCTTAACCACTTAAGCTACCATTGCTCTTTGTCTTCTTTATTCATATTAATGAACTTAGGGATTCTCGCCCTCACATTTATTAAATAAATATTTATTTATTTATTTATTTTTCTCAGATCTTACATTCTACATATGAACAAACTTCACAAACGTTAACCTGAAGCCAAGGGTGAATTGAATTAACACATCAGAACCGTACATATCGAAATTGTTTAATTTTCAAAATGAACTATTTGTACCCTGTGAAAGAAGAGTACTTTGATTCGCCACCACTATCCTCCTCATCGTCGCCAACGTCTCAAAATAGGAGGTGATGAATCAACAGTGGTTTCTCTTCCGAGGCCAATGGAGGGGCTTCACGAAGTAGGGCCACCCCATTTCTAACCAAGACTTATGATGCGGTGGAGGACCCTACCACTAGCCACATAGTTTCATGGAGCAGATCGATACCTCTTGCTTCTCTTCAAACACTTACGACTGCGGCCATTGTTCTCTTCAGTCCCATCTATGACCGCTTATTTGTGCTAGCGACGAGAGCTATCACTAGCAAACCCTCAAGCATCACAATGCTGCAAAGAATTGGGACTGGCATTTTTATATCAGTTTTCACTGTAGTATTTGCAGCCCTTGTTGAGACTAAGAGATTGAAAACAGCTCAAGAGTCTGGTGTTGTTGATGAACCTAAAGCAACTGTTTCGGTGAGTATACGGCGGTTAAAAACCCTAATCCTAATTTAATTTCACTATTATTTTTTTTTATTTTAAATTTCCCCTTCCACTTTTACGTCACTATGCTCTGTTTTATCATAGTTTCATTACTGGACAACCTTGTCATGTCACTGTCTAGTTAACGACATCTAGCTCAATTTAATAGAAAGGGTACATTTGAGATATTTAAAAAAAAAAACTAAATTAAAATTTTTATAAATAAGAATACCAAATTAAGATTTTGCCTTCAAAATAAAAATCAAAAAATGATTAAATCTTAAATAAAATAACATCGTAAATATACTCAAATAAAACGTTTTAAAATTAAGATTTATTCCACCACAAAGATTTAAAAAAGACTCGATTAATAGTTCTCAAATTTATGAACTCCAAACATAGACAGATATAAAACAAACAAAATTATCCGTGCAAAATAAAAGGAGAAAGACAAGAAGGGTATACGTACGCACCAGGGAACAACGAAACAGGGAAATTAAAAGAAGGGAACAGTGACGCCGCTGAACCAGAGACCCGACGGAGCTGCCACGCGAGGCGATCGGAACTGCGACGCGAGGCGACCAGAACTACGACGTGGACGAGCGGAGCTACGGCGTCGAAGGTGATGAAGCTCAAACTCGAGATCACGAAATAGGTTAGCGTTCGATTAGGGTTTTCGATTTGGGATTTGGGCTTCGATCTCTGCTTACAATTGGATTTTCGATTTGGGTCGTTGGGTTTTAGTTTGAGCTTAAAATCCGAATGCCAACTACATGTTTTTCTGTCATTTCATCCCGTTTTTCGAACTCGGTGACTCGGTCTCAAACTCGCGAGTCTGGTACGAAGTCAGCGAGTTAACTCCGAGTTTGAAAAATAACGAGTTTATAAGCGAGTTAACTCGTCAACAGTGTCATGACTCGCAGACTCTTACGGGTTTACGAGTCAACCCGCGAGTTCGATAACCTTGTTGGTGATGAAGAAGTTGAAAATGTTTCTAGTCTTGTATCTATTGTTTTTCCATCATTAAGTACTGAAGAACCAAGAAGTGTCAAAGACAACAGAAATGGAGTCAAAATCAATAATTTATTTTGTGATAGAGATGGCGTCAGTAATGTGGAAAGGAAATATGCAAGCTCATGCATAGAAGAAATAGCTTCTGATCTTGAAAGCCGGATTGGGAGGCTTGAAAGAGTGGTTGCCAAGCTTAAAGCAGAAACATTAGGTCATAAAGTTTAAAATATTGGAGTCAAAGCTGAACCATAGTGTCCTTTTTTGTAAATGAAGTCCAAGAATCCTTTTTTGCCATTATAGAGCAGAGTTCCTGAATCTAGCTAGTAGAACAGAATGTGTAGATTGCTAACTTGTATTGCTGGTTATTTTGATGCGATGGTCCCTCTTTTGGTAACACCTGTGTAGTTGCCTTTACTTGTTTTTTAGCAATGGTTATGTTAAAATGAGATATTTGAATTTTGTTTAATTCATTGATAATTCTCTTGACCGAAGTAACAATATTCTTTGAAACTTGAATATTGTCTTGTACTCAGAAGCAAATTCAAATTATGTGCAGACTTGTATGGAACTGGTTAAAAGAATAGCTAAGAAAATTACCAAGTGTGTTTGTTTCGGCTTTTGTACCGCACGTGCACATCGAATCTGATACACAACATGTGCAAAGAGTGATTTTAGGTTCTGTCCTTTTCTTGCAGGATTAAAGAGCATTGTTAATTCCTTCATTTCATTCTAGACTTGTTGAAGTACTGCATAGGGAGAATCTCCACTAGCAGGTCAGATGAAAACCAGAATCTGCATTAACATCTGTCCCTGCCAACTATGCCAGCTTTAGGTTCACATGCATGATTTCAGTTTTTTTGCATTCCATTTTGCATCATAATTGCATATCTCATATTAGCAAGGCAAATTAGACTTGTTGCATGCATTAGATCATAAAAATCAGTATTTGGATTTCTCTGGTCTATCAACAGTTTCTGAAGTTGCTAGCCTGCACTGTTTTCAGCTTTCTTGCATCATCATTAGTTGCATTTTGCATTCAGATAGCACGCATTGGGTCCAGTTTAGGTATATACATTCTTTTAATCTTTCATTCCCCCATTGTTTTCATTTTAATTTTAGCAAGGATAAAAGTACACTAAGGCTTAAGATTACCATCTTGGATTGATTCCCGAGTTAATTCCCTAAACTACATTAGGACGAAACTCGAATCTTTGTTTGAACTTGTTCAACAAGGATTGTAAAAAAATTTGTGTAAATGAACCAATATTATATTATACAAAAGTTGATCGATTTCCACATGGAAAACACCCATCTCAAACCCTGTAAATGTTGGCTAAGACAGCAGGTGCAAGAGCTAGTTTAGTCCCTCTTGCTAACTGTATGGCAATAGGAAAAACACTTTTCAGAATGGAGTTATATGATCTACCAGGGAAAACAAACCTCGACAACCAGCAGCACAAGAATGCCTCATGTTCCACATTGCTTTCATTACTCATGAAATACTTCATCCATGGATTATGATCTGCCCTTTTGGCCTTCGATTTGAAAAACATCCTAAACACAGTAATCAACTCTTGTTCTACTTCCTTTTCCTCATCACTCACAAGAGGTCTAGAGAAAGGCTCTCCCCTGACAGAGTAACCCCAACACACATTCAGATCCTGCAGGGTTATAGCTGCTTCTACCCATGAAAACATAAACGTGTTAGTCTTTGAACACCACCTTGGTGCAAGCTCAAGAATCAACTCATCATTTCTACAGATAAGAAAAGTAGAAGCTTTGATAGCATGGTCTATCCCAGCCCTTATCCACATATATTCATACTTTTGTTGCATCTGTTGAACCCATGTATTCCATTCTTGATTTGGATTATGCCATCCCCTGTATATCACTTCTAGTGGCAGCTTTTCGGGGTTGGAAGCAACTGTTGCTGTTCTTCCAGAAGAGAACATGTAATGAGGAGGATTTGCTGAGCCTTCCATGCAGGGTTTGATAAAATAAGCAGTTCTGCGAATTGGGTATCCACCAGATAATGATGAAACCATGAGTTCTTCTTTTGCTTCGATAATACTGTCCTGTGATAGCTCCATAATGTAGATGAAAATCAGCAAGTACCTGAAAACACAGAAAGAAGAGTTACATCAATCTACCAATGGATAAGAAACAACCCTACTGAAAAGGACCTTTGAACTTACCAACTTTTTGCTTCTTTCTCTTCTTTAAAACATGTCTTGCACTTGATCAGAGGGAAGCTTCTATTACTGATATTTTAATAAGATTTCGTGGCTCACAAAACAACACAACCTTCACTTTGTTTGAGTAGAATTCTTTGAACCCAAAAAAGAATGTGAGAACGGAGAACAGAGATTTTGAAAAGTCTTTGAGTCATATGTCAGCGTTTGAGTTCTAGCTCAGAACATGTAGTCATCAAAAGTTCCACACGTCACTTTTAATTGAAGACATCACTTGGATTAAGGAGATTTTTTTTTTTTTAACTATTAAAACTCCTTTAATTTCTATTAGTATGTATATCTTATAATTTTTATATTTAAAAATTATTAGTTTTAATCTTTTCACGTATTAGTTTTTTATGCTATGTTTTTAGGTAACCATTATATATATATATATATATATATATATATATATATATATATATATATATATAGAAATGCTATGTTTTTTATGCTATGTTTTAATATATATTAATAATTTTCATATACGTATAGTTAATTAATATAATTATGCAATAGAGAGATTGTGTATTACACATGTTATTTGTATTAGTTTCACGTAAAAACTTCTAATCGTGCATCTGATAATATAGAAATTTTTTGTCTTATAGAAAAACATATCGGAAATTTTGTATTCTCAGTAAATTTTTATTATTGAAAAAATGGCATTTTTTTCATTCTATTAAGAGTTTATTTGTTTTATTTTATTCGTGTCACCAAAAAAGGTCTTTTGTTTACACAAATAATCAGTTTTAACAATTTTTAAAAATAATCAAAAGCTGAAAACAATTTTCATAAAGTCAATTTTGTTTTAGAAAAAAATTTAATTATAAACAGACATGTTAATTTCTCTTTTAAGCCCAAAATAACCCACCTGGGAGAACTACGCCTATCATTTTAACCCACAGCACATAAGTCAGCTCCAATCTCCTTTAAAACTATATCCTATTTTAATGACCTATTTAATGGGGATTTTTTAAAAAGCTCCAAACCCCCAAAACCCTGAGTGTAGTGAGTTGGGACAAGATTAGTGTGGGTTTAACCCCTTTTCCATAAAAACTCTTTTGTTCACTGCCAATTGGAAGTTCTCTCCGAAACTTCTTCTCACCCACGAACCTCGTTCCTTCGGTGCTCTCCTCCGTTGAGACCACGCCAAATACATTATTCGTAGAACAAACCCACTCCCAGTTCCGCCTCTGAATTTCAACCTCTAGTAAGTCTTCTTTTTTTCTTTGTTTTTATTTTTGTTTAGCGTTGGTTTTCTGTTTGATTGGTGGCCAAAATACATTTCTTACGTCCCTTCTGAGGGAAAGCAGTGGATTCAATCCTTCTCTATAATGATTTTATTTACTGGTCCAGCGGTAGAGGTACTTATACGAAGGGATAAAATTGGAGTTCAACCAAATTCAATCAAAGTGGGACAATTGAAGAGGCCTGGTAATGATCTAAAGACTTTTATTTTTCATAAGAATATGTGTAGTGTTTTTAAATTGACCCTTCAACCTAGCTTCAAAATTTTTTGGTTTTCTGAGTTTCTAGTTAGAATTTATTTGGTTCGGTATATGATTGTCAGAATTTGAATTTACACTTCTATGTCTTGTGATTGTAAAGATATAATCCTTTTTGTAATATGTTTTGTGGGTGTTGACCTGACCACACTCTGGTTGTGAACGTGTGTTTTCTTGAAATATTTTGGTTTATATGTTAACCAGCCAAATATTGTGGGTGTTTGAACTCTTTGTTCCCATGTCTTGAAGTGGGCCTAGGAGTTGAATTCATATTTTTAGTTTGCATCTAAGTCACATTGATCCCAGACAAGACGAGATATTAAGGCCATACTGTAACTCATGGCCTTTCTTTCATCTTGCTTTCCCTGTTCTGCTTTTTCCTTCTTCTATTTTCTCTTCCCCTGTTTTGTGGGGATGTTGTGTGAAACCGAAAGGGATCCACACTTTGCTTCAATCTTTCAACTGAATAAAGACTTCCCCAACACCTTTTAAAACTACTTGTACCATGGTTTATAGCTTAACTGTGTAATTCTTTACTATTATAATCAAGTTTAAAAATTTACTGCAAATATAAGTTGTTATTAAAGTGAAATATAAAAATATTAATTACTTTAATGTTTTATAACACCTTTTTCACTCTTGTTTCAATTAATAAATTAAATAAAAAAAAATGAGACATTGACGTTCACAGCTTTGGTGACTTTACTTTTCTTTTTCTTTGTTGAGGGTAGCCGTGAGCCTCATCCTATCTTACTATAGAAGAAAGGGTATACAGTTGAAGTGTCAATGCCTCACATCCTTGTAAGTTAGGTGACCTTTATTGCCCTTTATTCTCAGGAATGGAATTCCCTATGATGATTTATAATATTGAAAGTAGTGGACTGAATTCCCTTGAGGAGAAATGAAATCTGAGGGATGTTCTTCGACCCTTAAGATCGCCTTCCTTAATTCTTACCATGGAAGCGTTTGGAGTCATAGTTGTGCCATATCAACTAACCAATTATGGAGTTTTCCCACTAGGGTTTTCCTTCTGGGTCCTCCTCTCCTCCACTTGATTCATATATTAATGAGGCATACACCCTTTTTACCATCGGACCTGTTACTTTTATCCTATTACTATTGATCTTATTGGAAACGACTTTTTGTCACCATAAGATTCAACGAAAAGGATTTTAGCTTCTTTGGTTCTTGATTAATGTCTCAGCTAGAAAGTGGGAACACTTACATCAAATATTACTTTCATTTTTTGGTGGCATGTACTTTGTTGACTGATTTGGTGCCTTTTGTCTGCTTTTATTAGTTCTGTTTTAGTTGAAAATATACAATTTTTGTTTGATGAATCGATTAAATATGAGTGAGAGGAAGTCGTTTCTAAACTCAAATTATGAGTCATTGATATTGATAAACCTGACTCGACATTTCTAAATATGTTGAGAAATACCATGGAATAATTTTAAGTAGATCGCTCAATTGGTATATTTATCATGTGCAGAAGGGCATTGGAAAAGATTGTCCCCCTCCCTTTTCATGTTCTCTTTGCAAGGCGCATATTCTTTGAACTCAGGTGGCAATGTTCACACTTTTGGATTTTGGGTTGAGCTCATTGGTCCCCTCATTCCTTCCAATTTCCTTTGATTGCTCCATTGTTTTCACACTACACATTAAGTAGTAACCATTTCAGAGAGAGTTAGTTTTAGCAAATTAGACATGATTTTATTAGGTACATGTTGTTTGAGCACAATCCCATCAACAACACCAGCATACCCTTCTCTACCTCTAGGGTCCTACTTTGATCTGCACAAGCCACTTCTATATTCCAAACCATCCAAATTCACCTCTCTTGTAATCAATGGCCACAGAAGGATGTAAGTTGCATTGTTCTTGTCTTCCCTTTCCATTAATATCCTTCTTCCTTACTCTGAAAAATCTAACCATTAAACTAAATTTACAGCTGTGATCTCTTTGATTTGCATCAGGAGCATGTCCCTTATGAAGTGGCATGGTCTTGGCAAAAGGAAATTGTCAGGGACAAGAGGGCACAAATTGAAAAGGAAGGAGATTGTAATGACACCCTTATTGTTCTACAACACCCTCCTGTTTATACATTGGGCACTGCTAGTACTATGGAGAACCTCAAGTTTGACATGAAAAATGCTCCTTTTAATATTTATCGCACTGAGCGTGGTGGAGAGGTTACATACCATGGCCCTGGTCAGGTGCTTGCACTAAATCACTTGCTACAGTTTAGATTCCTATTTTTATTTATTTTGTATAGCAGTTCATAACATAACTGTGCTTTGCATTACAGCTAGTTATGTACCCAATTATCAACCTCCGAACACACAAGATGGATCTTCATTGGTACCTTAGGACTCTTGAAGAGGTTGTCATTCGTGTTCTTTCTTCAACATTTTCAATTCAGGCTTCTACGGTGGAAGGTTTAACTGGTGTTTGGGTTGGTAAACCTCTAAATCCTATTTATATAACACTTGTAGTTTCGTATTTTTTTCTCTGCACCACCTGCTATGCTTCTGAATTATCTTGGTTGTTTATTACACATTAGCAGATAATTGTTTGTCCTTGGACTGTGTTGTTTAACTCTAAAGTATTTTCACATATGATCCAATAAGATTTTTCTGTCTTAGCTATAATATTTGTGTACATTTCATGTGACATTCCCTCAGGGATTTTTGAGATGATAAGTTTTTAGTATCATCCATAAATTTCAAATTAAATCAAGAGTACAGACAACAACATTTCTAGTTTTCAGCAAAACGGATGAGACTTGCTGCTGTGAAATAAGATTATACAACACATTTGATTATGCTTGTGAGTTTTTCTCTTACCTTAGCAATGCATTACAGGAAATGAGAAACTGGCAGCTGTTGGCATCAGAGTGTCTAGCTGGATAACCTATCATGGCTTGGCACTTAATGTCACAACAGATTTGTCTCCCTTCAAATGGATCATCCCATGTGGAATTCGAGACCGTCAAGTAGGAAGCATTAAGGAGTTGGTGAGAGAGGGTGTTGGTCGTGGAAGAGCTGATTTGCATCATCTGAATGATGCTAGTCTTATTCATATTACACATGAATCCTTGCTTGAAGAATTCTCACAAGCATTTCAACTTGAATACAGTTACAAAAGCATTTCTTCCTCCATGTTGTATGAAAGGAAATGAAGCTCTCTTACCAAATAACACAGCAAGGTTAAATTTGTATGATGGTCTAATATATCCCTTGTCTCTGAAAAATATCATCTGTTTTGCATTAGAACACACTTGTACATACTTTCTACGTTTTACCAATTTCTTGAGATGAATAGCTAGATGATAAATTTTTTGAAACTATTGAGATTGTGGCTCATGTATCTTGAGGATGGCGTTTGGTTTGGAGATTTATGAAAAAGTTATCATTGGATTAGACTCTTCTCTTGTAAAATAAAACATTTAACAAAAACTGGAATTCATACATCTTTTCAGTGAATACATAATTCTATTGTTTGTTCAACCGTCATCACAATCGTCAAAAAAACCCAACAATGTAATGAATAGTTCTCTATATTGTGTTTGAAAAAATATTATTCATGCTCGTTTTACTGACCCTGTTAATTTGATGGTTGCTTCAGAGATTGAGAAATGTAAATTTCTGGGGTCTATTTTTTTATCTTCGGAGTTTGAGAAATGTGAATTTCTGGGGTCTATTTTTTTATCTTCAGTGAACACGAAAAATTAGTAGTGAGTTGATTTATATCATGATGGTGGGGCAACTTGCGTTTCTTTTCTTTCAAATCACGTGGTAGGTTTTGGGTGGACTATATATACATTGTTATAAACTGCGAGATACATTTATATTATTATATTGATTTAAGGAAAGATGGCCAGAGGTGAGGTTTTAGAAAAGCAAGAACGGGTAGAGAAAAGGAATAATGGCTTTTTCAAACAATATAAAAAGTGGGGTGGTGATTTCTTCACCCAGAGATACTTAAATTAAGTACGGGTTGTTTATAAGCAAAATGAAAATGGTGATGTGATTATAGACGGTCCTGTAGAGTTTTATTTGTTTGGTGAAGCGTTATATTTATTATGATGATCAAGATTGTAGTATAAGTTGGTAATTTTGTCAATTTCTGTCAGTATTTGTCTCTACGAAAGTGTCTAATTCTTCATTATCATTAATTGATTTTTAGAATGATGGAACCTTTGGTTTAAACAACACGTCATCTTTTAATGGTAATTTATCTTAAATAGATTATTAAAGGAGTTGAAGTGAAAAACTTGTTTCACCATAATATTTAACAAATCTATCCTATTTTATGCTTCATTTGGTTCAATGAAATATTTAGATTAAAGCTGAACTTAAACTACTTACTAAACTAAACAAATACACCAAAGTCAAAAAATAGAAACCAAATCTAGATTTTATTTATTTACAAAATTAGAAATTAAACAAAATAAGACCTAAACTAATAATTGTATTTAAAAACACTATTAACACAAATTCTTAAAATCAAGTAATTTTTATCCTTTAAACTAAATCTGAATTAAAAAGAAATTACAACAGAACAATACCCAAAAAGAATTCTACTAACTATGAAATATTCAACAAGACAGAGACTTATCACACCCCACACTCCAGGAAAAAATCAAAAAGAAAAACTACATAAACATAAAAGAGAAAAAAATTACAATACTGAATTGAACCACACACTTTCACAGCACTGCTGCAACCTGAGAGCTTCAGATCTTCCAAAATCACTTTCCAAAGCCTCAAGCTGGTTAAAAAGAGGTCAATTAGAGTGGATGCACTAGAAATTACTCAAACCATGCTCTAAGAATCAGAATTAGCCTCACCAGGTAGGGTTTCACTCATATCACTCAAGTGTTTAAAGTTAAAAGTCTGTCATCACATCATGAAAGTTAGCATTACCATAAATTTGAGAAGGCTCTAATTTCACTATTTATCAATCAATGCACTGAAGATCTCAAGGACCTGATTCAAGCTTATAACTTGGCTGAGGTAGGCTCAAAAAATCAGGGTCCAATGCAGAAGAAATTAATCATGGTGAGCTATTTGGCTAAGTGGTTTTGAAAACAAAGAAGGCCTTGACCATTTCAAAAAGGCAATGTAGATTAGGCTATGTCAAAGAGAATCAACTCAAATTTTTCAATACTAAGCAATCAAGAGTGAATCATACATGAAAAATTATAGGCTCAAAAGCTTACAGGACTAACAATTTGCCAAAACTGGTGTAGAGTAGGCTTCAAAATAACTTATTCATCGTCTCTTAACTTACCTACTCCTAACAAGCTGAAACTTTATAATTATGCATGGCAGACTAATTTGCTAACTGGGAAACAGCTATGGTGCCTAAGAGTTGTTCAAAACAGATTGCAAATATTTTTCTAAGAGCAAACGTTACAAAAGACTCAAGACTAATCTAAAGAAACTATCTAAGAAAAATTAAAACAGCAAAAGAAAGTACTGAACAAGTCCATAACAGAGAAATAAAACTCAAAACAAGAATTGACTATTCAAACTAACAAGAAAAACTAGAACTAGAAACCAGCATAGTGAAAGAAATCAGCAAACCTAATGGCTAAAACAAGACTAAAACAGTTTCTAATCTAAAAACAGCAAAGAAATTAGCTAAGCAAGTTTAAAATGATAAAAGCAAGATAAAAACTATGCTAATTACTGTAGAAGTAATTAGTATATCTAGGCAATCATGATGTGTAAGCTAGGAGGTTGAGTGTTGGATAACCTCTAACCTAGCACCTAGTTGTAGCCTTTAATGTTTCAACTTCTTTGTATCTCCTTCATCATTTATATAAATATCAGGAACAGTAGAGGGGACTAATTAAGCCCTCAAGCATATCTTTGTCTGTTTTAATCTCAATTTTACTATAAAACCTGGAATTATACTACTAAGAGAACAAAACTTAGTTAACTAAACCCAAACCAACAAATGTGATCATATTCGAACTACTTCTACAATTTTGCATTAGAAAAGTATGACTAAAATTAATGCTCACTGCCAAAAACACTGAAACTAAATCAAAATATCAAATATGAACTGGAATCTAGCTAAAAACAGCAAGGGGGACTAAATCAGCTACCAAAATACTACTAAATTTTGTATCTGAATCTAAATCTGCATCTATAAAACTGAAACATAACACTAAAAATAACAAAAACAGAACAAAATCAAATAGATCACTACACAGTAACGTAATCGTAAGTACCTAAACAAAGTTAAATCAACAAGATGGGATTAAAACTATATCTACACACTAAAAACAGCAAAGAATGTATATTAATACTGCAATCAGACTACGAAACAGTGAAACAGATTGACTCTTGAAAGGTTAACTCAAACCATATTCAGCTAAAATACTATGCAGTAAATACCTCAAAAAAAAAAGAAGAAAAAATTACGAAATAACACGTGCCAATCATTGTTCATTATCGTTAATTATTTAAACGACATAAGTAAAAAATGACCAAATTGAACAAAATTGATAAAAATTAGGACCTAATTGAACAAAAAAACAATATTAGAACTAAAATAACAAAACTGAACAAAAATAGGGACTAAATGTATATTTTAACAAAAAAAAGTAGTTATCTTTAATTTAGCCTAAGTCAAATTTTTTTTTTTTAGTTTATATAAAAAATAGATCAAATTGGGACTAACACAATTAAAGGATGTCATAACTAACAAGTTTAACATTCTTTATCAATGCCAATTAGTACCTAACAAGTTTAACATTCTTTATCAACATATAAGTAATGAAAGTAATTTTCATATCAATTAGACGAATTTTACCACATTCAACAAAATCTTCTCCATACATAAAGTCAACCTTGTCTTTTCATCATGTTTACACAAACCAGTTATATCAACTTTGTGAAACTTTGGTAGTTAAAGTATAATCGTAAGAATAAACATGCATTTAAGCCATGAGATTCATTGCACTGTTCAATGACAGTGCCCTTTACTATGATTTTGCTTTGCTCTCTATAATATTATCATTTACAATTACTCAATCGTCTCATGCTTACTATTTCTAGGTTCTAAAGAAACACTGGAACACAACTTCACCTACATGTATAGTATAAAGAGAATATGTTCATATGCTCATCAATTTTGAACTAGTTCAACCAAAGCATAAGTACTCACAGATTCAGAACAAGACCATACATATATCATATGCAGTAAGTTGGAACATTGGTGGGTCTATACACAAAGGTCCTGACATTGTGTGAATATCCTGATGGGTGATTGTAACTGAATTTAACTCCCAAGCTGCCCTCACCAAGTTGAGTGCACTGTTCATGAAAACTACTGATTGGTCGAGCTAGACACGCGTCCCAACGATCACTCTCTGGCATTGTCTCGGCCACTGTGTATATGCCCTTGGCATCTGTGAATGCCTGATAGTTTAGAACTTCTCCAGACCTGGTGATGCAAAGAACAGCAACCTCAGCACCTACATTGGAGCACTAAAGTCAATTACCTTTTTGTTAAGAGAATGAGATATTAGTCTAATAGTACGTTAGAATAAGTTAAAATTGATATATGGAAATTACATTCTGATGTGTGAGTTGCAGCAACATTTTAAAATGCACCAGTAAAAGGAATCCTGTGTGAATCAACATAGGCAACATTGCAAGTTTAAATACTTCTGACTGATCGATAATGAAGTAGTACAGTTAGAAAATGGTGAAACTAACACCCATAAGAAAGGGAAATACAACATGAAACTGAAGGGAGAAATATGCATGAATATACTTCAGTTTCAAAGCAATTGTAGAGGATGGCAAGATGACCAGTGAAATCTCCTTAGTTCAGTTTTTTGTATGATTGTTAAATTTCAAAATTAAACCATCACCCGAGGAATGATATGAAAGTTGAAACTATGAATCATCACCCAAATGGTTAAATCTGAAAATGGAATTGGATTACATAAAAAACCAGATACGGATGAATAAGAAAGAATGCTTGTTTCAACCCAGTTAAACAATCGGTGGACAGTGATATGGCTTATTTACACCAGCAAAAAACAAACAATTTTCATCAGAAAAGGAATACACCATCCAGAAACTCAATCAAAACGACAAAAATTGAAACAAAACGCATATTGAAGAGAACAAGAGAGTGAGAGGAAAACCTTCAACCACATGATCTTCAGGTCCAAGAGAAGAATCTCCACAAACATCACAAACAACTCTTCCATGGATTTCACCAGTCCAAGCACTCACACCCAAAACAAAAAGCAAAAGAATCAAACCCATCACCGTCTTCTGTTTTTCCATGGTTCAGATTGAGAAAAACAGCAAAAAATGACACCTTTCTCAGAGAAATGCTTCTGGGTTTACGGGTAGTTTTCTTTTAACTCTAACACTGCATTGATATTTCCACAACACAATAGGTTAAATACTGAATGAATATACCTGTCAATTTAGCCCATTTCACATGGGCTGGGGCCAAAAAAGCCCACAGGAAAAAAATATCCACAAAAGCCCTTGGGGCTAGGCCAACCCATGGGCCTTCTTTAACATAAAAAACTATTAATTATACATGCAAGAATCCTGTCAATTTTCAATTAAGCCCTCAAGTATCGAATATGTCCCATGGTTAACAATGTTTATAATTAACAAAAAATGATAAATAATATTGAATAATTATAACATCATCAAACTTCTATACTTAAACCTCAATTACAAAACAAGAGCTGAAATTTCTTTCCTTTCCTGAAATCCCCCTGGAATTTCCCCACTTTCACTTTGTAATAGTAATGGCACCTAGAAACAATAATATTCAACAAAGCCCTTCCTCTTTTGAAGAACCATGAGAGTTGTGTGGTGGAAAGTAAAAAAGGTAGATTATGATTTCAATTGGCAACAAACCATCATATACAACTATGAAATCAGCGATAAAAATTCACATAATTTTCACATAAAATGTCAGAATAAGAAAGTATTCCATACAAATTTTTGGTCCCAAAATCACCCAGAAAAGTAAAGCAGAGAGAGAAAGAGAAGCTTTCCATGAAAAGCCTTGGAAATTATATCATCGTGGAGTGAGACCTAGTTTCTACAATTAGAGCAGCAATACTAGCAGGGTCTATCAGTTCCGCCATGAATTGGTAAGAAAGAAATCAGATTAAACACTTCACTGCTCCAAATGAATCATATACCAATAATCCAAGAGAGTAACAAAAATTTCTTTACCTACACCAGACTCAATGATGATCCAAAAGTCTGCAACAAAAAGATAAGAAGATATGTCGTTAGTTAGCGTGCAAGAGTAGGCTTGATCACAAAAGTTAATGAAGATTCCCAATTAGGCTCTTCAAAATAAAATAAAATAAATTGCATTATATATGGTAATCAGAAAATCAAAATTAACTGAAAGAAAACAATCAGTGAAAAGTAACCAAAGTGGGAGGAACAATTTCTGAGCGCCGCAGTGTAATCATTCAAAATGATAATCACAAGGGACCACAATCTCTCCAACTTCCCATAATAACAACTTATATTTGCAGTAAATTTTTAAACTTTATTATAATAGTTAAGAATTACACGTACCCTACATACATATTAAGCCATGAAACATGGTACTAGTAGTTTTAAAATGGTGTTGGGGAAGTCTTTATTCAGTTGAAAGATGGAAGCAAAGTATGGATCCCTTTCGGTTTCACCCAGCATCCCCACAAAACAGGGGAAGAACAAAGGGAAGAAGGAAAAAGTAGAACAGGGAAAGCAAGATGAAAGAAAGACCATGAGTTTCAGTATGACCGTAATAACCTTTCTCTTCCTGTCTAGGATCAATGTGACTTAGACGCATATTTTTATTCAAGACATGGGGAGAAAGAGTTCAAACACCGAAAATATTTGGCTGGTTAACATAGAAACCAAAATATTTCAAGAAAACACACATTCACAACCAGAATGTGGTTAGGTCAACACCCACAAAACATATTACAAAAAGGATTATATCTTTATAATCACAAGACAGAAAAGAGTAAATTCAAATTCTGACAATCATACACCGAATAAATTAAATTCTTACTAGAAACTTAGAAAACTGAAAATTTTTGAAGATAGGTTGAAAGGTCGATTTAACAACACTACACATATTCTTATGAAAATAAAAGTCTTTAGATCATTACCAGGCTTCTTCAATTCTTGGTCACACTTTGATCGAATTTGTTTGAGCTCCAACTTTATCCCTTCGTACCTCTGTCCCTGGACAGTAACAAAAATCATTAAAGAGAATGACTGAATCCACTGTTTTCGCTCAAAAGGGGCGTGAGAATGTATTTTGGCCACCAAGAAGAAAACCAATACTCAACAAAAATGAAAACAAATAAAAAAGTAGACCTACTGAAATTCGGAGGCGGAACCGGAAGTGGTTTTGTTCTACGAAGAATGTATTTGGCGAGGTCTCAATGGAGCATAGCACTGAAGTGGCGAGGTTAGTGGGTGAGAAGGAGAATTTCGGGAAGAACTTTCGATTGGAAAAGACGTTAAACCCACCCGAACCATGTCCAACCCTTCACTTTGTAACAAAAATGACTTTATGAAAATTGTTAATTTTTACTTTTTTCAGTTTTTGATTATTTTTAAAAGTGTTAAAATGATTATTTTTAAAAGTGTTAAAATGATTATTTTTGTAAACTAAAGTACTGTTTTGGTGACACGAATAAAATAAAACAAATAAACTCTTTAATAGAATGAAAAAAATGCCATTTTTTCAGTAACGAAAATTTAGTGAGAATACAAAATTTTCAATATGCTTTTCAAAGGGCAAAATATTTATATATTATCAAATGCACGATTCTAAGTTTTTGTGAACAAGACATGCCGTTATTTAAGTATAGAAGAAAGTTGACATTGAAACTAGTATAATAACATGTGTAATACACAATCTCTCTCTATTACATAATTATATCAAATAACTATACGTATATGAAAATCATTAATATATATTAAATTTAAAATAAATTTAGTGAATAAAATATTACTTGACTAAGTGATGTAATTGTATAAACCAATGTTGTTAACTATTACATAACATATAATTTTGCTCTTAATTTCACTTCACTTTTGTAACAACATAAATAAATGATTTTCTTTGAATATATATATATATATATATATATATATATATATATATATAAATATAAAAAAAAA
>Ga0209589_1005734_pt1 | contig 20970 bp, 15 predicted proteins | sample CowpeawhiteBW_FD_187525 | JGI IMG/M metagenome (GOLD analysis project Ga0209589, IMG submission 187525) | Root nodule microbial communities of legume samples collected from California USA - Cow pea white BW (SPAdes) (version 2) | ecosystem: Host-associated > Plants > Roots > Nodule | place: USA... | reverse complement strand
CTCCAGCTTGAGGGGGAGTGTTAGATATTGTTTGATATTATTAAGATATTGTTAGATATTGATAACCACAATATCAAACAATATCTTCTATTTAATCTTTTTATTTTCAGTTACTCTTTTTACTTGACTCTCTCTATTATAAATAGATTACCCTATGTGTGGTTTATACACAAGGGAGATTAATCTCAATCCCTATTTTCTTTATTCTCAACAGTTTCTTTACAACAAAATAAACATATAAGTTTACGTTAGACAGTCCGCCAAAATTACCGGAAATTCCGCTTTCCATATGTTAGCATGCTCTGTAGGAGACAATAGTACAGCCATGTTTGGTTTCCAGCAGCCTAATACAGCAAGATCACCAGTTAGATACAGGAGGTGACCATCTTCTAAATCTGCTTCCACAGTCCAAATGATCTTGCATAACTCATCAACATTAGTGGCTGACTTTCCTGCGAAATCAGACAGCCCAGGTCTGTTATTCATTCATTCTAAAATGGAGTGAAATATATTAAGAAAGACAGCATGATTTTGAACACTAATTTACCAAAAGGTAGATTTTGTACCCATGCAAAATGTATATTACTGAGAGGGGTTATTTGATGGTAAAAATGCAGAATGAGGAACAATCTTTAGATTATATAAAAGGATGAAGAGGAGTATGAACACAGTTCCAAGTATTTTTTTTTTCTTTAAAATCAAAATCTCTAGAAAAATGTAGCAAACATCAAGAACAGGGGTTGTTACGGTTGTATGCAGCATTTACCTCTGCAATACATCATCTAGGTCAACTTTTTTGGCTTTTTCCTCCATTTCACAAAAAAAAAAATAAAATTGCTCTCTATTCATAAAGTTTGCTTCCAATTATATTACAATCGCTTGAAATTTTAAGGGGCATACTCCACTACTGCTTAAGAACATATTTATAGAAGCTTATTGAATACTTCCTCCGTTCCACTATATTATTAAGATTTTGACACAAGTATTAAGGAATGCAATCAATATTTTGAATTCCATAAAAACATTATGTATATGCCCTTAATCTCTCTAATTAATTATTCATTTACTCCTACTACCACACAGTACTTCCACTAAGGGTAGTTCTAGAAAAAATTTTATTGCATCATTAGTTTTATAAAATGACAATTACCTTGGAACATATTTTTTCTCTAATGTGTCATAAGAAGTGGATAGAAGGAAGTAGTATTTATCAACATAATAATCCATCAAGCTAATTCTTTAATTTTCTTAATCAGCAAAGGCAAGGATGCAAGAAATATAATTCTAACACAACTTAAGGATGAAGCACATGTTCTAACTCTTAATTCCTAACTGTGAGGAAATGACTTTATTCAAACGCCCAACATTGAAAATTTAGAATATGATCCAGGGAGATATAAAAAGCAAACATAATCAACAAAAAAGGAAATTGTAAAGCTGCTTTAATTATGGGCACCCTTAGCCCACCTTAGTTGCACCACCGTGGGGGTTGCCTTACTTGCAACCTCAAGGTGGTGGTTTACTCCACATTGACTAAAAATATGACTTGAATAGAGTTTATATAGTTTGGATAGTCATCACCTTATAAGTTAGCTTAATGGGGTTCAGTTCAGTCCAAAATCTTAGAAGTAATTGCCTATTTAGCTCGAAATAAATCCCTTTATTTAATGGATTGAAGGTTGATTGTCTTATGTTGGGAAGTTGTCTTAATTGCAATCCACCAGACCTGCCTTAATTGCATACCATGGAAGAGGGTAAGTTTAAAAGTATTCCTTAAGCTGGTAGCCCTAATCATGAGAAGGAGTGTTTCAAAGCCACCTTAATTTGGTCATCCATGGGTATGCTTTCATTGCAGCATGAAGGACCCATCTTGTGAGTTGAGTCAACCTTCAAACTCAAATCCAAAGATCTTAATTAATTTGTTACATCAAATATTTTTATGGTAATTATATGTAATTCAAATTTGTAAATTATTACTCAATATTCTACCTCAAACTCATGATATCTTCCATTCCCAACTTGACTATGAAAAATTGAAGTGATCATATATCTTATTTTACAAATATATTAAAAACAATTATATGATTTGGACTTCAACAATGCTGTTGTCATGAGTATCCAACAATTCAAAAGCAAATCAAAAGGAAGAAATTAGTAGCCAAGAGAAAGGGGATAACCATACTTAAAAAATGAAGTTATACACAAATAAATTATCAAGAGCTTACAAAAGTATGTTCTAATTACCTTTATCAGTCGATAATGCAGCTAAAGTTCTGACTGATTTATGGTTCTTCATACCGTAGATGAAGCGAAATACACTGTGCAATGGTACATGATGGCATATGTGTCTGTTCCAATATTTGAATACATAAGTGCAAGCAATTAGCACTAAAGAAAGCGTATCCATCAATGCATCAACATAATTTATCACCAACCATTCTAGCTGTATCATTCATACTTCTTTCTGTCCATCATTATCTTATCTTTCAAATATGAAGGCATAAATAATAATGACTTGAGATCCTTAATCATCCTACTAAAACATTTTTAGATGCAAGACCTAATAACCACCAGTCAGTATGACAACCCATTACCATTTGCTAATGTTTGCTGGGCAAAATGAGTGCACAGTACAGTAATTAAATAAAAAAGTTCTCTTTAAGCAAGAACACTGTTCTGTTTTAACAAATAACTCAAGTAGTTGAGCAAATGATGAGAAACCAACTATAAGTGTGTAGCATCTAAAAGCTTCAGCCAGGCTAGTCTTTGTTCACAAGGTGAAGGAACGAGCAAAGCTAGCCATTCGGTCATCAGACTCAACTGCTGACAACTACACAAGAAAGTCCCTATTAAAATATATCCAAGGCATCTTTGTTTGAGTAGGCTCAAAATCACCTCACTTGCGCTTCGTACTACAAAAATGTGAGAAGGACGAAAGAAAAGCACAAGCCATGAACATTCCACCCAACAAATTTCCCCCATCACTAGTCCAAACTTCAGTTTGATTCCCCACTCCCTACCAAGCAAAAAAAAAAAAAAAAAAAAAAAAAAAAGAACCAGTAAAAATCAGAACTTTTATTCATCTAAACTTCATTTCCATTCCCTCCCTTCTGTTTCCCACCCACTCAAACAAAGGGGTTGAAATTGAAAAGGAAGAACTTTCCCCCCCAAAAAGAGAATTCCAAAATCTCTAACCACGTTGGCCAACATAACAGCATGAGCGAATTGGGTACACACTGATTCATCCATTCGTGCAAACAACCTTTGTGGGTGGTAGAATACCCAATAGAGAATAAAGGGCAAATAACGAATAAAGGAATTGGGAAATAGAGAAAATGTGAAAAGATACAGGAATAGCTACCTCTTGGGTGGGATAATGAAGGGGTTGTTGGGGCGAAAAAGGTGATGAGGGTGCGTAAAAGCAAGTTCAGCCATTAAGAAGAAGAAGAAGAAGAAGAAGAAGAAGAAGAAGAAGAAGAAGAAGAAGAAGAAGAAGAAGAAGAAGAAGCAATTGCAGATGAAGTTATGGTGGGTATCTGATAGTGTAAAGGTTGAAGTGGTTCATGAGAGGGTGGTGATGAGTGTGAGTGAGAGTTTGAACGAGAAAGGAAATGGTTATGGATAGAAAGATGGATGGGTGGTGGTGTGATGGTGAATGGGGGCATAGGGTACTGCACCAACACAAGATAATGAGTTCACTTGGCGCCTTCTGTAATTACTACACTATGCAAATTGTTTATACACATCAATAAATATAAACACTTGTGTAAATAAAATAAGGGCTTAAATTAAATTGATGTGTAATTATAAAAATTACTTCAAAATTTTAAATTTTCTTTTAATTTAGTTTTTCCTTCTATTTTTTATAAGAAAATTTAATTACGTATACTCAATTAAAAAAACAATAACAGTTCGTAAATTCAATTAAAAGAAAAATTGGACCTAATTAAAATATCTTGAATGGTTTACATTAATTTATAAATTGTTTTCACAATACTCCTTTAGCTTTTTGTATATTACTTTTGAAATTATTATCGGCACCTACATTTTTAAATTCAGGTTTCTTACCTCCTTATATCGGTATTGTCACCCCCAATAAATTTTACATAAAAATGCTGATCAATGTTTACAAGTGTGCTAATGTCCCTTTTTATTCGCTCTTATAAGTTATTCGTAAACATACCTAATTTACTTTCTTTGAATGAACCTTTTAGTTAAGTGATATTTTTTTTTTGTTGGATTTTTTATTTACTGGTAAGTTTTTTTGTAAAAATATTGAATATGTTTTTTTTTAAATGAAGTTTTCAATTGGTAGACTTCGAACTATTTAAGTATATAATTAGGATATAAAATAATGTGTGACTTTTACAAGATAATTTTAAATAATTTAAGCGTGCAATCACTTATATGAGCGGATAATACACGATAGACTCAACAAACAATAAATTTTTCAATAATTTTTCAATAAGAAGTGGTACAATTAGTCGAACAAATAAAAAATTTAACTAAGACAGACTCTAAACAATGGTTATGATATTGTTAAAAAATGAATTTTAAGTCTAATTCAATCTCATAAAATCAACTTATAAGGTGAGTTTTTCACTTACTTATATATTATGAAATTGTCTTAATTCTAGTTAATGTAGGATATGCAGCATAATAAATTAATGTTTTAAGTGAAATTTAACTTATTTAACTTAGTCAAAGGAGAAGAGTAATGAGTAACTAACTTCTTATCATTGTTATTTATTATTATACTCTTTGATAGGATGATCTTAAGCTTTTTGAATTGTCCCTTTTCAATATACGACATTGTTACATGCTTAAAAGAATAATAGGTCTAGTGCCTAAGAAAAGAGACACAATCCTTATATATAGAACTTTGACCATATCAAAGTGTTTGGCATATATGATTGTTATGTGAATGTGATGAATGTTAATAGTAAGTTAAACTTAGTGACTAAATGGATCATACTCATAATATAACTCTCATAAAAAAAATAGTGACCAATTAAAACATAATCTTTTCACAATCAACACAAAATACAATTGTTGCTTATAATTTAGAAATTACACAATTTTCTTAGTTGTTGTGTGATCCACTCATTATCTATCAAAAGAAATAAAATATATGAATTGTGACTATAAATCCTATAATAATGAAATTTTGTTTATGTGTTACTATATCAAAATTTTTATTAATGAATAAATTATATGTTTATTCTATTTCAACATTAAATGACATTTCTAAAAGTAAAAAATACGTGCACAAAATAAGTAAAAAAGAAAAATTATATTTATAAAAATATCATCAAAGTACATCAAATGATCATATTATAAAACTAAGTCTCATTCCTCTTACATTAACCTTAAAATATATTGGGGGCATGTCTTTAATACATGTTTGGCAATCATTAACTTAATGTTAACATAATCAATAATTAGGACGGGGCAGAATTAATTGAACTGTTCTAAATTATTAACTACTATGGTGATTGAAACTACTTTAAGGTTTCTCATCTTAACCAAAGTAGTTGAAACAATTTTTTTACACCCATTTCTTCATTATCCTTTATTTTTTAATTTTTTTAGATATACAAATATTCACTTTTTATTTAAATCATTTCATCATGTATAAAATTTATTGGTGTCAAATAATTCTTTCCTAATAGTTAATGCAACTGGAAACTCCACAAGCTTTATGAAACCTACAACAAAAGAGTAAATTAGAACTGTGATGGATTTTTCTCTACTCACATATTCACTCTCTTTTGATTTATTTTTACTGTAATGTTTTTCAAATTATATAGTATATGGTGTATGTAGTTATTGGTAACATCTCTTGTTATATCTCTATATTTTTTAATTGTTGATAAATGTATACTACTAAAATTGTACTAATTTAACTTGCATTGATTTAATTAAGGTGTTGTAATTTTAAAAATAAGATATTGCATTTCTTCATCATAATTAAGTGATAATTATTTTCACTTTATCACAATATTGATAATGATAATGATTATATATGTTTAAGAATATATTATGTAATATTTGAATGTGATACTATTAACATATTTTTTAGATATATAATAAATCAATAGTTATATTAATTTAACTAAAACACTTTTAATCTTGAAATAGTAAAATAGGTATGGTCTCGTGAAAACATACGTTTGTTTATATATATATATATATATATATATGCTTTGTAGTTTTTCGTTGTTGTAGTATACACTTTCCACAATTCAATAATTTAAGTATGAAATATAAATAGAAGATGCATTTTAAATATAATACAGTTTGGAAAAGAGTTTAGTTCATAACAATTCAGTTTATGTTACAGTTCAAGTCAGTTAAATGTAGTTCAATTTAGTTTAGTTTGTTATAATAAAAAATAGTTCAGTTCAGTTTATCTGAATTATTTTTCAGTTCAGTTCATGTGAACTATTTTCTAGTTCAGTGTAGTTTTTAATAGTAAGCAGTTCGATTCATTTTGGTCAGCCCTATCAATAACTACTTTTTTTAACATGTTCACTTATAGCTAAATACTTTCGTGCTTATGTATTTACTTTGACTTTCAATTTTGATATTATTAGTCATAAGCATTGTAGCAAAGTTAAAACAATAGAAATTTAATAACCTAGATAATACATAATATTATTGATGAATGCATATTCAATCATAGTTAGAACATTTAATCTTAACTTTCCTAAATTTTAGTTGGGTTTAAATCTATTGTTTTAACTTCAATTTATTTAATTGAGGGTAATTGGCAGATGTTAGACATTCTAGGCAAACGAGCCTAATTAAAGAGTCTAGTATGTTGAACTTCACTAAACAATATGATAAATCATCCATGAACTAAACATTGATGCTATGAAGTAATGCATAGGCATTTCCTAAACATTTTAATTCGTGCTTTATGCAATTGAAATATAAGCAAACTCATGATGAAACAATAATAGATCATCTAATGGATCTATAGACGATGCTAGTAAGTTGATTTGGAGATTTTCCAATAGATTAGAGAAGATGAGATTGTAAGCTTAATGAAGAAATAAAGTGTTTTTTCATGACTTGTCTGATATGTATTACTAGAATTATCTACTTTGTGCACCATTAGACTCGTCTACTATGAAAAGCCATTAGACTCATTTCATGATTTAAAGGCCTATTAGATCGCCTATCGTGTTAAACCTTTTACAAATAGAATCTATTACCTTAGAACATCTTTTGCACTAGATTCTTTGCACCAAAATATGATATTTTGGATAAATCTTTTGTGATAGAATTTGTTTGAATTTTCTTCCACGTTGAATATATACTAGAGAATTTTTCAATCCATATCATCTACCACCTTAAAATCTCTACAACTAAATTGGTAAATTTGGATTGAATGAATCAAAGCCCAAAGATTTTCATCTCTAAAAAACATATTCAATTTACCAAAGTCTGCAATAAATATATTTCAATCACCACCAATTATTTTTCATCACTCATCGCTTACCATTGCTCATCATACCATATTTTATTTTCTTGTTTGTAATGTCTTTTGTTGTCTTCTGCTTGGAAAGATAAACCTTATGTGTTGATTCTCCTGTGGTTTCATAACTAATTCTAAGGTTACATTTTCTAAAATTTCTAAAAACATAATCTTTTTCACTTACACTTTTTCAATTCTAAGTTTTACTCTTAGGATTGTTTCAAAATGCTTCTTAATGTGTTCTCTAATTAGAATTCTCTAATTAGAATTCTTGTTAGTTTGCTTAATTCTAATAACCACTCGTTTGCTTAACTCAAAGAGGTAAAGAATAAAATCTTACACGTATAGGCTTATAACAGATGAAAAACTTAATGAATTAATTGTTGTTTGTTTGGTTAATTCAAATTTGTTTATAAATTAAATGAATAATAACCATATGATAACTAATGAAAAATTCATCTATGAATGAATTGGAGAATAGATTTATCTTTATATAATTATTTTATTCATATTGTCTACAACAAATTCCCTTTTATTGTTATTTCATGTTCTTATGGAGAATGTTTTTTCTAACATGTCTCATCTGTAATTTTTTTCCCATATAGAGTCAATTAAAAAGTGATTTTGAACATTACAAAATTATATTCACATACAATTTTAAAATCATACAACCATAAATACATCCAATCATAACAAGCTTTTGGACGAATCATAATTTTATGGTGGTCATATCTTTCTTTTAAATTATTCCACAATACATGAGAACCTTCAGAGTAAGACATTCAATTTTCAAGACATTCAATTTTCAACCCTTTATGGAGGTGATGACAAAAAAATCATAGTTTTAGCCCTATATTGCTTAGATGCTTTATTTGTTTCTTTAATAATATCACTAAGACCTATTGCATCTAAATGTGTTTCAGCACCTAATATCCAAGATAAGTATTTTTTTTTTCTATAATATCAAGATCACAAATGCAAGTTTTGCAAGATTTGACATGTTTAGAACTAACTCACAAAAAATAAAATATTAATTGTACCTGATCGATACTATTTCGGTGCGGAACCAGACGATCTCAAGAACCATCTGTGTCAAACCTCCTCCTGTTCCTCCCTGGACTCCTCCTAAGTCTCCTTACCATTTGCACTTCGGGGATGGGGGTACCTGCAGGCACTCCGACGCTCAAGTCAGAGAGTGATTGATATGGGGTGTAATTGGTTAGTGAGAAAAGCGTACTTTTACCTGTTCACTAGGCCTTAATTTATACTAATTTCTTAATGGATCTGTTATTATTATTTGCGGGTCGTCTGTATTCAAGGATCGATTCTTTCCCTTTCCGACTGAGGTTGCACGCACCGGTTCTTTCCTTATTGGCTGAGATTGTTCGTCTGTGTCTTTGTTAAAGATCAGCTCTTTCTATTCTGAGATTTGTCCGTCTGTACTTTTTGTCAAAGATCAACTCCTTCCTTTTTTGGAGTTTGGCCGTCTGTACTTCTCAAATATCAACTCCTTCTTTTTGGGGTTTGCCCGTCTGTACTTCTCAAATATCAACTCCTTCCTTTTTGGGGTTTGATTGCGCGCTGCCCCTCTGTACCTCTGTGTCATAACCACATGTTCTGCCTGCCACCCCTTGGGCCGAGATGTACTCGGCCAAGAGGGCTGGGATGTACTCGGCCAAAAGGGGCGGGAAGTACCCAGCCACTATGCTTATTAGGCTGCCAGCGTTGTGCTGGATCCAAGCCGCCGCAGTTGGGCCAGAGTGTAAGGATGTTCACACTTGGGCCGGGATGATCCCGGCCATTTTCTCCTTGTTGGGCCGGGATGTACCCAGCCATACACTAACACCAACCCCCCTAGGCTCGTAGTGAACAAAGTTCACAAGAGGCTATGATGTGTTGTTTTGGGAAATGGTGTCGAGGCGTCCCCAACAACTTGCGTTTATGAGACTTGCTTTAATTATGGGAAAGAGAAAGTATTAACTTGGCTCGCCGTTCGAGGTTGTCTTGTCATAATAATGAGATGGTGTAGGTGGGGAGTTTTAAAGGAGATGTGCCGACAACCGTTGGATGGAGCGAGATCTCATGGTGATGAGGGGGTTACTCTTATGAAAGTGGTCCACTATAAATAGAGGTGGGGTCTTGATGTTGTGAGGCAAATGATCCATTTAGGAAGTGAGCCACCACCAGCCGAGCATTTCATGTCTGCGCCATCCCAGGTATGTTGTCCTCCTCTGCTTATTATCTTTTCAGTAGGCATAGCGACTCTGAGGAGGAGGGGACCATGTCTGACTCCCCGTGCAGTGATAGTGTTCAGAGGAACGATGAGGACTCTGTGGGTGTCGAGGAGTTCTCGGCCCTGCGTCACCCGGGGTACGAGTGGGTAGATCCCCGAGTGAAACTCCCTCTGTATAGGTTTAATAAATCTGCCACCATGGTTGATTTTCGTAAGAAGTATGACATTCTAGCTGATACAGTAGACGATCGTATTGTTAGTGTAGAGCGAACCAGGAGTGGGGATAGTGTATGTCACGGTCGAGAAGGTCATTCGCATGATTTTTTCTACATGTACTCTACCTTAGTCTCTAATTTGCATGTGCCTCTCCCTTTCGATGATTTTACAATGGGAGTGCTAAGGGTGCTGAATGTAGCACCCAACCAGTTGCATCCTAACAGTTGGGCGTCCCTTCAGGCGTTCCGACTGGTCTGTCGAGTGTTCCATTTGAGACTCTCCCCGCAGGTTTTCTTGTAGTACTATTGTACGCATCTGGGGGAGCTGGTTAGTTGGTTGTCTCTAGTGGGTCAAAGCCACCAGTGTCTACTCGCGTCTTATACGCAATCTTTTAAAAGGTCTAAAACTGGTTTCTTTAAGGTAGTCATCCGGTCCGCTGGAGCTGAATATTTTTACTTTGAAAATGGTGAGCCCAAATTCCCGTTCTACTGGACCAAACATCCCACCCCATATTGAGTTTGGCCGAGAACATCCGTTACCCAGGAGGACCTGTATGTGCTATCTTATTTGGACCAATTGCCCAAGAAACTCTCATCCAAGAAAATTATTGGTGTGTTTAGTTCCTCTCGTCCGCGCGATGACCTTTTCGGTATGTATGCTCGTCTGACTCCCCATAGATATGCGTATGGTATGTTTAGACTAACGCTTATTTCTTTTTGCAGATATCATGGCTACTGCTGGTCTCTCTGGTAAAGAAGTGTTTCTGGAACTAAGGAGGAAAAAGCTAGAGGAGGAGAAGAGGAAAGGGGGTGAGAGTGCTAGCCGTGTTCCCGCGGAGATGACTTCCCAAAAGGGCGACCTGATGCCTCCTGCTGCGGAGAAGAAGAAAAGCAAACGTAGGGATCGTACCGCAAGGCCGAGTACTCCCCGGTCATCCTCTCCCAAGAAGTCTCGAGGCACTTCCTCTGTTGATAGTGCGACTGACTCTTTGTCTGCAATGTTTGATGCACAACTCAAAATCATCCAAGGCATAGAGGTTTCCTTATCGTCGGAGGAGGCTGAGATTGTTTCAACCATGCGTCCTGAGACTGTGTTGTATGCATTGAATGAATTTCATGCCAGGGCAATGGTGATGGGTCGCCATCTGAATACAGTGCTAAGCCAACTGCCAGAGACAAGCAAATTGGCTGCTGAGATAGAGAGTCTATAGAGGGAATTGATCTTTGACAAAGACACAGACGAACAATCCCACCCAATAAGGAAGGAACCGATGTGTGCAACCTCAGTCAGAAAGGGAAAGAATTATCCTTGAATACAGACGGCCCACAAATAATAATAACAGGTCCATTAAGAAATTAGTATAAATTAAGGCCTAGTGAACAGGTAAAGGTACGCTTTTCTCACTAACCAATTACACCTCATATCAATCACTCTCTGACTTGAGCGTCAGAGTGCCTGCAGGTACCCCCACCCCCGGAGTGCAGACGGCAGGGAGACTCAGGAGGAGTCCAGGGAGGAACAGGAGAAGGTTCGACACAGAGAGTTCTTGAGATCGTCTGGTTCCGCACCGAAATAGTATCGATCAGGTACATTAACAATAATCATATTTCGTGTATGAAACTATAAAATTAATAAAACAATATTAGTTTACAGTAAACAATGTAACCATAAAATGTGAACTAAATATAAGTTTGTAAATTGAGAATTTAGAATTTTAAAACATGTCCACAAAAAACACATAACATTCATCGTCTTATGAAGAATGCAAAAGAAAGAAAATTATAATTTGTTGATATACATAAAATATGGTTTATAACACTATAAAATATTAATAAAATATTTTATTAATATTTCTGTAAATTATGGTTTATAACTTAAAAAATAAAATATTAATAATAATCATATTTAGCGTATGAAACTATAAAATTAATAAAATAATATTAGTTTATAATAAACAATGTAACCATGTGAACTAAATAAAAATTTGTAAATTGAGAATTTAAAAATTTAAAATATGTCCATAGAAAACACATAAAGCTTATGAAGAATACAAAAGAAAGAAAATTAAAATTTGTTGATATACATAAAATATGATTTATAACACTACAATAAAACTTTTAAATAATATCAAATTTTATTGACAAAAAATTATTAATTATTATGATCAATTTAAATATCAATTTACAAAATAAAAAATTATTAATTATTAAAATAATTATTATTTTAAATAAAAAAATTATAATTAATCTCTAACATTAGTTACTAACGTGACTAATTAGTAACTAAAATAAAAAATAAATAATGACTAAAGTTTAATGACAAAAATCAGTAACTAAAAATTCATAAATAATAAATAATTTAAGTGACAAAAAAAAATATTAGTTAATATTATAACTAATTTAAATATTAAAAGTTATTAATAAATAAAATAGTCACTATAGTGAATTAGTCTCTAAATTAATACCTAACATTAACCGCAAAGTTTTAATAATAGTAACCTCTTTATAAATACAAATACAACAAATAATACAAATCTAAGTATGAGTATAAATAGAAAACCGATGTACATCATAAGACTAACTTATTAAAGTCATATATATTATTAATATAAATAATTAACTGTAGACATTAATACAAATAATTAAATATTATAAAGAATAAGCAACATACACGAATAACTATATAAAAGCAATAGATAATTATTAATTTATAAAAGTGGCTTATTAAAGTTATATATATATATATATATATATATATATATATATATATATATATATATATAATGTCAGGTGTGTATATCATGCATACATTTAAGACACAATAAACTGCAAAGTCCGTTTGAAGGAACAACTTTATGTAATAATAATCAAATATAAAGAATAATAATAGTAATGATAATAAATAATAATAAGGTAGACAAAATCTCGAAAAAGTTAAATAATTCTTACAATAAAAAAATAAAAATATAAGATAAAAATTATAAATAAAGAAATAATTAAAAAATGTTTGGATTGAAACACCTACATTGATATCTTTAAAGAAAAAACATATATGCGTTTACATTCTAAAATCGATCATAATTATATATAACAAAAGATATTTGAATTTTATAAACACTGATATTTTAAAAGTTTAAAAAGATAATATAAAATAAAGGACTGAATTTTTCTTATATAATTTACTGTTTTGTTGTATTTGTTGTTTCTTTTCTCATGAAAAAATAGATAGTACTTATAATAAATATGATCAAATAAAATATTAATTTCTATTAAGATTAAAAATGTTAATTCATAAATAACATTTATTCATGTACATAAAAACATTAGTAAACATAAAATTATTTATTTATTTTTTAAACTTACATTAAAGGTTTCTAGAAATATTCTGAAGTCCGATATAAGATGCTGCCACTCTCATTTTTTTTTCTGGCTAAACTTCTATTTTATTTTGAACATTCTGAAATTAAATATTTAGCTTTTGGCAGTTTAAACAATGGAAAGTATACAGATTGCGTGACCGTGTGTGTTGATTAGAACAGAGTGTGATGAATAAACAATTTTTGTGGAGCAAGAGTGAAGTACTTTACTCATCCTCCATGTTCAACAGTGGCATATTATGAGAAGAGATTTGAGTCAAGAAAGAAAAAAAGAGAGGATGATGACAGTAATAATTGGTAAATTAGGTGGCTAATCAGCAGAAAACAAGTATTGTGCTTGTCTGTGATGAGTGTCGGTGTCAAGAAGTTGGTTGAATTGTTAATTGTTGGGTTGTGTTGTGTGGCTACAACCACCACAAATGTGGCATCTTTCCACTAACAACATAATATTCAATCATGCTTCAACTCAATGCATCTTTCCCTTTTCTTCCCAACATTCACACCCCTTTTGCCTCTCTTGCTAATCCACACCTTCTCTCTTTCACTCTCATTCATATTCAACTTCTTCATCATTAATCATCAAGTTCTGCACGTCACCATCAACAATTTTACTGCTAACTAAATCAAAATAGATACTGTGAAGGTCAATTAAGCAGATTATGTTTGTGTATGTTTCTGAGCAGTGAGCAAGCACTTACATTCAGACAATTCCTTTCATGGTGTTTGAAGATCGAATTCGTTGGGCATCATTTTCTATTCTCAGCTTTTAAATAAACAGTTCAATAAAATATTTTGAAACAGATTTATTCATAAACTTAACTATAAACTTCAAATATAACTTATTTGGATGAGTTTCTACAGAAAGATTATTAAAAAGTTAAAAACTTTTTAAAAAATTTTATACACCACTTTTACCAGTTATAATAAATTCTACCATGGTTTTTATATTTTTCAAGCCAAAAGAAAGTAATATGCAAAAGTTTTCGCAGTTATTTAGAGGCCCTGCTACAGAGTCAGGAAATATATACTGAAAACATGAAAGTAGCACCACACAAACCTGCCCTATAGGCCTATATCAGTTTGTCTGCATAATTGTGCTAATCTGTCATTCCGCTGAGTGGTCGCTACTTGCATAAGATTTTGACAGAATCAACATCAACCAAAGCTATTTGGTAGGGCTAGTAACATAGATCCAACATCATACTTTGTTGTATTGAAAATCAAATTTTCAAAAAAAGCATTGACATAAAAAAGAATAAAAAGAACACCCCCATTTTAATAATGCAAAAAAGAACTTAACAAGATATCCTCCGTATATAGCAGAACCAAAACGATTAGTGGTTTTGTATTGTTTAGTGATAACTGAATCTTATTGCCAACCACAGATATTTACACACTGCACTATTATATACATGATGGTAATGAGAGTTGGAAAGGCAAAACAAATGGATTCTACAATCCATGCTATGCATCCAAATTAGGATCAAAATGCCCAACATAGAATTAAGGCTCAGAGGTACAAACAAGGTGGGCATTATGAACAAACATAATATGCAAGCAAAAAGTATACCCCTCATTTGTGCTAAAGAGCACAGACAGAAAAAGGGAAAACAAAACCCTCCACAAACTCTAGACCATAAAAGGCAAAAGGTTAAAGCTTAAAAAGGTGGCAGAACTCAGATGCGTGAACATCAAAACCCTCAAGAATATGTACACTACACTGTACATGGAACTCTCTTATTGGCATGCTCACTCATTTTGCTTACTGAAAGCAAGGTGTGTCATCTTCAGGCATCAAGGGAGTCCTGCAAAGTGGGCATGTGATGTTCCAGTAGTCCAGCCACTTCTCCAAGCAAGCTTTGTGGAAGAGATGGCCGCATGATAAACGGTTAATCTCAGATTCTGGTTCGAACTGAGTGAGACATACAGAACAGTCATGTTCAGGTCGTTTGCAGCAACACACACTGTCAAACCTGAGTGTTGGTGTCCGGCTTCTGAACTCTTCAATGTAACTCTCAGAGGGACTTAGATGGAATTCAAATGACTCCGGTGGAGCTTGGTAGGGATCTGGTGAAGAGGGTGAAGTGGTGGATGATGAAAGATGGATTCCAACAATGTGTAAGATTGTCCTAACAATGCCCTTGAATATGGAAATTGACAATACAGTGTTCACCAGAAGGACACATAATACTCCTTCAGATGGTGCTGGGAGACTTGAGAGGCCCATTTTGATCAATGCTGAGAGTCCTTTAAGGATACCAAGTTACAGATAAAATTGTGTTGAAAGTTGCAACTGTTGAAGCTCAAAACTGAGCTAAGAAGACACAATGGATTCCCTTAGGATCAGGAAGAATCCACAAACATGGAGATGAGGAACCAAAAAAGAGGAAGAAACACCAAGTATGGAAACTCTGTTGGTTTCTTCTTGATATCTGGCCTGTAAACCCTATAAAAGGAAGATTGGAACATTAAAAACTCAAACGAAATTAAGAGAATGATTCATTAATAAGATAGTGAACAGTCAAATAAAAGATTGAAAAAACAAAATGCCAGGCTTAAATTCTAGCTATAAATAGCTATCATAATATTTGACTTTACAAGTTATTCATCCAAAATTAAAATATCCATATGAAAGTGAATGACAAAATAAATTGCAAGAAACACACAACACACAAACACATATATTTGTCCCTTTTCTCAAGGGAAAGACCTGCTACACAGAAAAACTGGGTTAAATCCAGTACCCTCACAATCCTGAAATGAAAGAGAAAACATACAAAAATAGGAACAAAAAACTAAAATCCCATGTAGGAAACACGTTGCAAATTTTCCAGATTGAAAATTGAGAACACGAAATTAAATAGCAAGCATTCGGTTGGCGTCTTCATCATCAACGAGATCTAAGACAAACCAGAAATATTTTGATCAAAGAGAAATATCTTTGATCAAAATCAAAATAAACTTCTGACTAAAAAGTAGAAGGAAAATAAAATTAAGAACTTCACATGTCCCCAGAACACTACCCCATACCCAACACACGATCTAGCGATTTCGAGCAGAAACGCATAATTCTTAAAAGACCCAGAGAAGAAAATTGAAAACCCATAAGAAAAAGAACGCATTTTGATGAGACTTACGAAGTGGGGTTTGAAGATTACGGTTCTGGAATGATGGAAAATCCGTAATTTCTTCTCTCTTTGCTTTATAGATAGAAGCTGAACCCCACCATCTCAGGGATTCATTATTGGCAACAGTACCCAGTGCCTTAACCATGGTTACGCGTTACCTCTTTCCTAAGGATGCAGCCATAAACCATGGTTAACAATTTCCTTTTTTATAAAGAAAACTCGCAATTATGATTGGCAAATAGTTAAAAATAAATAAAAAAGTTGGGAAAGGGACAAAGAAGTTACAAGAAGCAGTATTTGTGCACTCATAATTTATGCTGGAGAATTAATCATGTTACCACAAAGTTGAGGATAAAGTTAACTATTTTTTATTTTTAAACCCTTAAACAGTGTTTCATGCCATGTTTCCAATTTTGGATTGGTATACTTTATCCTTATTTTCAGCCTCAATTTATGCTTACAGCAACTCAATTTTTTATTTTGTCACATACCGTAATAAATTATAAATACTTTTTAAGATAAGATGAGTTATTAGATATGCTTTCATTATTAGTATTATTTACAACTAGTGTATTCATTTTTAATAGTTATTTTAAAGTTCATACTGTTAGTACACAATTATTAACTCTTTTATCTTCACAAATATATTGCCCAGTTCATACATTAAATATATTTTTTCGAAAAAAATTCAATCTTGATGTATACATAATTATATAATATTGTAGGAAAGTAATTATATCCTTTAAATCTAACCCTATTAGTCAATATAAAAAGTTTATTTTCTATTTTTGGTTGTTTCTACTTTTAGGATATTTTTGGCAATATGGTGATGTGGATTTTATTAATATTTTCAGCTTTAAAGTTCCGTTCACAACTTTCTTCTTTAAAATTAAGCTTTATTTTTTTTTTGTGAAGAAATATTTTCAAATGATACTTTAACAGCCTTAGCATTTTATATTTCTTGTTAAATTTTATAAATAAACTCAGAAAATTAATAAAAATTTCTAAATTATGAATATATTCAAGTATAAGTTTGTTCTCCTTCATTTAATGTTTGTCACTTTTCGTATATCTGTCATTTTTAATTTAGGACATTAAAACGCTAATACTCTATGAAAAGGTTAGTGTAAATATACTCTTTAGGATAAAAATGAATAACTTTTTTTCCTTTTTCTATTTAACTTTAACTGCATATTCAAATACACTACTACTTTTAAATTATATCAACTTTACTATTTAGATGTCTCTAATAATTTAAATATTTTAATTCATATTTAAAATTTATGTAAATTCAAAAACATTCTAAATCTAAGCTTAAAAATAATTGTTTGCTGATAATGCAAATGGATGTAGAAACATAAAATGACACATAATTTGGTCAAGCACCATGAAAAAGAAAAAATAAAGGTCAATTCCATTTAAGAAAATGTTATTTAACACTATTCTCCAATTTAAAAATATTTCTACAAAAAGTAATATGAAAAGAATTATCGTTTTCCAACAAAGTGGAAGAATAGGAACAATTGTAAAAACAAAAAACAAAAAACTCATCGAATTGCTTACATACAATCACAAGGCTCTTTATGTAACATGTTCACATTCTTCTTTTCAGAAGTGTCATACAACTGAAGTAAAAACGTCATGTAGTTGAAGTGTATCAATGACACTCAAATAAAATACAAACAAAACTTTTATGAATACATTATACAGTTCCAATATAGAACGTTTTGTAATCAAAATTATAAATAGCAGCATCCTATTCTATACATAAATAACCTTCAAATTTACAATTTGTCATACCTAAGGAACTGTTGGGCCATTAAACCTCTAGCTGCACACATGTATATTCTGCACAATACATGGCAAAAAGAGAGGAACAAAATATTACAGCCTACAACAGAGTAGAACATTGTCTAGAACTTATCAAATTTGAGCCACTTATCATGCCATCACAGGCACTTGTACATGTGGCTTAGGATCAGTGAGGAGTTGACATATAAAATATGACAAACTATGAGCAAGATCAAGGCCAAGGACTAAAAGAATTTTGCATTAGATTAGAATGAAGAAGCAGGATTTGCCAAGTTAAACAGAAGGGCAATCAAAATTCATGACACATTGCCTGAAGGAGGCAGTTTGTGATGCTGTCATGTAAGCAGAAATTGCAATTGGTGATGTCCATTGCAGTGAAGGACACACAACCTGCTCCTGAGCTTACACTGTCTGTTCATTGTAATAGGGCCTGCTTGCAATCTTCTTCCCCTTTCAGAAAATCTATGCCCCTGTGATCAAATCAGACAGTTTGTCACTGCATGGATAAAGAATGTATCAAATTTCATCTATTTTTTCAGGTAAGAGTTATTGTTTTCTTTACGAATGATTCTTTCCTTTTATAGAACATGGTTAAAAGTTGTACACTCAGTAGCTTCTGGTTTGGCTCAAAGGGTCATAGTCATAGACATCACCGGCTTTAACAAATCGGCCCTTCACACGCCTTCTGACATCGGCCCTGGCCTTGCGAGAGGCATACCTTACTTTCTTCTCAAACCTATTAAGATAACCACAATTGATTTAAACCACCAACAGATCAAACAAATCCAGTAATTGAAAAGTAGTTATATTGCAAAGCTAGCAAATAATAAAGCAACTAGTAACAGGAAATTCTTATTGGCAGATCAGATTGTGTCAGCAATATCATGCACTAAAGTTTTAGCATTTGGAAACAAGCATTTGCATGATTAGTGGGCCTTCTTTTGGTAGAAATTTCTGGCACCTAATTAGTTCATCAATACAACTTTGTCATTCCAGCGAACTGGAAAATGATAGAGCAAAGAGAAAAGTAACTTGGCTTGTTAAGTTGGTCAATGAGATGATAAAACCGGTATTATATATGGTAATGAATGTGAGGTACGGCGTGCCAACAAAAAGCCATACAATAAAGTGAACCAGACATGGGGATCTTCTATTGGATGAGTGGTAATACAAACCAAAGATTTAGAAACAAATGTAAATGAGAATATCAGACAATCGCATATTGAGAACGAAATGACAAAACTTGGATAAGGCAGTTTGGTCACCTGCCAGATGATTAGTAGAGACAAGGACAAGACCATAAAACATCTAGTCAGGCAAAAGTCGACAGACTGATGGTATTAGCGGGATACTAGCCAGAGATATTCTATAATAAGTATAAAAAACTACAGTCTAGATATATAATTTCTTAAAAGAACTTGAGTAGTCCTTCTTGATCCTTCAATCTGTCCCTGTATAAAGGCTCCACCTAATAGGATACGGGTTGGTTGCTGTTATTGTCATAAATTCAGAGTCAAATTGACCCATGTTGAGACCAGCATAAAGCCCCTCTACTTTTATGTCAACCAAGAACCAATAGTAATATGGGGTCAACACCATCGGCCATCCTTCAGGAAATACAGAAACTATTTTTTTGAGTCAATATTTGGAAGAAGTTTCCATTTGATAAGAACTTCTAAGTCACCTTGAGTGGTTTTTCTTGTATCTAACCGTTGTTCTGGATATACTTCCAGAATATAGTCTTCAGTAAGGCAGGGGCTGGGTAGATGTGGCTGGCTGCCCCCCCTGGTGACTAGTGATGCTACTTGTTATGACTGGGGTCTCCCCTCTACCTCTATTATGACTACTTGCGACAATAGAATTTCCCACATCTATGGAGAAACTTCTATTTATTGAATATGGCCTATATGGCCTATACCCACTATTGCTCCTGTTTCCATTCGGTGTGTTCCAATTTTACTATAACTCTGATTTTTTTCCTCAACTACCTGAGCCTTCATCATCAATTTAACAAGATTAATGGATTTATATAATTTCACCTCTGCTTTAATGTCTTCTTTCAAGCCATTCAAAAATATACCTATCAAGTAATCTCGTTCAATGCCCTTCAAGAATCCCGCATATTGTTTACTTGCTCTATGTAATCTTCGACCGTATTAGTTTTTGTTAGTCCGGTTAAAATTTCAAAAGGATTTTTTAACATAGTGGGTTAAAACCTTCTTACTACTGCAACTTTGAAAGCGCCTCACGTGCGATTACATGTTTCCCACCATTGAAACCAATTTAATGCCTTTCCTTCCAAGCAATCATCACCACTTGCATTCTTTCATCTTCAGTTACCTCCTTCAACTGAAACTACCGGTCAAGCCTATTTGTCCACCCATAAGCTTCTTCACATGCAAAGATAGGAATATCAAGTTTCCTCCACTGTGAATGAGGATTCGGGTGGCCCCTATCTTCTTCAGCTCGTGCTCCAATTCCTTCATTCACTGTGGATGAGTCGTCAGATGGTTTCCCACCACAAGATATCTTTTCCACAACTACCATTAGTTCGCTAATCAAATTCTCCAGCTGCTAGAACATCTCATGATGTTCCTTTTCTGCTTTGTCATTATCTTGAACAAGTTCTTGCACTATCTTTTCCAGCCCATCCAATCTTGATTCCATTCTTGTATTCACCATGCCCCCCCCCCCCCCCCCCCCCCCCCCCCCCCCCCCCCCC
>Ga0209589_1005727_pt1 | contig 20990 bp, 12 predicted proteins | sample CowpeawhiteBW_FD_187525 | JGI IMG/M metagenome (GOLD analysis project Ga0209589, IMG submission 187525) | Root nodule microbial communities of legume samples collected from California USA - Cow pea white BW (SPAdes) (version 2) | ecosystem: Host-associated > Plants > Roots > Nodule | place: USA... | reverse complement strand
CGATGACATGGCGAAACTATAGGCATAGATTTTAGTTTAATTTGATTGTGGCCGTTGATGTAATTGAAAAGGCTACCTACCATACCAGTAGACTCTTCCTGCTAAGCTACCAAGTTTGACTAAAACGTAGGAGTGATAGAGAGATGGTCTTCCAAAACATGCCACCAAACTCATGAATATGCTTCCAATCAACCACCCTTCCATGCATATAAAACGCAAGCTAACTCCTCCCACATCTTCAAACACACAACTTCAGCAACCAAGCAACAACCCTCGCTACCACCAAAGTGTTGTGACTTCGTGAAACTTGCACTGCTTGATTCGGTTCCAAATTCCCTCGTCAACATCCCTATTTCATTAAGTTTTGTTGAAGAAAATTGAGATGGTGAGTGTATCCGAGGACATCTTGAAGGAGAATCCTAACATGTGTGCTTACATGGCACCTTCTTTGGATGCTAGGCAAGACATAGTGGTGGTAGAGGTGCCAAAGCTAGGGAAAGAGGCTGCAGTGAAGGCCATAAAGGAGTGGGGGCAGCCAAAGTCAAAAATTACACACTTGATCTTTTGTACCACAAGTGGCGTCGACATGCCTGGTGCTGATTATCAACTCACCAAACTCTTGGGACTTCGCCCTTCTGTGAAGAGGTACATGATGTACCAACAAGGTTGTTTTGCAGGAGGCACGGTTCTTCGATTGGCCAAGGATTTGGCTGAGAACAACAAGGATGCCCGTGTGCTTGTCGTGTGTTCTGAGATCACTGCAGTCACCTTCCGTGGCCCAAGTGACACCCACCTAGACAGTCTTGTAGGACAAGCTCTGTTTGGAGATGGAGCAGCTGCAGTGATCGTTGGTTCTGACCCAATTCCACATATTGAAAACCCATTGTTTGAGCTGGTTTGGACTGCACAAACCATTGCTCCAGATAGTGATGGTGCCATTGATGGCCACCTTCGTGAAGTTGGACTCACGTTTCACCTCCTTAAGGATGTTCCTGGGATTGTCTCGAAGAACATTGGGAAGGCACTTTCTGAGGCCTTCAACCCATTGAACATCTCAGATTACAACTCCATCTTCTGGATTGCACACCCTGGTGGACCTGCAATTCTAGACCAAGTTGAGCAAAAGTTGGGTCTCAAAGCTGAAAAGATGAAGGCCACTAGAGATGTGCTTAGTGACTATGGGAACATGTCAAGTGCATGTGTGCTTTTCATCTTGGATGAGATGAGGAGGAAATCGACTGAAAATGGACTTAAAACCACTGGTGAAGGACTTGAGTGGGGTGTCTTATTTGGTTTTGGACCTGGACTTACTATTGAAACTGTTGTTCTCCACAGTGTCGCAATATAACAACATGTCAACTCCATTGTTTTATTTTTATTATTTCTATGTACCAATTTTAAATCTTTTCAGAAATTTACATTAAAATTATACATGTACCACTTTTTATACTAGAAACCTAGAAACTTTTTATACTATATAGTTTCCTGGAATAATTTTTTATTCATCATTATAGTCAATTATTCAAGAGCAAAACAACCTATCAACTAGTATAATCTCTTAACAATCGATTAATTTAACCAAAAATTGAACTAGTTCAATCTGGACAATATGTGTAATCTTTTATTCATTGATTTTTAGTTTTATATATAAACTCAGAAATACTCATTCAAACATATCAAAACATATTTGGTTAGAAACTTAAAAAAATGATGTTAATTATATCAAAATGATACCTTTATACTCCAAAACAATGTACAAAATGTATCTAATATAGGTAACAACAACATATTAAAAGAATTTTAATGAAATAATGTTTTACTTAGAAAAACAAAGTTTGTTAGTATAAAATTGTTATACTTTGTAACATATGTTACGTTGAGGGAATCAACTATAACAACTTTAAAAGGAAAATAAGATATTAGAGAGAGGTGTTAAGAAATATCTCAAATGTAAAGCAATATTGAATAAAAGATGGAAAAAGGTGATGGTCCAATCAAGTGTGGCTACCTAGGTAATTTTTTGGTGGGTGGTTGCAACCAAACTTGTTATCCCTCCACTATTGGGAGGTAGAGGTAATCGTTGCTCTGTGAAACCAGCCTTACGCAGTGCCCTCTTGTCTAAGAGAGATGAAACTTATGCCTTCGTACAAGTTCCATCACCCAACTCCCAATTTGGAATGGGCAAGTCGGCTTTTAGCATCCACAACTCCAACCAAGGAGCCACAAAGTTGTTCCATCACCTTCATGCCCCCACTTGGGTTACAAGCTCTTATTATTTAGCTCGGCGAGAACACAACCTTGTCATCAACTATATAAATTTTCTTTTCTTTCACATTCTACACAATGTGGGACTTTTACATTACATTGCATAAATGATAAACTATACCAACATTTATAAAAAAATGTGGTTACAATGCACTAACACACAGTCACAACTTTGTATCTCTTTACATTTCTTAACAAACGCATGGTGTTGTCTCTTTTCCTTTCTTTCTCTCTCGCTTCATACCATTGTATCACTTGCAATTTTTCTTTTTGTTCTCGTTTTAAATGTAGATCGACACTTTGGTTGTCAATCAAATATTTTCAAAAACTATTTTATAAAAATAGAACACTAAAAGATGCATTTCAAAATTCAAATATGTGTTTTATTTTAAGATTGATGAAGGATGTTCAAAGTTTGTGAACTTATTTTACAGTCTAAAAGCTTATTTTAAGAAGAAAGAAAAAGAAAATAGGTAAAAGTTAAACCCTCTTTGCTTGTCAATGATGAACATAAAGATCATAAAAATATAAAAATAAAAAATCAATCTAGTGCTTTCTATGTTTCTAAAACATTTGATCATTTCAACTATTTACTAGATTGTTAGGTAACCATTGAAATAATGTATGAGTTATTACTTATTTTTCATCTTTCCTCATAGGTACAACACTACAAATTGTCTTAAAAGATATTTTGCTCTACTTCAAACATTCATGATTTCATAAAAGAACGATGGAATATGGTTCAAGCACAATGTTCATGGATCACTTTTCAAGTTGTAGTTTCCTGTTATTCACTTTCACAATTAAGAGTAGGCCATCCATAGTTTAAGCACTCACTACTCTGTTAAGACTATGTGCACACAGGAACCTTATCCAATATTGTTAGTGAAGAACCTGTGTATCTCTTCACACTATATACCCTAGGGATTTTCTTGAGAAATCATCGTTGTAAATCTCACAAGAGCTACCACACCATGATGCAATAATTGTATCGTAAAGACAACACCAGCAAAGTTGTACTTGGCATTCCATCATCTTAATGCCCCCACTTGGGTTTTGTTACCTATCTCAGCAAATGACATGTTTTGTTAGAGGTTTATGAGGACAAGGTTATTTTCTGACTTGTCTTATGTGTGTGTAACAAATGCGAAAACCAATAAGATGTTAGAAACGTTTTAAAAACCTTTACTTATCCGGTTCACTACAATGTGATTCACTTGTTGTGAAAATATTATATAATTTAATGGGACTTAATTATGGATAGATTATAAAAATTGCTATAAACAAATTCACATGTCAAACTCACTCAACTAATTTATCCAAATTTACGTATTGAAAATTAATATTATTTTTTAAATAGAAATAATGTATTCGATGTACTATTAAATTAAACTTTCACCTTAATATTACTTCCTTTAAGTTTTAAATAAAGTGATTTTTAAATTTTTATTTTAGGTTAAATATTTTGTCTCTAAAAAATTAGTAATTTTTCATATGGCGCTATGTTAAAATTCACTTTGATCTTGATAAATTTTTTTTTATTTTCTATAAACTATTTACTATTTTCTTTTATGTTATATTCTTTTTATTAAGCGACAAATAGATTGTTGAAAATTTGCAATACTTAATTTTCATTTGCTAAATTACAATTTTTTTTTTGTTATAAATGCATGACTTATTAAACATCAATATTAATTAATCTTCATATACTCTCATGGGTATATTTTTACTTCCTATAGTAGATCTCAACTTTAAGATATTTGTTTTGTTACATTTGTTTAAATATTGTGGGTCATTCGGTGTATGAGTATTATTCAAAAATTTGATATCCCAATTTTATCATTATTATCAATGCTCTAATTGTATGTGCAGTTGGTCTTGCAAGAAATAGATCTAGAATAGTGTTGCAGAATTCATAACTATTAAACATTTAAATATCATATGTGAATCTAGAACTTCACTTTAATTTTTACTAGCATGTGTAAACTCAAAAATACTCATTAGAATATATTAATGCGTATATTATTAGTTATGTTTTAATTTTTACATCTCAAACTTAAAATGTTGTTAAATATATTAAAGTGATACATTTATATACTTTAAGACAATGTATAGAATATATAAGAATATAGGTAACTACAACAAATTACAACAATTTGAACAAAAATAATATTTTGGTTAGAAAAATAAAGTTTGTCTATATTAGTATAAATTTGATTTTAGTATAGTCTTTGTGTATCATAAACATACAATAATAAAGTATAAAAAAGTAATGGACATACCCAAGCACCATTGTAGAAGTTATATAGGCCATATTCATATATGTTACATTGAGGGAATCAACTATAACAACTTTAAAAGGAAAATTAGATATTAGAGATAGAGGTGTTAATATATATCTCAAATGTAAAGCAATTTGGAATAAAAAATGGAAAAAAGTAATGGTCCAAGCAAGTGAAGTTACTTGTGTAATTTTATGGAGGGTGGTTGCAACAACTTGTTATCCCTCCACTAACCATAACACATTAAAACAATTTGAAGAAAAATAATATTTTGGTTAGAAAAATAAAGTTTGTCAGTATTAGTATAAAAGTCTATTTTAGTGTAGTTTGTGTATATCATAAATATGCAATAATAAAGTATGAAAAAGTAATGGACATACCCAAGCACCATTGTAGAAGTTATATAGACCATATTCATATATGTTACATTGAGGGAATCAACTATAACAAATTTAAAAGGAAAATAAGATATTAGAGAGCGTTGTTAAGAAATATCTCAAATGTAAACCAATGTTGAATCAAAAATGGAAAAAGGTGATGGTCCAATCAAGTGTGGCTGCCTAGGTAATTTTTTGGAGGGTGGTTGCAACCAAACTTGTTATCCCTCCACTATTGAGAGGTAGAGGTAATCGTTGCTCTGTGAAACCAGCCTTCCGCAGTGCCCTCTTGTCTAAGAGAGATGAAACTTATGCCTTCGTACAAGTCCCATCACCCAACTCCCAATTTGGAATGGGCATGTCGGCTTTTAGCATCCACAACTCCAACCAGGGAGCCACTAAGTTGTTCCATCACCTTCATGCCCCCACCTGGGTTACAAGCTCTTATTATTTAGCTCGGCGAGATTACAACCTTGTCATCCACTATATAAATTTTCTCTTCTTTCATTTTCTACATAATGTGGGACTTTTACATTACGTTGCATAATGGTAAACTATACCAACATAAATGTGGTTACAATGCACTAACACACATTCATAACTTTGTATCTCTTTACATTTTTTTAAAAACGCACGGTGTTGTCTCTTTTCCTTTCTTTCTCTCTCCCTTCATACCATTATATCGCTTGCAATTTTTCTTTTTGTTCTCGTTTTAAATGTAGATCGATACTTTGGTTGTCAATCAAATATTTTCAAAAACTATTTTATAAAAATAGAACTCTGAAAGATGAATTTCAAAATTCAAATATGTGTTTATATCTTATTTTAAGATTGATGAAGGATATTCTAGGTTCATGAACTTATTTTACAATCTAAAAGCTTATTTTAAGGAAAAAGAAAAGGAAAATAGGTAAAAGTTAAACCCTCTTTGCCTGTCAATGAAGAACATAAAGATCATAAAAAAATAAAAATAAAAAATCAATCTAGTGCTTTCTATGTTTCTAAAACATTTTATCATTTCAACTATTTACTAGATTGTTAGGTAACCCCTAAAATAATGTATGAGGTTATTACTTATTTTGCATCTTTCCTCATAGGTACAATGCTACAAATTGCTTTAAAAGATAGTTTGCTCTAATTCAAACATTCATGATTTCATAAAAGAAAAAGATGGTAGATGGTTCAAGCACAAGGTTCATGGACCACTTTTCAAGTTGTAGTAGCCTTTTATTCTTTCCATTATCGTCAGTGAAGAGCTCGTGTATTCACATTGTGCACCCTAGGAATTTTCCTTAGAAATCATCGTTGTAAGCCTCACAAGAGCTACCACGCCATGATGCAATAATTGTGTCATAAAGACAACACAATCAACGTTGTACTTAGCATTGCATCATCTTAATGCCCCCACTTGGGTTTTGTTACCTATCTCGGCAAATGACATATGTTTTGTTAGAGGTTTACGAGGACAAGGTTATTTCCTGACTTGTTTTACATTTGTGTCAAAAATGCAAAAGTCAATAGGATGTTAAAGTGTTTTAAAAACCTTTATTTATTCGATTCATTTCAATGTGATTCACTTGTTGTGAAAATATTATATAATTTAATGTGACTTAATTGTGGGTATATTATAAAAATTGCTATAAACAAATTCACATGTCAGACTCACTTAACTAACTTATCCAAATTGATTGTGTTGAAAATTATTTTTTAAATAGAAAAATTTTATTCGATGTTCTATTAGATTAAACCTTCACCTTGCTTGTAAATATAAAATATACACTTCCTTTAAGTTTTAAATAAAGTGATTTTAAAATTTTTATTTTAGGTTAAATATTTTTTTTATCCGAAAAATATTAGGAATGTTTTATTTGGTGTTAAATATGTAAAAATTCACTTTGATCTTGATAAATTTATTTATTTAATTTTCTATAAACTATTAACTATTTTATTTTATGTTATATTCTTTTTATTGAGTGAGAAATGGATAGATTGTTAAATTTTTGTAATACTTAATTTCAATTGCTAAGTTGCAATTTTTTTTTTTTGTTATAGATGCAATACTTATTAAACATCACTATTAATTAATTTTCATATACTCTTATGAGTATATTTTTTTCTTCCTATAGTTGTTCTAACCTTTAAGATATTTGTTTTGTTACATTTGTTTAAATATTGTAGGTCATTCGGTGTATGAAAATTATTCAAAAATTTGGTATGCAAATTTTATCATTACTCCCAATGCTCTAATTGTATGTCGAGTTGGTCTTGGAAGAAATAGATCTAGAATAGCGTTGCAGAATTCATAACTCTTAAACATTTAAATATCATATGTCAATCTAAAAATTCATTTTAATTTTTACTAGCATGTGTAAACCCAAAAATACTTATTTGAACATGCCAAAGCATATTTCATTACTTTAGTTTAATTTTTACATCTAAAACTTAAAATGTTGTTAAATCTATAAAAGTGATACATTTATATACTTCAAAACAATGTATAGTATATATAGGTAAGTACAACATATTAAAACAATTTGAAGAAAAATAATATTTTGGTTAGAAAAATAAAGTTTTTCTATATTAGTATAAAAGTGGATTTTAGTATAGTTTTTGTGTATCATAAACATGCAATAATAGAGTATAAAAAAGTAGTGGACATACCTAAGCACCATTGTAGAAGTTAAATAGGTTATATTCCTATATATTACATTGACGGAATCAACTATAAAAGCTTTAAAAGGAAAATTAGATATTAGAGAGAGGTGTTAACAAATATCTCAAATGTAAAGCAATGTTGAATAAAAAATAGAAAAAGGTGATAGTCCAATCAAGTGTGGCTACCTAGGTAATTTTTTGGAGGGTGGTTGCAACCAATATTGAGAGGTAGAGGTAATCGTTGCTCTGTGAAACCAGCCTTACGCAGTGCCATCTTGTCTAAGAGAGATGAAACTTTTGCCTTCGTACAAGTTCCATCACCCAACTCCCAATTTGGAATAGGCAAGTCGGCTTTTAGCATCCACAACTCCAACCAAGGAGCCACAAAGTTGTCTCATCACCTTCATGCCCTCACTTGGGTTACAAGCTCTTATTATTTAGCTCGGCAAGAACACAACCTTGTCATCCACTATATAAATTTTCTTTTGTTTCATATGCTACACAATGTGGGACTTTTACATTACAGTGCATAAATGGTAAACTAAACCAACATTTATAAAAAAAATGTGGTTACAATGCACTAACACACATTCATAACTTTGTATCTCTTTACATTTTTTAACAAACGCATGGTGTTGTCTCTTTTCCTTTCTTTCTCTCTCGCTTCATACCATTATATCGCTTGCAATTTTTCTTTTTGTTCTCGTTTTAAATGTAGATGGACACTTTGGTTGTCAATCAAATATGTTGAAAAACTATTTTTTAAAAATAGAACTCTGAAAGATGAATTTCAAAATTCAAATATGTGTTTATATCTTATTTTAAGATTGATGAATGATATTCTAGGTTCATGAACTTATTTTACAGTCTAAAAGCTTATTTTAAGAAAAAAGAAAAGGAAAATAGGTAAAAGTTAAACCCTCTTTGCCTGTCAATGAAGAACATAAAGATCATAAAAAAAATAAAAAAAATCAATCTAGTGCTTTTTATGTTTCTAAAACATTTGATCATTTCAACTATTTACTAGATTGTTAGGTAACCTCTGAAATAATGTATGAGGTTATTATTTATTTTGATCTTTCCTCATAGGTACAATGCTACAAATTGCTTTAAAAGATAGTTTGCTCTAATTCAAACATTCATGATTTCATAAAAAAAGATGGTAGATGGTTCAAGCACAAGGTTCATGGACCACTTTTCAAGTTGTTGTAGCATGTTATTCTTTACATTATCGTCAGTGAAGAGCCCGTGTAGGTATTCACACTGTGCACCCTAGGGATTTTCCTTAGAAATCATCGTGTAAGCCTCACAAGAGCTACCACACCATGATGCAATAATCGTGTCATAAAGACAACACAATCAACGTTGTACTTGGCATTGCATCATCTTAATGCCCCCACTTGGGTTTTGTTACCTATCTCGGTAAATGACATATGTTTTGTTAGAGGTTTACGAGGACAAGGTTATTTCCTAACTTGTCTTACGTTTGTGTCATAAATGCAAAAACCAATAGGATGTATTTATCCATTAAAAATACTAATAATAATATTAATACAAATTATAAATTTTTTAAAGATTAAAATCTTATTTCATAAAAAAATTTAGTATAATAACATCTTTTATAATTAAAAAATATTTATAATAATAACAATATTATCTATAATAATAAAAATAATAATGATAACAATAATAATGAATTTATGTTAAAAATATTAATGTGAATGTTAATATTAATGTTAATGTTAACAACAATAATCTATAATTATATAAAGAGATACATCAACAAAAAAAATAATCCAAAGTATTGAAATATGATCCAGGAATAAATAAAAGTAAAATGTTTGTCTAACTATAATAATAATAATAATAATAATAATAACACCACTATAACATTATCCAGTAATGATAAAAAAAAAATAATACAACAACTACATATATGAAGAGATACACATATCTGGTTTTGGTGTCTTCTTTTGTTTTTATAATTTTATCATCTTAATTATTGTTTTTTAAATTTAAATAATTATTCATAATAAAAAAAATATTTTTCAGTTTTATTATTTTACTAATTTTAGTAACTACTTTTTTGAATTAATTACTCAGATGCAATGATAAATCAACTACAAAACAAATAAAAAATGCAAGTAATTGGGACATGATGTAGTAAATAAAAATAAAATGTGTTTCTAATTAAAATAATAATATCCCATAGTGATGATGATGATAATAATAATAATAATAATAATAATAATACAACAACTACATATATAAAGATATACATGGTGTCCTATTTTGTTTTTACAATTTTATCCTCTTAATTATTATTTTTTAAATTTAAATGATCATTCATAATAAAAAAAATTACTTTTAGTTTTATTATTTTACTAATTTTAGTAACTACTTTTTTTAATTCAACTTATTACTCAGTCAGATGTAAAGATAAATCAACAACAAAATAAATAAAAATGCAAGTAATTAAAATATAATCTCATAGTAAATAAAAGTAAAATGTGTATCAAAATACTACCATTCAAATAATAATAACACTAAGATTGATATTAATATAATAATAATTATACTAATATTATTTAAAATAAAATACAAAAAATTATTATTATTATTATTTTATTAATATCAATACTAATACTAATTATTATTTTTTAAATTTAAATGATTATTCATAATAAAAAAACTACATTTTAGTTTTATTATTCTACTAATTTTAGTAACTACTTTTTTGAATTCAACTAATTACATGGATGTAAAGATAAATCAACAACAAAGCAAATAAAAATACAAGTAATTAAAACATAATCTCGTGGTATATAAAAGTAAAATTTGTATCTAGATTGTTAAAATACTCGTGGTATATAAAAGTAAAATTTCTTCTGATTGTTTGGCTTGTCATGAAATTCATTTACATCTCCATGATATTTTTTGTCTTATCACAAACTTTATGCAATTATGTTCAAATGATGTATGTCAATTAAATATTTTTTATGTCTCACATTTGAATATTTCTATTCTTTTTAATATTTTTATTTATTGTATGTTTTTTTTTCATTTAGAATGCTTTACCGTCTTAATTAGAGATTGCAAATAAACCTGCCCCCATGGGTATTTTTCGAACCCGTCTCCGTTTAGGCTATAAGGAATACTCGACTTTTTCAATTGGGTATGGAAATAAAGATGTACATATCTACCCTGTCCCCATACCCGTTGTAATACTCATTTCCACTATATATCTGTCCTCGTTTAAATTATTAAAATACTCATAATCTATTAAGTATGCATTTAAATATTGGTCTCTCAAAAATTTTTTGGGCTGAAGCAATTAATATTGTTGTTTATTTGGTTAACATGTCTCCATCTTCTGTTATTGATTTAAAGACTTCTCAAGAGGAATGGTCTGGTTAACCTTTTAATTATTCTGGTTAACGTATATTTGGTTGTTCTGCTTACGCTCATGTGAATGATGATAAATTAGAGCCTAAGGCAATGAAATGTATATTTCTTGTATATTCTACGGGTGTCAAAGGATATACATTATGGTGTACTAAAAGTAATAGAACTAAAAGATTTATTATTAATAGAGATGTTACTTTTAATGAGTCTGTTATGTTTAGCTAGAAAGAGGAGGTTGAAAATATTGAAGGAAATAAAAGTACTGATAAGGGAGTTCATAAAAAGGTGGAGCTTGAGGTTGAAGATTCAAATAAAGAAAATTTGAATCTTGTAGAACAATCCAGAAATGTCCAAATAAAAGTATAGCAACAAGGAGAACAAAGAGGAAAATCAGAAAACCCGCAAGGTATGCAGATATTACAAGTGCTGTTAATACTAACTCTGTCACGTATACCTTGGCAGTTGGTGAAAATTTTTATTCTGATGAGCCTAAATCCTATAAGGACGCAATCCAGAGTAAATAAGCATCATAATGGTTAATTACCATAAATGAGAAGATGCAATCACTTAAGAAAAATCATACCTTGGAATTAGTACCATTACCTAAAGGTGTGAAGCTAGTGGGATGCAAATGGGTCTTCAAGAAGAAAGAATGGATTCTTGATGTTGAACCATTTAGGTTCACGACAAGACTTGTTGTAAATGGTTTTTCATAGAAAGAGATAATTGACTACCATGAAGTGTTTTCACTTATGGTAAAACATAAGACTATTCGAGTTTTGTTGGCCATGGTGAGTGCTTTGGATATGGAGTTAGAGCAACTTGATGTGAAAATTGCATTCTTACGTGGGAATTTAGAGGAGCAAATTTACATGTCACAACCAGATGGATTCCTTGAGGTTGGAAAGAGAACCATGTGTGTTTGCTGAAAAAAATCCTTGTATGGTTTAAAACAAAGCCCAAGGCAATGGTACAAGAGGTTTGATGCTTTTATGGTTTCCTAAAATTTTGTTCGAAAGGAATTTAATAATTGTGTTTATAGTAGGAAGTTGTCGGATGGTTCCTCTATATATTTGTTGCTATATATGGATGACATGTTAATTGCAGCTAAGAGCAAGATTGATATTGATGCTCTTAAAGCTATGTTGAGTAGTGAGTTTGAAATGAAGGATTTGGGTGTTTCCAAGAAGATTTTAGGAATGGAGATTTGGAGAGATAGGAATGCAAGTCTACTTTGTGTATCTCAGAAGAAGTACATTGAAAATTTGTTGCAGTCTTTTCAAATGGAGAATTCTAAGCCTGATAGTACTCCTTTGGCAATACATTTAATGCTTGATGTTAGCACTCTTCCTGATAGAGGACTATCCCAACATACAAGAAAAACTTGAAAATGAACCTTTGGGTTTTATTTTAGAAATTAGTTATATTCTATGTTTTTGGCCTTTGAGCTTTCCTTTATAAATTAGTTTATGTTTTTATGTTTTGGGCTTGGGCCTTCTTGTAGGGTTTTCAGGTTTGCTTAAACTTATGTGCCTATATATAGAGGTATCAAAAACAATGTAGATACTTTTAGTCATATATTGAATTTGATTTCATTAAAGAGAGGATTCTCTTTGTTCTTGGCTTAGGCCTCCGATTCTTATCAAAGAGTAACATCTTTGTGGCGAATCTTCACTTGACTTATCAATCTGCTAGATTATGGCGTCCTTCATCTCTGTCTTATTTTACATTCTTCTCTGATTTATTTGTGTCGTACCTTTTGAGGATTCAAATTCAGAAACGATCATACTCTTTCTTGGACAAGATCGTATCATCTGGTATCTAGAGCAATGTTCTGGTTTGAATTTCCTCTTCTATGTTATTTTTCTATCATATGAAAAAAAAAAACTACAATTTTTCAATGTCTGCTTATTCTGTGTTTTGTTTTAAATTTTGTTTGTTTCATTTGTAAGGAGTAAAACCCCTAAGGTTGTTTTCAATTTGGTTGAATTTTTTTTTATTTGGCATTTTTTTTCTTTTTTGTTCTTTGTTTAACTTGTATATTTCTACATTTGATTCGTGGAAATTATTTGTTCTTGTGTTTGCAATTTGCAAGTGCACTTATTTTGATTTTCATGAGTATGAGGGTTTGAAGGATAAATTGTTTAGTTTGTTTTTGTGTTGAACTGCAAAAAAAAAATAAAACAAAAAGAAATTGTGGATCAAAGTCATAAAGAAACAAATATGTATTAAAAAAAAGGATCCAGAAAAAATGGAGAGTTCAACACAACTTTTTGTTGCAATTTTATTTATGGTTTATTGATATTTACTTGCAATCAGTCTTTCTCTGCGAGTCTCCATTTTGTCTCCTTTAAATCTCTTTGGTGGTCCTATTATTTTCTAATTTTAATTTTCTTGATTTGTGTTTTTAAAATTCCATGAAGTTTTGTCTAGAGATTTGTATTTTCTTTCACCTCTTGAGTCAAGACTTAGATCTCGCAACGTTTTTCACTTTGTTTGTTCACTCTTTGCTTAAGCTACTGAGTTCTTTGCCAAGGCCTAAAAGGAATTTGAGTGGTAAAAGGAAAGAGAGTACATTCAAGAAAAAGCCTATAAGTGTGATACACGAGTGAAACACTTAGTGGAGTGGTGAGGTCCTAAATATATTTTATTATACTAACATTTTCTTGCAGGAATTAGCAAATATTGAGTAATGAAACATGTTTCCGCATAGGCATCCTTTTGGAACTGGTTTAACATATGGTTTAAATTATCCTACTCCTAACTAAGATCATTTGGTTCAAGGACTTGAGCGTACCAAGAGAGTGACACGTAGAGATACACCTAGTGTTTATGAAGTCTTGGTAGCAGACATCAATGCCTTGGAATCCAGAATTATAAAGCTAAATGGAAATATTGCTAGTATTAAACGGAAGCACAATCCTGATAGAAAATCATTGCCAAAGACAAGTACACTAAGATGTTCCAAATGTGAAGGTTATGGGCATGAAACTCATCAATGTCCTAATAGGGATGCAAGTCCCATGACTCATGAAGATCTCAATAACTACATTTCATACTTGAGAGAGGAGGAAGTAAAGACAATGCAAAGATTAGATGTGTTGAAAAGAAGTCAAGAGCAAAAGCTAAAAAGAGCCCATGAGAAGGAAACACTTATAGAAAATGAAGCAAAGAAAAAGAGAGAAAAAGACGAGAAAGAAAAGAGAGAAAGAGACGAGAAAGAAAAGAGAGAAAAGAAAGAAAAAGAAGAGAAATAAAAGAGTGAGAGAGAGAGGAGAGAGAAGAGAGAAGAGAGAAGAAGGAGAGAGAAAAGAGAAAGAAGAACGAGAAAAAGAAAAGAAAGAAGAAAGTAGAAAAAGAGAGAAGGAAGAAAAGAGAGAAAAAGAGAAAGAAATAAGAGAGCATTATGAATTGTCAATGAAAAAAGGTACTAACTTTCCTCTTATTGTTTTATTGCCTATGGACGAATTACTCATCAAAGAGCAATGGCATCAACAATGGAAAGAAGAAAGAATACTTCACGAAGACTTGTTCATCAAGCAACAAGGCGATCAACAATGGGAAGACAAAATTATGATAAAACAAGACACAAACATAGAAATATATGCCCATGAATTAGCTTGTTTACCCATTCCTAACAAACCTATGGGTGATCAAAGTCATATCTATAATTTGGTTGTTTGTTTGAGCAATATTCCTTTTCTTTTCTTTGAGCATTTTATCTCTAATTTAAAATTGTTTAATGATTTGTGCAGATGGGTATTTGACCCTGGAGGCAGACCTCCAAAATCTTTGATAATAAGAGATTGGCTTTTTTCCAGGATCCAAATCTCATTTTAGTAGAATTTCTATTTTTTTAATTTTAGATTTGTGTCTTTGATTTATGTTTTTGTTTGTGCGTAGGACCTTTCGAAATTCGGGTCAAATTCTCTCCAAACAGGGGAGAATGATAAGGAATCTTCAAGTGAGACGAATTTGAGGTAAATTCTCTTTAAGAAGGAGGGTATAATAGAAGACTATCTCCTAAACTTCAAGTGGTACAAATTTGAGTACAAATTTGAGGACAAATTCTCTTCAAGAAGGAGAGAATGATAGAGGACTATCCCAAGATTCCATACAAGAAAAACTTGAAGATGAACCTTTGAGTTTTCTTTTAGAAATTAGTTATGTTCTATGTTTTTGGCCTTTGAGCTTTCCTTTATAAATTAGTTTATGTTTTTATGTTTTGGACTTGGGCCTTCTTGTAGGGTTTTCAGGTTTGCTTAAACTTATGTGCCTATATATACAGGTACCAAAAACAATGTAGACACTTTTAGTCATATATTGAATTTGATTTTATTAAAGAGAGGATTCTCTTTGTTTTTGGCTTAGGCCTTCGGTTCTTATCAAAGATTAACATCTTTGTGGTGAATCTTCACTTGACTTATCAATCTGCTAGATTGTGGCATCCTCCATCTCTGTCTTATTTCGCGTTCTTCTCTGATTTATTCGTGTCGTGCCTCTTGACGATTCAAATTCAGAAACGATCATACTCTTTCCTAGACAGAATCGTATCACTTCCTAATAATGATGAAGATAAGGAGTATATGAATGAGGTTCCTTACTTTAGTGTTGTTAAGAGCTTGATGTATGTCATGGTTTGTACAATACTAGATTTGGCTCATGTGAGAATGTGGTTAATAGATTTATGGGTAATCTTGGGAAGGCTTGCTGGGAGGTTGTGAAGTGGATTATGCGATTTTTGAAAGGTATTAGTAATATTTGCTTAGTTTATGGTTCCAATGATATTAAGTGTGGTCTTATTGGTTATTCAGATTATGACTATGGTGGAGATCTTGTGAAAAGAAGATCTTTGACATGTTATATCTTCGCTCTTTACGGTTGTGCTATTAGTTGGAAAGCAACACTTCAACTTATTATTGATTTGTCTAGCACTGAAGCGGAATACATGTCCTTGACAGAATGGGTCAAATAAAGTATATGGTTGCATGGTCTTATTGATAGCTTGGGTTTGAATGTGCAAAGGCATATAATTTATTGTATTAGTCAAAATGTTGCTTGGCTAAAAATCTAGTCTATCATGAAAGGTCAAAGCATATTGATGTCAGGTTGAATTTCATACGAGATGTAATTGAAAACAAATTGTTTTCCATAGAGAAGATAGCCACTGTAGACAATTCAACAGTTATGTTAACTAAGCCCTTATCTTCTAAAAAGTTTAAGCATAGCTTCAACTTGGTGAATGTTTGCATAACTTGAGACCTTTTGGGGCGAAGAGGCATGAGAGTTGTTCTTGGTTGCGGGTGACTTGGGAAAAATTCAAGTCAAGATGGAGAATTGTTGAGATGCCTTAGATTTGTACATTGTCTCTTTATTTTCTCTATTTCAAATGTTTCTAGGTTGTAATGGGTTTTAAGTGGTGGTTATTTTTTTCATATCCTTTTATAAGGTTAAAAGGCATCTTAATCAAACATGTCTCTCGTTATTCAGAAATAAGAAATTATCAAATTACTTGTGAACGTAAGTCACATTGATTGAATCACGTAAATTTGTGTGTCGTGGATAATCTCTTAATCTCTTTCTTTTTCATATTGTCATAACAAACAAAGATAAGGTTACACGGACAACGATGGTGGATGACATCTTAATAAATTTTAATCTCCAAATTTTAAAAATAAAGGATATAATCAAGTTTTTTTTATTGAATGTAGCTTTTATTGCTTATTTTTAATCTCTTAATCTGTCTTTTGATTGAATTGATTAGCTTTTATTGCTTATTACGCGGATATTTTATCAAAATCAAGCTTTTAACTGTTATCTCAAAAGGGTATTTTCTTGGTGTTGTTTCAGGGTGTCCTGTTCCGTGCTTGAACATTTTACTATTTTCAACCTTTCATTGTTTCAACAGAGACTTGTAGATTGTTCTGTGTGAATAGAAAGGAAGTTTTTTTTTTATCCTCGTGGATATGGCTATAGTTGAATCAGTAGGGAAAATTCCCCTGCAAGACCCACCTGAGGAGGAGTTTAGTGCTGCTGACTTGACTTGGACCAAGTTTGGCACTGGTGAGCACCATGATGTGGTTGCCCTTATTCCCTATGACAGAGTTGATGCTTTTATAATTGGTAAATGCTCGAATGTGGAGTGCCCCACTCGGTTTCATATCGAGAGAGGAAGGAAACGAACTATTGGAAGCTTGAAGGATTACAAGGATGATGAGTATCTTGAGTACAGGCTGTAAGTTTCTGCCATGCCTATAATGTATTTCAAAATGACTATGATCAAGCTTTTAGACAGTTTCTTCCTCTTTTGGCTTTTATGATAATTGTTTAGCGTTTTCTAGCTTCATCTGTTTTGATAGAGCACAGTTACTTTGAAGTGTGAAGTACTTTGGTCCTTGTTTTAAATTTGTTCATAAGTTCTATAGTTCCCTTGTTTCTGTCTGAATTTTGGAAGCAGTAGCTGACTAGCAAATGAATAATTTAAAACTTCAAAAGATGATCGCTATGCTGATGAAAGTGACTCTTTCCAGAATGTGAAGGAAAAATATATTCTCTCTTCTACATCATGGCATCGAGCACTTCAAATTCCAGACTATGCTGTTACCTTGGATGATAGAGACCACCTCTTTGCCAAGGTTGTGAGCCAAAAAAATAGTAGCTTAACTCATCTAGTGTGGAATCTGGGATCTGAATTTGCATTCTGTGATTGTTCTTGGTCAATGCAAGGTAATCTTTGCAAGCATGTCATCAAAGTAAACATGATTTGTGAAAATCTTAAAGGTTATCAATCTTCCATGTCTTTCCGGTCTTTTGAAGAGGTTTTGATGGATTTATGGAGAAAACCAGTGGATGATTCATTTGCATTGGATCTTTCATTGGCGTGCACCCATCAGATGCTAGATCAAATCCAAAAACTTGTTGAACTGAACAATTCTACTGATATTGGCATTGTAGTTAACAATATGCCTCTGAAATGGGTTTCTAAGAAAAGCAGAACTTGCATTGGCAAACCATCGTCAAGTTTGGCTATTCCTCATGGTAGCAGTAACACAAAAAGTGTTGTTGTGCACAAGAAGAACCGGAAACGGAAAAGATTGTCACGATTAAGATGACCAATTTGGCTAGTACCAGTAGTCATTATGTTTGATCTAGATTCTAGAATGTCTGACCAATGCAAACTGGAATTCTTTTCAAAATATTCTGCTAGTTTTATAATGTCCGACTTTCTCATTCTGTTGCCTCGTGGCTCTGAAGTTGCAGCATCTGTTAAAAAGGTCAGCATACTTCCTACCCTGATCAGAGAACAGTTTTTGCTGTAATTATACGAACATAGTTGGTAGTTGGAGATAAAGTGGACGAAGCAAAGCAATTGTGGTGTGTATGCTGTTTTCAGCTTTTATGCCTGGCAATGCTTTTAGGTGATCACGTGCGATGAGGTAGTGGTAAATTTTACTTAGAAAGTAGAATTCGTTTTCCCTTTTCAATTTCATCAACTTCCTGTGACTTTCATATTCATGCTAGTGTAATAATTTATTTTTTAATTTTTACGTTGTACCATCTTTAGAATTTTAAGTTCTTTCAAGATCAAGTCCTCAGTTCATGGTGGAGGATAGATCATTCCATGGATCATTTCTACTCTTAGTTTTGGCTCTGATATTCTTTTTCATTGATTTACATGTTATGTACATATACTATTTACTGACTTGTTACTTGAAATAAATTGCAAGACATATATACACACACACACTTTAATTAGTAGAATTGGGTACTTATATATTTTGTTATCTTTACAGAAAAGTAGTGGGATTCCATACATCCTTCAAGCGAACACCTTCCTCTACTTGTAAAACAAACAATTTGTCTCGATTGTAAATATCTCCATTGGTACACTCAATTTATATTTTTAATTGCATCTATTTTTAACTTCTGTCTTGCCCAAAATAATGTAGATATTCTTTTTTTTTTGGTCTGAGATTGACTTTCCACCCAGTATATTGATCTATTTATAATCAAAAGGGTTACACAGTTGATAAATAGCTTCAGCTATTTTCAAGAGAACAATTAAATTATCACAACTTCATAAGATACATTGAACGTGGTTAACTACTAGGAAAATAAGAAACATTGATTGTCCTATTTCCAACAGTAAGTGGTGTCTTTTATGCAATTTCCACCTCTATTTTTCTTTAGTAATATTTTACAGTTCTCTGTTATCTTTAAAATGAGATTATGTAACTAGATGTTCTTTTTTTGCCTTAGAAACTGATTTCAAAATCTTGTAACAATATAGGTAGATTTCAAAATTCGACAATCTTTATAGTTTGATTTCCCCGGTTAGATAATTATTTTAATTGGATTTCAAAATTTAGTATCTTTTATTTCAGCGTTAGTGAGTGGGATAAAGATTAAAAAGTTATTTTAAAAAATTTTAAAAGTTTTAAGAATGCTGAAGAAATCATTGGAGGTAGAGGAAGAAGTATCCCAATAACAATCCATCAGCCTTGAATAACCCAATTCATATAATTCGTCCACCGTCGGGTCAGTCCGGTCGGCAACCCGTTTAAAAAAAAAAAAGAAAAAAAGGGCATGCTCATGCTCTCAAACAGACCTATCTCTGTTGCTCTGGTGTACTAGGTGGTTGAGGCTCTGTGATTAAAAACAAAGACAAAACACACCACGCACTTAGAGTCACAGGCCACACGACACGTAAGCCACCACTACCATACAGAAAGAAGCCGCGAGCGACAACCAACGCCCAAGATTAAGAGAGGAGGTGCGACGCCACGCAACATGCTACGCAAGGGAGATTGAGATAAGGAGAGGAGGCGTGGCGTGATGGTTCTCAGAGCGGCGGTTCCCACGCAGAGCAAGGTGTGCCACCACGAACAGGTTCGTTTATTTATTCCTTAATTTTTTAGTGATTTCCTGATTTTGGTGTGGTTATCCTGATTGTTTTTGTCTACTGATTTTCCTGATTTTGTTTCGCCTTTGTTTTGTGTTTTGTGGTTGTCCTGATTATGCCTTAAGCTCCCTTGATTTGCCCTGTTTTTGTCCTTGTTTCGCCATTGTGATTTATGTTTACTGGCTTTGGTACATTCTTCTGAAATTGTATAATTCTGACTTTGTATAACTACCCAGCATGCTTAATTTCAACTCAAATTGGGGCTCTGTTTCACTGTGTGTTAGGATTTGGCAGCATGAAGAATGTTTCTCACTTCAATTGGTAGCACGTTAGAGTTTCTGAAAACTATAAAGTGATATTCCAACCTATTAAGCAACTTGTCAATAAGCATAGATAGCACCGTCTTGCTTCTATTGTTTAGGAGTTGTAGTTAAAATTAATTTAAATAATGAAGTTCCACCCTTGTATTGTTTAGCATTTGTTTCAGAACATTTGATTTATTTTAAAAAACTATGGACATTATTTTCATTAATTTTTTAAGCAAATGTCTCTTGAGTAAAAGTAATCCTTTCCCTTGGGTGAAAGGAAGAGGAACACATATCTCGCAATTTAGGTTTTTTTTATGCTGTCATTTCTACTGTCAACTTATTTTCATATTTTGATGATTGTGTTCTTAATACTACATTTCTAGGCTTAAAACTTGAAAGTATGAGACTTTTATGTTGTGATAATATTTATATTTTTAGATAGGATGAAAGAATCAAGAACAAAGAAACAGCCTGAAGGTGATACTGAGATTTCAGCATGGGTTAGTAAAAGCCGCAAGTTAGAAAAGAAAAGAGCATTGCAGCTCTGAGATTTTTGAGGAGCAGGATTTTCCCCCATTTATGTTGTACCTATATATTATGATCTTTAAGATACTGTTTCTCCCAGTTTCAAATATGTAATCATTACAACATGCTAAAACTTTCGCAGGACTGATTTATTTGTGGTTTCTAATACAATGAATTTCATAGTACTTCATGAGTATGACTGTCCTGATTAAATTTAAAAGTGGATCAGTTTTCTTTTTCATCCATTTGGATTGCTGGAACTCTGTTGATT
>Ga0209589_1005718_pt1 | contig 21008 bp, 9 predicted proteins | sample CowpeawhiteBW_FD_187525 | JGI IMG/M metagenome (GOLD analysis project Ga0209589, IMG submission 187525) | Root nodule microbial communities of legume samples collected from California USA - Cow pea white BW (SPAdes) (version 2) | ecosystem: Host-associated > Plants > Roots > Nodule | place: USA... | reverse complement strand
GGCGAGCTAGTGAGCTTTCTAAGTTAGAAAGAGAGGTCTTTGTAAGGAATATATATATATATATATATATATATATATATATATATATATATATATATATATATATATATATATATATATATATATATATATATATATATAAAGAGAGAGAGAGAGAAAAGTATACCTATATATAGTGACCAAAATCTACTGAGATATTGAATAATTGTATATGTCACGTGTATGAAGTATTTTCAAGGAGGAAGTGCTATATTATGTAATTTAGGAGCTGTATTGAATAAAAATTCCTTGACGAGATTATCCACTAGTGTAAAATAGGCTTTTTATACCGGTTAAAAAAGGCTTTTTATATTGGTTTTATTATCGGCATAGATGTAGGCGGTATAGAAGATTTGATCTTTCTATATCGGTTCCATGACAGGTATAAAAAAAGTATTTTTATACCATTTTCTAAAACCGGTATAGAAAGTCCTCTTGGAAATGGAAAGTTATGTAAGAAAAAAAATGACTTACTATACCGATTATAGTTCCAACCGGTATAAAAACTTACACATTTTACACCAAGTATGATCTCAATCGGTATAAAAAGTGATTTATTTTTTTTTATGAAAAATTCGTTTATGCTTCCTACCACATACCAAACCTATATATAATTACCCAAAACATCCAGAAAACAAATCTCATTCTATCTAATATTTACATGAAATAGAATCTAATGTTTATATGAAATATAATACTACTCCAAAACGAATTATTATATAAGTGATAAAACACCTAACATCATTTGACTACATCACTACATTATACAAAATAGGGCAGAAAATCATGTAATAAACAGTTCTATAGAAGAAACAAGCAGTCTCTCCTAGAAACAAAGAACTACGACATCAAATACAAGCCAACACACTAACAATTATATCAGTAGCCGAATATTGATTCATGAAATATAAACTGCGAATATGTGCAACCAATTGCGGATTCCTAAAAAACAGTGATTATAAACCTCATTAACATAAATAATATATAATTATATGTATAAAAGAATTCTTCTGAAACAAGGTTTAAATCTTACAGTAGATATACAAAAGAGAATGGTAGATTTTTACGAATTAGAAATTGAATATAGAGTAAAATTACCATAAACCTTTGTATACATTTGTTATGTTAATTATATATATAATAACCATATTAAAAGATATAAATGAGTAGCAGATGCAGTAGCAAACATTTTTTTCAAAAATCAGATAAGCACACTCTACCATTAAGAGTGAGTGCAGAAAAGATACTTCATTGACCAATTTAATCCGATTCTCCCAAGGATAAAGTCCAAAAAATAGGAAAATACCTGACCAGAACTAGGTAAATCACCATTCCTACCACATTCCAGCTGATAGGTGAAATTGAAATCATGTTGTTGCACTAGGGATCGGAATACGATGCACCCATCCCGGACTACCATAAACCCACTGTCTCCTAAATTGATAGCATTAAGGCCCTGTGCAAGAAACACACAATAATGAAGATATGTGAAGAATGAAACAAAACAAAGATCTCTTTCAGAATTACATAATAGCAAAATTATTTACTTACAAATCAGAGTAGAATATTTGTAACCAAGAAAAATCACAAGCCCTCAATTAAAACTATAAAATGAAGAAAAGCAGAAAAAAAGAGTCAAAGTTCAGGAACAAAGTTTAGAAATTACTACGCAAATAGAATAGAGTGGAATGTGTGATGCTTCATTCTTTCTTGTTCAACCCTTTAACCAAAATGCATCACTTTTTTTACCTTATGTCCTGTTCTATTTTCTTTCCAAAATGTAACAACTCGTAATATTTCACCCTATTTGAAGTAGTCTACTAAATGCTAGTATGCTACCTTAGTAAATTACTCAACAATCCCGACCATGGAACTTCATATTATGTAATCTTATGCTTAGATGTATCCAATGCTTTATATTTCAGAAAATTAACTGGTGCAACTTACAAGCACATAAAAAGCTTTTAAAAGAGACTTTTAACTATTACAATCACATTGAGGACTACTTTTACCATAAATTATTTAAGACAACATTTAGCTATGTAAACTGGAACTTTTGCATCATGATTCACTACGTATGTTAAAATGCACTAGGTCACAAGATCTATAAAGATCTAAGATTACTGCTTTAAAACTTCTCCACATAATTAAGTTACCAGAACAGTGAAAATTATTTTGGAAAGCCAATATATTTTGGAATCGTTTACCAGTACTCTATATGGGTTTTCCACAAATAAATGTTGTGGAATGAAGAAAATAAGCTGAAAAGGTTAAACCAATCACCAGAAGAACATTAGATAGTAGAAAAGGATACTAAAAATAGCAACTAAAAAGGAAGCAATAACTAAGGAAGTTAAATTCATTACTACGGTAATATATGTCAAGGTATGGCGTAGAAGCTGTTGTAATATTCCAAACAAAAGAGCATAAAGGAGAAGTTAACCTGATTAGTAAGTGCAATGATGCATGCAGTAGAGGAACCTTTAGCTTTCGTACTTGAGTGTGCTTTTTCCAGCATCCTAGCTGGATCAATTGAACCTTTGGGTTCCTCCTGATCAGTTGAATAATCCAATTATAGGTCACTAATTGATGTGATGAACAAGGAAACAACATGTTGAATTGAACAGTATACAAACAAAAATTATTCATTACAAGAATAGTAACCACCGAACTGACCTTGGAAGGATGCACAAAAGATCGATATTACCTATCTTGAAGTCTTCCCAAGAATGAAAACCTCTGCAAAACAAAATAAAAAATGCTTCTACAAGAGCTCCCATATCCTTGTCAGATATGCTTTTAAATCCGACAACAACCCTGCCATATTAAAAAGTTAATGATGCATGTTATATGGAATCTGCCTATGATTAATAATGCAATCATAAAATATATGGAATCTGCCTGCATGTTAAATTTAACAAGATTGGAAATATCAATTAAGAAATGCACCAACCAACAGAGGAAGAAACAAAACTGGTTGAGAGAGAATGGCAATAAAGAACTAACCTATTTTTTAAATATATATAAATATACACAAACTGATTAAATATATCATCGCAAGATTTTGCAGTTTGTGTCATGTTCCCTCCTTTACGAACCCTACAAAAGCACAAATTCTGTAAGAGACTACCCTGCTTATTACTACTCTCTAAGTATTGTAATAAAATACAATTGTTCAAATTTTACAATGATATTATCATTAAAAGCAAGAACAAACTAATCATCAAGTAATGAGAGTAAAAGAACTATTAAGTTGTGACTGAATTACTTGTGAAGGGTCTCAACTATGCCCATTAAAGTAAGATAGTGACCGAAGGCACGAGCAAGGATGAAAGCTTCTTCTAGTCATCTTTGATTACTCTAAAGCCAATTACTTCTCAAGCAGCTCTACCATGTTCAAAATACCTGCCTGCCTCATATTACAACCACTCTGCCAAAAAGAGAATTTGAACTCCGTGCCACCCAATTTCCACATCCAAGATTCTCACCCCACGAACTCACCTTATGCACCATCACAATCCATAACAAACAAAATCGACAATGATGATTGATGAACAAAACACTAAAAAATGAGTAGTCAAGAACTGTTGTGGTCAGCATTTGGGAGAAATTTTGGAGGAGCGAAACACGAACGTGAACAGAAGAGAGCAACTCCAATGGAGGAGCGAACACAAATGGTGAAGGAAAGGAGAATGGAGGAGACAACGACAAAATGGTGAACGGTGAATGGTGAACGGAGAACGACGAACGATAAATGCGACGAGAACTCAACGACAACGTACGAACACGATGAGACCCCAATGTGGCGAGTAAATAGAGAAGGAAAAAAAAAGGCACAGAGTCTGGAGAAGCGAATGAAGTGCGAAGCGCGCAAAGAGTCGGAGAAAAGATTCAATATTTTATACCTATTATACCATGGAACAAGAATATAAATTATTCTCCAATAATACAAAAATACTACTAAATCACTTTCTATATCTATTTTAGGCTCAATAGCTATAAAAGAATTCATATTATTTACAAAATTATGATTGCCCCCTCCTTCTATACTTGATGGATTTTAACAGGTATAATATGTAGGTATAAAAAGGAAATTTTGTACTAGTGATCCAGACTTACTTTATATTCAAATTAACATAGAGAAATATATTTGGGAGGTGAGAGTCGATCCATGTTCCTTTAACAAGAATTAATGTGAAAGAGAATTATTCCAGTAGATTATAGAGAATTAATTTGGTCATATGAAGAGAGTTTAAATCTTGATATATTAGACTGAGTAGAGTTCAGTTAATTTCGTCAAAATCAACTGGGTATCCATATAACATGTATTAAAATTTCTAAATCTAATTTAAGATAGGGTTAATTAGTTGAATGGTACCCACTTTTGTTCGAAAGTTTCAGTTTGGTACCTGTTTTTATAAAAGTTTCAATTTCGTCCAAAATTTTGAAAAAGTGTCAATTAGGTCCCTTTCAGAAAAAAAATTATTAATGCCGTTAACGGTGTGTCACGTGTCAATCTCTAGGTTTTTTATTTGTTTTTTATTTTTAATGTTTATTTTTTAATTTATTTTTTAATTTTTTTTGCCACTTGTCAGATCCTTGGTGTGACAGGTGACATTGTTAGTGCCATGTGGCAAGGTACTGTCAAATGTGAGTGTTCTTGTCAAATGTCATTGTCTTGATTTCAGTTTCGTCTCCTCATATGTATATTTGTTTCAATTAAAATAATGAAAAAAAATTAGAGGCCGAACCATGGCACGCCCTTAATGGTATTGATAATTTTTTTTTGAAGAAACCTAATTGAGACACTTTTTCAAAAATTGAAATAAAATTGAAATTTTTTTTAAAGCGAATACTATACTAAAACTTCCGAACAAAAGTGAATACTCTTGGACTAATTAAGCCTTTAAGATATTAGTCTTCCAAAAATAGTAACATAATATCTATAGCGATATTTATGTATTATAGATAAAATGATGAAATTACTTCATATATATGAATCTTAAATTACTTTGTTTATATATTTCTTTTTAAATCTTAAATATATTAGCTTGGATTTTAGAGTTATGATATCCTTCTCCTGTAATAGTGTATTACACTCTATATAGGATATGTACGGATTAAAAAGCATTTATTTGGTTAAAAATGCATTAAAAAAGTACCTATCAAATGTAGAACAAAAGAATTCTGGAACTAAAATAAAAAATTAATAATGGTTAAAATCAATAAAATATTTCTTGGTACGCACCAATTACTTTAATTCGGCTGTTTCTTTGTCTTGGAGTTACTGACGGCAAAAGCTCTTTTCTTTTTGAGCTATTATTATTATTTTTTACAGGCTTTTACACTACTACAAGAAAATCTCCGCTAAGAAAATCTCTAAATAAAAATTAATTTCAAAAATAAAAATAATTAATCATTGTAATGACCAATTTAAATATTAATTTATAATATTAAAAATTATTGATTATTAAAATAGTTATTTCTATAAATAAAAAATTATAATTGGTCACTAATTAATTAGAGACTAATTTAGAAACTAATTCATTTGATAATTAACATCTTGGTAACTAATTTTTAGTGACCAATTTGTTTTTGTAGCTAAAACTTTGATAGCTAATTTTAGAGACCAACTTAGTAGCCAATTATAATTTTTTTAGGTATAATTACTTATTTAGTTCTCTAATATTTTGGTTTAGTTCATCTTGGTCCTTTCATTATTTTTTTGTTCATTTTAGTTCTCTAATTATTTAAAAAAGCTCAATTTGGTCATTTATGCTAAGTTAATATTAACACAGTGTTCGTACAGGTTACATATCAATTCGTGAAATTTTCAATATTATTTAATTTTTTAAAAAATATATAAACTATCTCGTGGCATGACTATAACCTGACATGTGGTAGTGATAGTGGTTGTTTTCAATTTTGTCCTTTGTACTAAAATGAAAACAAGCACTATCATGTGATAATAATATGACACGTGACTAGGATGTCAACGGGGCGGGTAGGGTACGGGTAGTAGCTCCCCCGTACCCTACCCGCTGAATAAATATTCGCCCCGTACCCGTACCCATATCCGTCGGGTATCCGTTATGCGGGTACCCGTCTATTTTTTTTCATATCCGCGGGTATCCACGGGTACCCGCGAGTATTTACAAAAATATTTAAAAAAAATAAATATTTAACCATAATTAGTGCTTGGATCAAGAAGTCTCTTTTCTCCGATTTATTCTTGAAAAATAAACAAATAAAAAATCATGACCAATTTATATTGTAGTTTATTTTTGAATAAAATATTAAAGAAATTACTAACTTCATCAATGTACACCTCTTGCAACATTTTAATCTAGAAGAGCCTGAAAACATAAGAAGTTCATTAAAAATTTCTAACAGTTACTTAATTAAAATATCTAAGTAAAAGTGTTAATTTCATTACCTTCCATGTTGGTCCATAACCAGTCTTGGAGACACATCAATGCCTCCACAATATCTGAAAGTAATTTACTCGGTTGTGGGGTAAGAATCCGACCACCATTATTGAAAGACTCATAATGTTTTTTACTAATATATATATATATATATATATATATATATAAATATATATATATATATATATATAAGAGTATTTTTCTAAATTAAAGTTATACGGGTACGGGTATCCATGGGTACGGATACTATGATACCCATACCCGCCCCGTTAACATGCGGGTATCAAAAATACCCGTATCCGCGGATAGCGGGTATCCATTTTTAATATTCGTTTCTTACCCGTTGCGGGTTTTATCCACGGATATCCGCGGGTACGGATTTTTTTGACATCCCTAATCAAGACGAGATAATGATAATTCATTTCAACCAATATCTTTTTCCAACTGTTTTATTTTTCTCCCTAATATTGGGAAAACTTATTCATCAAAATGACAATCAACAAATCAAATTGTAAATAAGTCATGTTGATAGTTCAAGATATTTTATTATTGGTGGAGAATCATATCCAACATATATTGTCAATCGTCTTCAAGAGCCATCATAGTCCCTTTTGGTGGGAAAATTGGAGCATATACACCATACCAAAAAAAATTCTTAAATGAGAAATATTAGGTTACTGACCAAAAATCAACTACATAATAGAGTATTTATGATAACTTGTTGGCATGATGTGAATCAATAGTATAACATGCAAAGTTGCATATCCCCAAGTAGCCATTGAAAGATTAACTCTCATAAGTAATGATCTTGCAACCAGTTTTATACGTTTTATTAATGATTCCACAAGTTAATTTTCAGTATGAACATGTGCTACTAGATATTCAACTCCAATTCCAATTGGTATACAATACTCATGAATAACATGAGATGTAAATTCACCAGTATTATCAAGACCAATCTTCTTAATTGGATAATCTGGGAAGTGAGCTCTTAACTTGACTAATTATGCCAATAACTTTGCAAATGTTTGATCGCGAGTTGATAATAAACAAACATGTGATCATCTAGTTGATGCATCAATTAAAATCATAAAATATCTAAATGATCCACATGATGGGTTTGGACCACAAATATCATCCTGTATTCGTTCTAAACATGAGATTGACTCATTTCTAATTTTTCTGGTGATGGTCTTATTATCAACTTTTTTTGTGAATCTGCAATACACGAGAACTCTTGAACTGAAGAAGTTTTTTATTGTTAAGTGGGTGTCCACATGAGTTTACAAACTATTTTTCGCATCATAATGGATCCAGGATGACCCAACTAATCATGCCAAACAAGGAATTCATTTTGATTTGTAAGCTTCTGGCTTACAGTGACATGCCTTTTAATTGACTAATATATGTGTAGTATAAGCCATAAGAGAAGGCTAATAATTTCTCCAATACACATTTTTTTATTCAACTCAATTATAATGTTATAATATAATTTCATATCTCATTCATTGTTTGTCTCAATATCATATTCATTTAGACAAATATCCTTGAAACATAACAAGTTTCTATTAAACTTCTTGATAGAAGTATAATAGATCTTCTGGAGCCTTCAAATATATTTGTATTACAATAAATGACACTAATATTGACTTCTCATGTAACCAAAAGAGAAAAAAATAATATTATTACTCATTACAATTGCATGAGTTGTTGCACTATCAGCAAGACACAATATATCTATTAGTATATACAATAATACTACATATCAAATGAACACACATATAATTAAAATTTTAATGGTCTTAATAACCTCAACTCGTTGCAAGTACCACCCAAAATTAAAATTCTTTTAACCTTTATATATGTATAGTATAACAAAATTAAAACCACAAAGTCCATATCAAAATCCTATTTCACATTGTTACACATAATATGTATATTTTAATATATCATTAATATAAAATATATTCATCTCTAATATATGTATAATGTATAATACTGGTATTTGAATATCTACATTCACACTTATAATAATAAATGTTCATCATACACTCAGTTCACATATACATTTTATGATGAAAAAGAAAAATTGATTTTTATACTCACACATAATACCAACGTTAGACCTGCATATTTTAAATCAATATAGTAAAAATACAAAAGAACATTTACCTTAAATTAAATTATAATAAAATAAATTAAAAACTTCATCATGAAGAAACTTCCTTTGCCATTATATAAAAAGAAAAAAAAATCTTAACACTTTCACCATCAATGAGGTGATCAATGCTTCCATTTGGTTTAGCAAAGGAAACAACGATATCATACCATACCTATATGTATATAGATATAAATATTATAAGTTGCTTTTATAGCTCAGTTGGTTAGAGCACCCGTTTAGTAAGCGGGAGGTCTTGAGTTCAACTCTCAATGAAAGCATTTTTTTCTAATTATTTGGTTTGTCATGAAATTCAATTGCATCTCCAATATATTTTGATATTTGAAAAGTTTTCTTAGATCTATTTTTCATCTTATCATACCCTTAATTATACAATTATTTTCATTTGTGTGATTTCTTTCAATAGTCTTCTAAAACACACATTTATTAATTTTTTAATATTTTTATTTGTTGTTTATTTTCATCATGTACAATATTATTTTAATATATTTTATCTAATTATTTTTTATTTCTAACTCATTATCAATCATATTGTAATTTTTCACTATAATTGTATAAATAACTTTTATTTACTACAATATAAAAATTTAATGTAATTTCCATGAATATTTTTATCTTCATCCAACATATATTGAAGTTCAAAAGATACAAGATCTATGTCAAAATTTTATTATTATGTTTATTATTTGTTCTTTGTATCGTTTTGATCAAGTGATGTATTATAATTTTATTAGTGTATAAAAAAGATATTCATTAGAATTTTAAAAATTGAAGTAAACAAACATTTAAAATATATTTTAATTTGAATATTTGTTTTCCTTTATATTTTTTAATTTTATTAACTAGGTTTCATTAATGTTTGCAGTTTGCAAATTTAATAAATGTTTTGGTTCTTATAAAAATTTATTTGGTATTCGATTATAAAATGTAAACAATTATAATTTATTTCAAAGTATTTGATATCGAAGAAACAACCATCCTCTAATATTAAAAATTTGATAATATTATATTTCCTTTACCATAATTTTTTATTATTTTATAAAAGTTAATTCAAATTAATATTGGAGTAGTAAGAAAACGGGTACGGGTATGAATACGAGATTGTACCTGTTACTTGGTGAGAATGGGGATGAGACAAAAGTTTGATACCCGTTAGGTTTGGGGATGAATTTTTTCTACAATAGTGGATATGAGATAGCGAAATCCATCTCCGTTCCGCCCCGTTGTCATCCCTATTTAGAACATTGAAATAACCAAATTAGAAGTACATTTAAAGTGATTTTAAAATCTTGGAATAACCAAATTACAAGGACATCTAAAGTGGTTTTAAAGTCTTAAGATAACCAAATTATAATTACATCCAAAATGATTTTAGAATATTAAAATATATTAAAAACATCCAAAATAATTTTAAAACAATCAACTTAAAAACGTATATAAAAATCATTTTTTGCATTTTTTGCATTATTACTTTAAAATATGTTTGTTATTATTTTTGTAATAAAAGTTAGTGCACTTGAAAGTATGAAATGCTAGGTAACAACAATAAAAAGGCAATCTCTTAAGATAGAAATTTAACCCAAAAATCAATAGAGTGCAAGTAATAAACGTGGGAGTGCAAGCAGTAGATAATGTGCTAAAATATGGGTGATAATAATAAAACGTGAGGTGCAACTAGCAGGAATTTAATTCAACCAAAGTAGAGGTACAGGAAGCAAAACGTGGGGTGCGCGAAGTGAAATGTAAGGGTATTAAATAAAAATAGAAAAAGACCAAACCATAACAAGGGAGAGTGGGGATAGTAAAAGCAAACTGCAGTGAACAAATAAAGTGTGGTGTATGTAGTGAATGTAAGGGTGCGAAAAATAAAATAAGAGATGCAGTACATAAATATTCTGGAAGTGCAGAAAATTAAAATAAGAGAAATGATAGGTTGACATCCACATTTGACCACTTTTTTTACCACCTTCATAGGTTACAAGTTAATTTATCTTGAGTTACAAGTTAATTTTAAGGTGGTAAAAAAAGTAGTCAAATGTGGGTGTCAACCTATCATTTCTCATAAAATAAAGGAAAGGAGTGGAGTAACTAGGAGTGCATGAAAAAACGTGAGGATGCACGAAGAACCGGGTCAAGCGCAATCATCTTCATATTTAGGTTTCTTCTTCTTCGTTTCCTCCGATGTCGCAGGTACGTCTCCACCAATGCCGCTGGTTGCCACCGTTGTCGGAGCCCTTCCATTTTCATTTTCTTCCTCCGTCACGGAGACCAACCAAGGAGTGGCGCCTAGATCAGCCACCGTGCGTCTTCATCTCTGCCATCGTCGACCAAGGCTGGCTCCAAAAACGTCAATCGGAGCCAGAGTCACCTTTAGTGACCACTATTTTCTTTTTTCTGATTGGGTGTTGTGTTTCGTTGTGTGTTTGGTGCAGGTGATGATAAGAACGAAAAGGATGAGGTTAATGGTGAGGGAGTTTTTGTATGGTTGGTTTTCTTAACTCTGGAGTGGGGTTGGAAGGTTGGGAACAAAAATGATGATGGTTAGAGTGGAGGAGGGAAGATTGGAGGAATGGAGATGTGTGGGTTGCTTTTGAAATTGGGAGGAATATGATGGAGCCTGGAGGGGAGTTGGTGATGAACCATGGCGTGTTCCTTGGAGGAAGAAGAATGGTGAAGTTCTTATCGTTTGTGTTTATGAGAAATGGTGAGGTGTAAAGGGTTTAAGAGAGATGCAAGAAAAGGTGCGTATATTTCATTCGCAACGAAAAAAGAATGAAACCAGTACAAGTCTCTTATACAGTAAAGAATGACTATAGAAGCGGTTAACAAAAGAAACTACCATACTTTAAGACAGCTGTCATAACAGAGGGACAACTTTTCTGTTTTTGACTTACAACACTAACATACCCCTTAAGCCAAACACCATCTAGCTAACACTTCTAACACCAATAAGTTGTCTTAGTTGACTAAAACATTCACGCTTCAAAGGCTTCGTGAATACATCTGCCAATTGTTTTTCAGAACTGTAATATTCCACCTCCAAGCTTCCCTTGTTAACCTCCTCTCTTATATAGTGAAACTTGGTCTCAATATGTTTGCTCCTCCCATGAGAAGCAGGGTGATAAGCCAGATTGATGGATGATTTATTGTCAACCAACAACTTCACCTTCTCATTTAGCTCAACCTCCAACTCCCTCATCAGCGAACAAAGCCAAACAGCTTGACATGAAGCTTCACAAGCAGCTACATATTCTACTTCATAAGAGGATAATGCAACCATTGATTCCTTCCTTGAGCTCCATGATATTGGTGTTGTTCCTAAGAAAAATATGTATCCTACTATGCTTCTTCTGTCAAATTTATCATCACACCAGTCAGCATATGAATATGTTGTTAATTTCATATCTTCACCTTGCTTCTTCTTTGGCAGCAGAATACCAGATTTGGTTGTTCCTTGTGCATACCTCAAAACAGCTTAGCTGCATTCATGTGCGAGATGCTAGGATTCTACATAAACCTACTAATTAGGCCAACACTATAACTCATATCTAGTCGTGTGTTACACAAATACCTTAAACTTCCTATTATACTTATGTAAATTGTTGGATCTACAGCTTCCTCCTCCTGTTCTTTTTTCTAGTCTCAACCCAACCTTTGCTGAAGTACTTGTAGATTTGTTGTTGTCCATTTCAAATTTTCGCAGCATATCCCACGCATATCTTGACTAGTGCATCATGACTCCATCTTCTGTTTATGTGAATTCAATTCCAAGGAAATAGCTCAACTTCCCCAAATCACTCATTTCAAACTCGGTTAACATTTGTAGCTTAAACTTAGATATAAGTTTTTCACTGCTCCCCGTGACCAAAAGATCATCCACATACAGACACACTATCAATTTTTCTGGTTTTCCCTCAATCTCACAGCACTACACGTATACACCATGTTCAGAAGCACACTTTTCAAATCCAACCTCACTCATAAAAGCATTAATTCTCTGGCTCCAAGCCCTTGGAGCCTGTTTGAGTCTGTAAAGAGCCTTTTTCAACCTGTAAACAAGATCAGGTTGCTTGTTGTTAACAAATCCCTATGGTTGAACTACATAAACTTCTTCTTCCAACTTTCCATTCAAGAATGCCGCCTTAACATCTAGTTGATACAGTGGCCAATTGTGTTGTATGGCAATTGAAACCACCAATCTTATTGTTTCTATCCTTGCTACTGGAGCATAAACCTCACCATAATCAATTCTTGCCTTTTGCAAGAAGCCTTTAGCTACTAGCCTCACCTTGTACCTCACTATATCTCCCTGTGGATTTATTTTGGCTTTATACACCCACTTCAATGCTATTGGTTTCTTGTTATTAGGCAGCTTCACCAACTCCCAAGTCTCATTTCTATTAATGGACTTAATCTCTTCTTGCATTGCTCTCAACCATTTTTCATCAACTACTGCTTGTGCAAATTCAATAGGCTCAAACTCAGCTATTAAAGCATAGTGAACAAAGTTACCTTCAGTAGTAACTATAGTATCATAGGATAGCTCATAATCTCTCAGATGAGGAGGCTACTGTGAAATTCTGGATGATTTTCGCACCCCTGCACTTGGGTCAAAAATGTTTACTTCTACTTCTGTAACATGCTCTTCCAACATAATTCTTGGTTCTTCTGGCTCCATTTTCTCCCAATTCCAATTAGGTACTCTAATATGTGGCAAGTCTCTAACCATTGTACACTGACTTAGCCTGGATAAGTCTTTGAAGTCTAAATTCCCAAACCATAGGTGCCATAGCCATTCCAACTCATTTCTTGTCATAGCCAAACATTGATGCTTGACTGCTTCCATTACCACACGAAAATTCCTGTTTTTAGACAAACTTGCACTCACAACCAGTTGTTTATTCTGGTCAAAGATGTTAAGGAAATTATTCTTCATTGTCACCACAAACCCCTTTTGCAAGAGTTGTTTGAGACTTATCAGATTAGTTTTCAACCCAGGAACATATAGTACTTACTCAATTATCACTTCTCTCCCATCATTTCCTTGCAACACCACTCTAACTGACCCCTCTGCCACAAGACTCCTATTATTAGCAAATTTGATTCTTCCATTAGCTGCCTCCTCCATCTTGACAAACCACTCCTTCTTGCCTGTTATATAGGTTGAACACCTAGAGTCTAGGTACCAGGCAGTGTCAGTAACATCTTCACAACTTATTTGAGCCATTAGCATCACTGCCATAGAATATGAAGTGTCATCTTGAGCTAGATGAGCATGATTCTTTGGCTTGTTCTTCGCACCATCTCCATTCCAACACTCTTTCGCAAAATGGCCAAATTTTTGACAGTTATAACACCTCACCTTACGCTTATAAAACTTCCATTCCTTTTCTTGTTCAGACTCATCATCATTCTTGTGATCTTTACGATTTTCTTGGTCACTGGCCTCTTTCCCTTTCTTTTCTCGAGCCCTTTTTTGACCATATTTCTTCTTGCCACCTTTCTTGAAGCCTTTTACCTTGCCATGAAATTATGACCGAGCTTGTAGAGCTTGCTCTTGAACCTGTGTACACTCAACCAACATATGCTCATGCGACTCCAAAGAGTGTTGTAACTCTTCTAACTCCATAGACCCTGTATCACGTGTTTCCTCAATAGTCACCACAATGTGATCAAACTTTGGTGGCAATGATCTCAGTATCTTTTCAACTACATACTAATCAATGATGGGATCACGACAAGCACCCATTGCACTCACATGTTCTTGAATTTTATTGAAGTACATTGCCGCTGTTTCACTCTCCTCCATGGTCAGACACTCGAATTGCCGTCTCAGAGTCTGCATCTTTACTTTCTTGCTCTTATCTCCATCTCTGTAGGTTTTGATCAAGATTTCCCAGATCTCTTTGGCTGTTTCAGCCTTCGAGATTCTGTGAAATACCTTCGGGCCAACACATTGATAAAGGATGAATCGTGCTTTGATATCCATTTTATGTTGCGGCTTGAAGTTTCTCTTCTCTTCATCTGTAGCCTTGGATCCCAACTCTGGCAATCCCTCAAGCACTACAACTGTAACGTCTTGAAAGGCAAAAATGGCTTGCATTTTAATGCGCCAATCGTTGAACGAATTTCCATCGAAGATGGGCAGTGAACCTTGCATCATACCTCCTAACCCATCCATCGTACTTGCCTACGCTGCTCACATTTCTTTGATCAAAACTCCAAACCTCTGCTCCACTCTTGTTTTGCGCACAAGAATCATACCACACGCGTAAGGAATTCTCACTTTTTTTCTCGCGGACTTTCACACACCCCTAGTTATCGTAACCTAGCACTAGATACCATAAAGGGTTTAAGAGAGATGCAAGAAAAGGTGCGTATATCTCATTCACACTAAAAAAAGAATGAAACCAGTACAAGTCTTTTATACAACAAAGAATGACTATAGAAGCGGTTAACAAAAGAAACTACTAGACTTTAAGACAACTGTCATAACTAGAGCCGTCAAAGTGGGTAAAAACCCGTGGGCTAACCCAGCCCACCACGGGTTCGAGCCGGGTTAGGTTGAAATTTTTTTACAAATTTCAGTATGGGTCAATTTTTGACCTGGCCCACCAAGAACCCAGCTCACCCAAGTTGAACCCGTGGTGGGCTGGGTTGGCCCACCAACCCGCATGGTGACAAACATTATGTTGGGCTATTTTTTTAACCAAACACATTGGTGGGTTGACGAATGGAAACCTAGCTTCAACTGCAAATAGTAAGGAGATTGACGTTGCATCTCAACTCAAGGACCAACATCAATTGCGACTTAACAAGTAGATAAATTTGCATCCCTCACTCACTGTCGACTTGATTTTTTTTCTTCCATTCTTTTGGTATTATTGATTATATAAGTAATCACTTTATAACCTCATGTTTTCTTCCCAATTGTAATTTTTCCTACTTTTCTTTTCAGTTCAAGTGTTCACCGAACAATTAGGGTTCTTACTCTGCATCATGTACCCTGTTCATCTACTGAGGTTGCTCTAACGACAAATCCAAGGTATAATTAGTTTGTTGAAAAAAGTATTGCATTCAATAAAAGATTGGGTTATTCTTTTTTGTTTTCATTCTTCTAGTATATAATAATGTTTTCATTCTTTATTGAAATGCTTATGGGTCCTATTGCACCGTTAGAAGAACTATATAAATAATCTTTGAATATTATCCACGTGAAGTGCGGACAAAGTACCTTTTTAATCTTTGAATATTTAAATGCATAAACAAGTACTTCTTTAATATTTGAATATTAAAAAGCATAATCAATACGTGAAGTGCATAGACACATGAAGTGCATGATTTATATAAATACAAAGTTCATTTGATGAAATGGAAAAAAACATGAACTTCCATAATTTATATTCATTGGTTTGTTTTTTTATTACAGATAAGAGAGACTATAAGCTTAAATACTTGAACTTCATGCATGCATGGCTCTCAAAGAATCAAAGAATTAAGTTCTTACAATTTAAAATAATTAAGTTTGTACTTTTAAAGTAAGTTATTTTCTATATATTTATTGTTGTATGCACATGACTCTCGCCTAATCTAAATGCACTTTCTCACGGTAAGTGTTTACTTTGTTATATATTAGTTCATACTTCATAAAATATTAGTCCACTCTTTTACACTTGAACGAATGATTAATGATGTTACATTGTATAATTATTACTTCGAACTAACTTTTTTTCAAAAAGTAATAATTTGAATTTAATTTCAATTCAATTGTTTATAATATTAATTAGGCTCAATTATGTTTTAAGTTTCTTTTAAATTTGAAAATTTTCAACTGGGTCCTTAATAAATTTTTGTAGTCTATTGAATCCTCAACATTTTAAAAATTTTAAATCGAGCTCTGTAGCTAAATGTTTATGTTCACTTTCTGAGATGATATCACTCCTCTTAAATGTATTCACATAATATTTTACTACAAGAGACCATGATGACGAGATCTTTTCTAAATATTCATTATATTTAACTAAAACTGATTTTAAACTTAATTAAAATTATAAATTTCAAAATAAAAAATATAAATTATAAAAATATTAAATATATAACTACCACCCTTCTTAAATGTAATCACATAATATTTTATTACAAGAGACCATGATCACATGATACATTCACACTAAAATTCAACAGAAACGTAGCTTCCCTTACCTATAAAAGACAACCCAAATAGCTCTTGGAACACCAAAATGTTAGTTTGAAATAGTGATTTAAGCCAAGAAGGGAGGTTGAATTGATTGTTTAAATTTTTTTCAAAAGCTTAAAACCCCTTTTGAATGAATCAAACAGACCAAGAAATTCGAATGCAAAAGCTGTAAAATAGTACACTTTCAATTGATCAAAAAATAAAATAGTAGACTAATTTGTTTTTGAGCCTATGAAACAATTGATTAAAATATCAAATCAATAAGCTAAAATTCTAAAAATTTATGCATAATGTAGAATTCACAGATTTAACTCAAATAACAAACAATTATACACAAGACTTGTTCCAATCGATATTTCTAACAAGTATGCAACATCAGATTACACAAAAAACGTATTAAAGCTCAACAAAGAATGAATTACTTGGTTTTCTTGAGTTTTTAAAGTGATTTAAAGTGAGTGAGATGAAGGGAAGGGAATGACACAGTTGTTTTTATACTGGTTCACTCAATCACAACGCTACATTTAGTTTATCAGGACCACTTAAGCCTGGTTTCCACTATATTCAAAAGTTTTACAAATCACACACCAAGATTACAATTTCGAACAAAAAAGCACACAAGATATTTTACTCACACAAAAATCTAGCCTAACACACTACAAGAATCATACTCACAGACTTGAAATCACATCAGGTAAACAACCAGAGACACAAGAACTACAAAACCTAATGGTGGCTCTACCTAGCCAACCATACACAAGTTCTTCAAGCTAATCCCAAGACAAAATGCCTCCAAGACCAACCAAGATCTTCAATCAACACGTTGCAGTTGTGTAATGTAAAGAGACTTTTACAATGATGAATGACAAGTTTTCGCACTCAAAAACTTAGAATCGTGCATCTGCTCTCAAAACACAACTTATATAGTTTGGTTTAAGTGAAATTAGTTGGTTGAATTTTTTGTACAATATGTTGATTTCATATGACTTAAGTGAAATCAGTTGATTGAAAAAGAATTCAACTGATTAAATACATTCATACCAGAAACTATATACAACAACCCTTTTAACCTGTTAAAACCCATTTTAACAGATTAAAAAGGACACACTAAGACTAACAAGACATCTAACCTATATCATATAGCCTACCAACATGATATAACATGTAATCATTACATTTAACACATTATTTACCAACATGATATAATATGTAATCATTACATTTAACACATTATTATCATATTTAATACACTAGAAACATAATCTTCAAGTGGATCTTCATCAATTTCCATCAACCACATATGATATTCATGCACTTGCCTTTATCAAATCTTTGCTTCAAGCTTGCTTGTGCCAACACAAACTACCTACAATCACAAACGATGTTCTATTTACACATAGAAACATCACAAAAATGATCAGGACCTACCGTTATAATCACTAGTCAGTGAAGACTCATATAGAAGATCAAAAGGACACATGCAAGTAGAAAAGTCTCACATGCAATAGAAACTAGAAGAAGACCAAGGAAAAGGGCTGAAACTTAACTTATTTGTTTGACGTCTCATATCGACTAGAGATAAGACAATTTAATAGTATATAAGTGGGGTGCAAACCGTACCTTACAAGTCGATTTTGTAGGGTTGAGTTAGGTTAAAGTCCATTTCTAACATGGTATCACAGTCATTGTTTTAAAAAGCCTATTCCAACGAGATTTCTTGGACATTTTGTTCTACCTGCTATTGGGCCGCTAACGGACCACCCATTTCTAGACCCACATCGACTAGAGATAAGGCACTTCCATAGTATATAAGTGGGGTGTAAACCTCATCTTACAAGCCGATTTTGTGGGGTTAAGTTAGGCTTAAAGTTCACTTCTAACATTATGTGAATGGAGAAACTGATCAGTCTAAATTGAAGAGTTCGTCGCGAGGATCACTCCTACGGTTTCATATATTCAATCATGCGAACAAAGAACGAGAACTCCTAGAGATAAGTAAGAAAACTCTAGAAAAGTGATTTCTTGAAAGATTGTGTGTTTTAAAATAATAAAACTCGTTTATAACAAAACTATTTATACTAAAATCTTTTAGTATTAAAATAATTAAGTACCACTATTTTTAAATCACTATCCCTTCTAAAATATATATTTTTAGGATTTTACATAATGTTGTATTTTCAATATTTATTTTTAAAATGTAAACAAATTATTATAAAACTTATTTGTGAAATGTTACTGGAAAAGACTTAAAAAATGGCTCTTGAAATTTAAAATAACAGATTCCAGAAAATAATTTTCAGAAGTCATTTTTCAAGCCTTTTAATAAATTCTGAAACTAATTTTTGGAAGATAAAACATATTCTAGACATTAGTTTTCTATAAGTTGTTAATGAAAAAAAAAAGTGGCCAAAAGACACAATGGCGAAGAAAAAACCAATGCTAAAAAAACATTGTTAAGAAGGGGAGAATAATACAAGAGAGAAACACTTTTAACCATAAAAAATGATATTATTTTCCTTTTTCAAAGATATTTATACTACTTATATATAAAAAGATTGTCTTTAGATACACATTTTATAATTTCAGTTTTATCCCTTTATAATATTGTTAATTGACTTCTTATTAAAAACTGCTATATTAAATTATTTTAACAAAAAATTGTCATGTTTTTTTCTTTCATCATATTTGTGGTTTATAGGCTAATATTTATATAATTCTTACTCATCTGTGTTCTCGCCAGTGAATAGAAAAAGAAGACACACTTTCAGTGTTTACAATTTGTACGGTTAAAACCAAGTATACTGAAAATAAAATAAAACTGTGTTTAAACCTATATTTACAGATTTAAAAAACGTCAAAAAAATAAACAAAGGTGATGTAAAGAGAAAAAAAGGTGAGTATAGAAAGCAGCTCTCAAGTGATTTCATCAAGGCCCAAACAAGTTCCTAGCACGTGGGCCTAAATATTAGAATTTTGCTTCTTGAACCCCATGATTACTAAATCCACACTACACTAGCTAGAAAGACTAAAATACCCTCTCCCTGCACCACACCACCTCTACTGTTGCCGCTACCATCAAAGGAAGAGGAGAGAATGCGATGCAGAGAAAAGCTCTATCCGAATTAAAATTTATGTATTTCAAGAAATTTTTTCCAAAAAATTCTTTTCAAAAATCATTCTAAAAGATATTACATGAATCTATAAATCTTATACCAAAAATCTCGTTTTAAAATATATTTTATTTATTCCGAAAATTCTGTTTTCATAAATCTTATTCCACAAATTTTATTCTAAATTCTATTCCAGAAATCATATTTTAAAATTTTGAAAATCTTGTTCTAAAAATTTCAGAACAATTAATATGGAAGTCACTTTTACAAAGAGTAAAGTGGTTATTTTAAAATTATAGGTGACGGAGGAAGAAAAAGCTAATAATTACCATTCCAAAAAACAAAAATAAAATGAAAAATATAAGAATGAACATTTTGATAGATACAACAAAGTCTTATGTGTGACTATCGATTCATGACTTAATATTTTTCTGTGGATTTGAACTTGTCAAACGCTTGAATTTTCAAATTATTGTAGCTAGAAGAACATTTCATAGACTTTAACAAAAGCTGAACAAAAAAGGTGAAAGCAGTGAAAGTCACACACGATTACATATGTTTAATTTTAAAGAAAGTTGGGTATTCCAATTGTCAAGTTTATGTTATAGAAAATAAATAGGGTATATTTTAAGCTTAGGTTTACAATATTACATAACATTTTAAAATTTTTAATAGATTATAATAGGTTAAATTATTCATTTGGTCTCAATTTTTGTATGTAAATTTGAATTTGGTTCCTCAATTTTTAAAAGTGTTAACTAGGTCCCTAATTTTGATAATTTATTTCAATGAAGCCCCTCCCATTAAAATGGCAGAAACGGCGTTAAGAGCACAATGACATGGAAATGTTAGACTGAAACGTGTCATCATGTCATTTATATTTAAAGAATGTTGAAGGTTGTGGTGGAAATATACACTGCTGCAATGAGTCTGTGGTGGCAGAAGAAATGGAGAAATGTATGAAGTCAATTGAACACTCTCTTCTTGAAAGGAAGAAAGGAACAATGTTTTGAGATAATAAGTTTGAAGGGGTTGAAAAAATATGAGACTTTGAA
>Ga0209589_1005716_pt1 | contig 21012 bp, 12 predicted proteins | sample CowpeawhiteBW_FD_187525 | JGI IMG/M metagenome (GOLD analysis project Ga0209589, IMG submission 187525) | Root nodule microbial communities of legume samples collected from California USA - Cow pea white BW (SPAdes) (version 2) | ecosystem: Host-associated > Plants > Roots > Nodule | place: USA... | reverse complement strand
TATATATATATATGTATATATATATATTTTTTTTCTTTTTTTTTAAAAGTACCAATTATTTCTATTATTTTTAATTTTAAAATTTATTTCTTTTTGATAAAGATTTTCTTAAAATATTTTTATTAGATTTATTAATTATTAAAATATTAAAAAAAATTAAATATTCACGTATATATTCTTTAATAAATTAAATTTACATTTGTAAATTTTGTATATATTAAAAGAAAACATAACGAGTTATGAAAAGTAACAAATATATTTTTAATTCATTAATCTAATTATTTAAAATTATATAAAAATAAAAAATTGATTATATAAAAATTTAAAATTACTAATCAAAATATTAAAATCAATTTAAAATAAAAAATCTGTTTATATAATTATTTTTTAAAAAAAAGAAAAAATTAAAATAATAGAATAAGAAAGAGATTGAAAACATAGAGGAAGAAATCGTATATATTACTTCTATCCAAATTAAAAATAAACAAAATATTGAAATCATGTATTTTAAATATAATTTTTACACCTTGCTCTTCATTAATCTAAAATCATGTTTAAGAAGTATGAACTCATTTTATTTATTAAAGGTTAACTAAATAATTAGATAATGTAAATCTTTGATTTTCAAGGTAGGTTGTTATTGTGCATTAGGATAACTTGTACATTTTGAGTTAAACACTTAGGTATAGGGTCATTAGTGATGCTCTTCTTGTATATCTTTGGTCTCTCACTTCAAACTAGTATTTTGACACCATTTTTTTTTTACTATTTGATACTATTTTTCATAATTATTTATTTTTTCTTTTTTTTTTTAAATATAAAAGTTAATTTTTGTTAAAATTATTTTACCTTTATACAAATTATCAAATGGTGTCAAACAACCATTTTTCTTACTATATAAGTGTAAACACAGGCGCTATCGCGCCTGTGTGTACGTATTTTTTAAATATGAATGATATTATATTAATAAATGATAATAGTATAATGTTATTAAGTTAATATATAAAATAAATGTATATTTATTAAAAATAAAATGAAATAAATAGAGAGAATAATTGTTGATGAATAAAAAAAGATAAACAATTTTATAAAAAATAGATAAAAATAATTATTAATTTTAAAAAATTAATAAATAATAATATTGTAAAGGGTATATTTGGTATTATGAAATGTAGACATAAAAAAGAGAATCCTTTTTATATATTGTTATAGATATATTGTTGTAGATTAGATTCACTCTCTTTAAAGATAATAACTAAAATCCTCATCCACTTTATTTTCAGCTCCTTCCATTTTGGTCGCACTTGGGACCAGTATTTAGGTAGTTAGCCTCTCAAACATTTTCTTTCGGAAATTGGGTTAGATAAAGCATTTATATAGTGTCAGACAAGCTAGGTTGTTATCATGATTTAAGAAAATCTTTCGTGTCCAAAACATCTTGAAAAAAGAGAAAGGATAAACTTTCACTGTGCTTCAAATACAAATATTTTCTTGTAATGCATTAACAAAAGGGACTATTGGTAAAACATCATAAACTATGTGAAAAGTGAAGATTTCACATGAATAGGTTCTTGGTTTTTCACTGGACCCGTTTTGAACGCCTCAAGAGCCATAAGATGTCACTACCATGCAAGGATCTTCTCTGGCGTCCAACCTTCTGTGTACTCTGCATACACAAAAGCATGAACAGATAAAAAATTACAGAACTTACTTGTCGCAGGGTACAGAGGATACACTTACTTGGAAATGGAATTTAGGATTTGGAACTTTCGATAAGAAAGACAAACCATCCTTAATCGGTGCCACTATTGTTTAAACCAGGAAAATATTCAAGAACAAAATGTTAGAGATGAAACCCCAAAATTACGAGATAACAATATTCAATACTAGTCTACCTAGTACCTACCCATGGCCAAATTATTGTGGCTGTTAAGTGTGCCTGTGGTTGGCTTCAAATTCTGAATTTGAGGCTTATGGGTGTACATAAAGAGTGGCAAATCCTCGTATGTCTCTGGTAAATGTTTATCATCTAACTTTAAAGGAGCTTCACCTTCGGAATCTCTTCATTTGATTAATGAAAAAGGTTAGATATACTATCTAACATATATTTCAGTTTCAATTTAACTAGTACTGGAGAAGTATTTATTACCTTGTTACTTTTTTACTGCTTGATCTGTCAAGGGAAGGTGCTGCAGATCATAAAAATCATTGCCATAAATGAGAAAACTGTGATGGTTTAACAATGTGATTGATTTGGAGTGAAGGAAATATTTGTTTTACATGGTGATAAATAACGCGAATGAAATCTAAGCGAATTCTCATTGCATTGCATTTTTGGGAGGGCCAATTTGCGAGCATATTGTTCACACGAGAGAAGTCTCTATCAAGAAACAAATATTAAACTTGGTTAGATAGTTTTAAATAAGAGATTTATTTTAAGCCGATGCATTTATTTGGGATTAATTCGTGTGAAGCAATACTAACTTGTTGAAGGCATTGGATTCGTAACTCAGCTTCAGAAAATGCATTAGTGTGAGAAATAAGGCCATCGAGATTGGAAGATACGTTTCCAAGATGATCAATAACAGTGACCATGCTTCTGCAGATGTACTCTTTTGTGTCGTCCACCACACTGCAACATTTTCCAGTAACAATTCGTCACGCGTCAACATATGCACCAACCAAACTATATTTAATGCAAATTAGAAAACACAACACAAGCAACGTAACAGGAACTACTAAACTGGTTTTACTACGTAACCTCTTAAAACAGCAACTAAAACACCCTAACCAACCACAATTATTAGAATACTCTATAGACAATATTTCTTAACATCTTTATTTCAACCCAAAATCAGAAGTGAGTATTGTAATTCATTTCCATTTATATTTATACACACACTATTTCAGTCTCGTACAATGAGATTTTGAGTACGTCAGTCACTCCAAATTTAGACACATCCTAAGTTTTTTCAAAGGTCTCGTACAAGTTTCTGATTTTTCAGTTTCAAGCTTATACTCTTTCAAACACATCTGAATTCCATTTAGACACAAAAACAACTACGAAAGCTGGATTTAAAGGCCAAATCTTCACTCACTCATTATTCTCTTCACTCTTAGAGAAAGCTGTTTCACAGTATTCAGCAGCTTTGTGTAGTTGAGACCTTAGTTCCCTCAGCTCCTGCAGTAAAAACATCATACGCATGAACAAAAGATTGAACTAACATATAAAGTATTGTTGAGTCTAGATGTGAACCTGAAGAGACTTGTCAAAGCGCATGGTTTCTTCTACCTCAGCATCAGCTATAGATTTGACATTCAACTCCATCATATTGCTACAGCCTTAATGCTTGTAAACATAGGATCTAATATAATGCTCACTTTTCTGAATGAGGCTCACCACGTAATTATAAGAGGATTTATGTAATCTGGCTTTTGGAGGCTTGTGATATGATGAAGCAAACAAGGCTCCTAAAAAACAGATTCTGCAGCCCATGACCAGCCAGCACACACATTATAGAGCATGATGACAAAGAAACAGTTTCAGTCCCGTGATATTCTGTTGTTTTACCGTGATGGGCATCTAATTAATTAAAACCTCAAAGTAATGACTCACAGTATAATGCAATTACAGGCCCTACTACTAGCACGTCATTCCTTTAAAAACTGACAATCATGCAACAAACAGTGGCTCATCTTGAGTTATCTGATAAGAACAAGTCACTCACTCACCACGTATATGATATGTGTCGTTGCTAATAATATTTATATTTATATTTTGAAAGGCACATGACAGAGGGCTTATTTGGTTGGAGGCTTAACCAGCTTAGCACATGCAGTGTTTCATCTGACATGTATGTATGCGTAGGATATATATATATATATATATATATCATGTGAACTTTTAATTAAAATAATCATAGTTAACTCCTTTCACCTTACATTTTTTTTAGAACAAAAAGGAACCTGTTAGATACAAAATCTTATTTTATTCGATCAACCTTAGTAAAAGGTGGTTTGGTAAAGGACAGAGATTTGAACATCAACGTCACACGGTCACAAAAGTATTAAAGATACAAAATTAGGAACAAACTTGATGACCTGTGACTTTTACTTGTATCTTCAGTATGGTATGCTACATGCAGATGCTTTCTGCTGTTCAAATTTGATTTAATTATGATTCATTAACATGACATAGAACTGTTCAATTGAAATTTGGTGTTCTGTCCATTAACTATATCAACTTTGGATACGTGTGGGCTGTCATGTAGCCTTTTTCATCAGTTTTGCACCCTCATTTACCAAATAGTATCTTGTCCCATGTGTGAGCAACAATTCAACCTTTTGAATGCAGAGGTTAATTCTAGATAATAATTTAGAACTACATATTATCCTTTGTATTTCTTCCGGCAATATAAAACTATATTGGAGCTTCACATAAGACCGCTATGATAATTTCTAGTGCATAGCTCAAGATGATCAGCACAACAATGGCAGCTCTATATCTGAAAATCAATGGTACAACCACCAATTGATTCTGCAGCTTCAATGTCAGACAATATAGAGTTATTATTATCCGAAGATACTGGTCCTAAAAAAATATCTCTAACACTTTTATACAATTCCTGAGACTTTTCCCTTTTTTCTTCGTGGTTGAAAGGATTCTGACGTTGTGGATCCTTTTCAGAGGCATTTCTAGTAGTTGATCTTGCACATTCTCCTTTTTGCAAGTGTTTAGAGTCTAACCAAAGGAAAGAAAATGAGGAGGGGATTAGCATAACATTAGGTTGATTAAAAGGAAAAACTTCATAATTGGCGATAAATAACGATGGCAAACATTGGAGTAACTATTCCCAATCCCAAAATACAAAAGTAGGCATCAAGTTGTTAAACCATCTTCATGTGCAAGGATGCATAGCAGAAATGAGCAAACAAAATTAAGTTCTATGGAGGATTTTGAGGTATTCCATGCTGTAACAGACATGTTTATCAGGCTAATGACAATTTCATGCAACAGTTACTGAAAGATCATAGCTTGAAATTTATGAATATTTAGGTGGAAATCGAGAATAAATGACGAGGATTAAAAGAGTTATATCATTTTAATGGTGCTTGAGCTACCCTTAGACTTTTAAAGTTACTAATAATTATAGAACCGAACTCCCCGTGTCATATATAGCATTGTAAATCTTTTCTTTTTCTTTCGAGGTAATGAAATGAATTTTCTATTTTTTATTAGTTCAATTCAAAAGCCTCTGATAGTACTTAGTTAATTGAGTGGAGAAGTTACTCTACATGTTAAAAGAAAAAATGAATAACAAAAGGGACCTAAGGTAAGTATATATATAGAAGACCATGAAAGCTACATGAACCATTGCATAAAGAAAGAACAAATAAAGTCAAAATAGTGTTTTCACCTCAATGCAATCTCTAAAATGGAGAGGATCATAAATTTAGCGAGTAACAAGTTCTTGCATTTCCAACCCTAACCTTTGACCATCTGAAATCCCAATGTTCATCGTCACAGAAAACAAGCTAGCTGAGTTTATATTAGTTCAGATGTACTTTCGTAGCATATGTAATGAAGAGTTAATACAAGAAGCATCAACAGATTAGAGTTTAAAACACCTGTAGGAAAGTATGAATTTCTACTACATGTATTTTGATAATGAATTTGTTGCTGCTACTGCTGCTTAAAATTTTATTTTTGACAACTATTTTTTATTATCGTAAAGAATATCATTAATTTCATTGAAACAACAGTAATAAAGACAATAAGTTGTAAAAGCAGCCATGTAAGTGCAAACCAGATAGTCCTCAGTGAGTGTGCCATCAATTATTTACCTTTAAATGATGTGGAAGAATCTTTAAAAACCATGTCTAGTTTAGCACGGGTAATGCACAACCATCTTCTTTCTGATTCATAATTAAGTTCTGTTTCAATTGGAATATGCCAGTGGCCTTCCTCTGATTCCTGTTACCACAGTTGCCATGTTATGTTTCCTTCTTTCTTTTCTTCACATCTTTATTGTTTCAAATTTAGATTCATAGACAAATATAATTTAATCTGTGTTCATGTTCTGCTGCTTTTCGAACAGGGTAAGAGCTTACCTGAATTACAACAGAACAAGGAGGGGGCATGTGAAACACTGGACTACCACCACCAGAGAAACTGAAGCGTACCTTAAATTTGGTAGACAGGGATTCCAATGTTAGGATGGGCTTAAATTGCACATAATCAAAGAAAGGGAATATAAATTCAAGACAAAATCTTATTACCAATGATTTAAACCTTAAATTGCAGATGTATTTGTGTATATATGATTTAACCAACTACCATGACTAAAACATTATTTCATCAGATATATAAAATCAGCATGACAATAAAAACAAAGATCTAATAGAAATCTCTTCTTTCCAAAGGGCCTTACCTGATGCCTTTCTTTCCATTTGGGGAAAAAGTCATTTCCCAAAAGTTGAAATAGATGATCTCTCATCTCATCATTGGTAACAAGTAAGCATTTAAATTTTATAGTTGCATACAACCAGTACCTGAAACACGGGTCAGTAAAATGCAGCACGATATGCCTAACCAGAAGAAACAGATAACAAAAAAATTAACATTTGTTCTTACCAGTCATCATTTGATCCTGAAGGTGTTGCATAGAGTGCATCAGCAGCATTCCACTTATCAATTAATGCCCTATTGACTGGTTCATCCATTTTGTCTCCCTTGATACGCTTATTATGCAAAATGATAAGTGGTAACTTCTTTGAAGGGAGCCTTTGGCGCATTTCATTGACAACAGCATTGATCTAAAGTTTTCATCTCAAAAGAAAATAATCAGTAACCCTAAAACAAGAACAACAAACAGGGAATAAAAGACAAGAGTATTTTCTACGCTCGGTAACTTGCCTTGTGTGGCATGAACCTACTTTGGCCAAAAAGGCCAACATTTGCAGCATCTACCACCGCTTCAAAAGGTCCATAGTAGTCAAGCCATTTCTGCAATGCACGTTTTCATATATTCCAATTGCAACATCATCAATCTATAACATTAATTAGATTAGAACACTTACAAATAATGATAATTTCTTACCTGAAATTTCTGGAAGTTTGAGCCTTTTTCTCTCATCATGGCTATAGATGCAACTGACTTGGCAAAATGTTCAGTTTCAATAGGATCGAGATCAATAGTGGTCAACTGCAGTCCACAGCACTTACACACTCCATCCTTTCCAATGGTTGTATGAGCAACTTCCCATTTCCCCTTACCCAACCAACCCTGCCCATGCCAGCCTCCACCATTATTTTCTATTGCTTCCATTATCAATCTCTTATCCCATTTTCTCTTCCCAACTCTTGAAGCCTGCTTGCTCTTAAACCAATCAACAATCAAAGACGCAGTGGCCTGAGATACTTTCCTCACACTACTTCTTACTTTGTGCAACACATAATAAACCTTGTCACTATTTCCAGCTCCTATGCTCACCCTCAAGAGAGCCTCCAACTCAGGCTCTTCAGGGTAAACACCATGCTCAAGCATGTGCTTTTCAACAGCAAACGCCTTATCTATTTCCCCATTATTGCAAAATGTGGATAAAGCAGGACCGTAAGACCTTAACTTAGGACTTATCCCCATGTCCTTCATCTGTCTCACCATCTCAAAAGCCATGTCACCATCACCCACGGACATGGCCATTCGACCCACAGCCGTCAGCGCAGCCTCATTCATTTGAACCTTACCCACACACATATTCTCATACACCTCAAACCCTCTCTCAAGTGCATATCTCTTGACTTCATCACTCACCACAAAAATCCCATCTTTCTGAGTGGAATTCAAATCAGAATTTAACCCAGCATTGCAATCCAACTCAAAAGATGAGTCATTTGTGTCCATTGGTTCACTGAGCCCCTCATTCCGAAGTCCGTCGGAGGAAACAAGTGCGTTGAGAGTTCTAGCACCACTTCCACTTTTAGCCGGTCGAACAACACCGACAGCTGCAGAAGAACACAGATACAACAACACAGTGTAATGGTGCTGCCCCAGTTTGACACCCTCTGAGATTGCAGCGTCATATAAGGACAACGCCCCCATAACATCACCTCTTTTAGAACACATGTCCAAAGCATTCTTCAACTTCACTTGCGGGCTATCCCTATCCAGTTTCCTCTTCCTCATCTTCTTTTCCACTTTCTCGGTAACCGTGCAACTGCTGCCACTGATGGTAGCTCTTGCTTCCAAAGACCCCCTGCAGTCTCTGAAAGCGTAAGGAGCTGTCTTGGCAAACCATGGAGCGGTTTCGGGTAGAGAATTGAGATAAGAGTGTCGAATTGCAGTTTGTTTTGTTTTGATGGAAATGAAAGTGACGATGTTGTTTGAAGGACGACGTTGACAGAGACAACAAAGGTTAGGCTTGGAGTACGAGAAAGTGAGAGATTGTCGAAATTGCAGAGTGTTGAAGTAAAGGGCAAAGGGAGCCATCACCTACCTCACCACCATCTGTTACTTCGTTTGTGCTTTCTGCGCTAACTCTTCACCCTCACTCGAAGATATTATATGTTTTTCTTTCCCTTGTTTAAGCCTACATATACAAATCTTGTCAAACAAGATTTTTACTTCATTAGATTACGTGTTTGTTTCTTTAAATTCAAACTTTATCTTAATACAACAAGAAATTCTAATATTTATAGAACTTGTAAAATACAAACTCAATTATAAGAATTAAAACGTGAAATTTTATAACTTTTTTATTTATTTATAAAAGTAAAATAAAAATAATAATTTAGTTATATAAAAGTAAGAATGTTACAAAAATAGTCAATATTACATGTTACATTGAGTGTAAGATTATAGAGAGAATGTTGTCAATTTTTTTTAACTAAAGTATTCAATTTTAAGTGTATGGTCATGTTTAGAAAAAAAAAAGTTGGAGTCAAGATACAATAAACACATTACGGACTTTAAAGAATTAAAACTCGTTTATTAGTCATCATAAGCGAAATATGTCACCATAAGCGAAATAAAAAAAATTATTACAATTTTCTTGGATCATTTTAAATTATTTAGAAAAATGTCACTAAGAAAAGCTAATTGACAAATTGCAAAGTGGATTTTCAAATTTAAAGTTCAGAATTTATAAGAGAAATAAATGATATAGCCATGGTACTAGATTTTATTGATGATCATGATTGCATTATGTTCTTGAATGATTACATCTTCATCCTTTGGAAGTAGAGATATTTGTGTGCAATTTTAGTGATTGTCAAAACATAATTCATTTGATAAAGAACCAAATATACCATGAGATGATAAAACATTAATGTCAAGATGTATTTCATTTGTGATGTCATAAAACAATTTCATTTGCGATGCCATAAAACAAAGTAATCAAATAGTAAAAAGATTCGTACTTTTTGATAATCCATCAAATGACAAAAGTTCTTTTATCCATAAAGTTTAAACATTCTTTGGACTTAATAAGTATTGCATGTGCCAATTTACATTAGAAATTGATAAAGTAATATAACTAACAAATAGATGACATATAAAATTCAAATAATGAGACTTATTATGCATGACTTTTAAGTTGTTTATTAGCTTATGCTAACTATTAAGTTAATCAAAAGCACTCAAATGGATTAAATCCTCAGGTATAATGCACTCAAATGCATTACTAGTTAACAAAATATTTATCAATAGACTGGAAAAACCAAAAATGATATATTCCAGAAATATATGAAGATAAATTGAACTAAGCAATATGCAAGCAACATCAATTGCACTGCGTGTCCTCAAACATGTCAGATGAAGAATCATATGTCAGTAGCCTCAACATTACAACAACTGAAAACATCAACATGAGCCTGACATCCAAAAGAAAATGCTACCTTGCAGCTACTAACTGCAGACAAATGCTGTCATAAAGGCATGGAAATACCTGTAAAATACACAAATGGAAGCATTGCAATGAGTTCTTGTCATTCAGTCATTAAAATTAGTACCTCAAATCAGATAGAAAAATCAGATGGGTGCAATTTTCTAATCAACAATGTACTTTAACAAAAATAAAATCCTGATATTTCTACATTGTACACCAAGCCTAACATCAAAGATATATATTTACTGAAGCAGACAACTTCTAAGAAAGTGTGAAAGGATCCAATGACATTTAATTTTGTTGAGTTCTAAAATATTATTTTATGCAAAAATTATAAAATCTACATATTTGTCTGCTTGGGTATCAGGTAGGTCCTGTAAAATATACTTCGAATACCAAGTGCTGATCATTTGGTAATGCTATACCCTACAAAATCTTCACACAAGAAAGCTCAACCTCTAACCAACGAGAACCAAATGGTATGTCTATACAAATTGGCAAAGAAGCACTTTAAGCCATGCCTCCATGAAAAACTAGTTGAATCCTGATAAAAATTAGGATGAATTTCTCCACAAACACTTATAGGAGAAGGAAACAAGTAAATAAGATGAATTAAGCTTCCCTAATAAATTAAATCAATTTAACTTCCGAGATAAACACAACTTATTTTACTCTCTTGTTTTCTTCTCCTATAAATATTTACTGAGAAGTTTAACCGATTCATATGCAATGCAACAGAAAACAGCAGAATGTACACAACACAATATAGCAAACATGAACTTTACTCCATAGGATTGGTTTAATGGTAGGAGTTTTGAGTACTTTAAACGAGGTCTTCGATTCCCTCACCCTCCTAATTGTATACGCATATAAAAAAACGAAGATACAAAAACACAAGAAAAAAACCTCACCCTTCTAATTGTATACTCATCTCACATTTCTTAAAGTCATGTCAGAAATCCACAATAACATTGCTGAATAGAGAATACACACAAAAAGAACACACCTTGAGGAACTAACCCCCAACCCATAGACTCAACAGACAAGCTTGACACTAATCGAGCTGAAGCCACCGCGCTATGTAACGGCATAATTGATTCCAAGCTTCCCAACTCCACCGGTAACCTAACCAACCAAATTACAAAGTTTAATTAAAACAAATGAATAAACAAAATCATATAAAAGTGTCGTCTAGGTTTTCAAGAACAAAATGCCAATGTAAAAATCCAATCTTTTTTTCTATTGGGGATGACACGAAGCGTGAGGGAGATGCAGGGCTCACCGGAAAGTGCGAGAAAGGCGGCGCGCAGAAAGAGAAAGTGGATTGGAGTGAAGCGAAAGTGAGGGTTTGGTGAAGTTGCTGTGAGCAAGTGTCTGTAACCGAGACGACAACCTACACAAAACCTTCGATGATGCCATTTCCGTGTTGGTTCAGCTGGAAACACTTCTGAATATGAAACCTTCCCTACTCCTATACTACATGCAAAGATGTCGTTTCGTCTTTAATTGTATTTCTCTTTTTCTTTAGGGATTCTCTATATTTTCTTTTGCCATATCTGTGAAAGACATTTCTAACCTATACCTTGTAACAATTAATAATTAGTTAATTAACACTCATAAATAATAATTTATTTTAGCAAAATCAAGTTCATTATATTTCAAAAAATCAATTAAAATGCATATTGTGTAATTTAAAAGTATAAAAAAAATTCAAAATTATAATCCATAACACATATTATATCTTTAGGAATGGTTATAATATATTCTCAATTGCTCAATTTAAAAGTCATAAATAACTTTTTAATGTTTTTCCGCTATTTTTCTCTTCTTTCCGTTCTTTGATTGCGATGATGAGGACAATAATGATATAGTAAATTTTTATTTGGTGGTTGAACTAGCCCATTGGGTTGGGTACATGTTGAGGTCCAGTCATGAAGCTATTAAAATCATTTTCTAGATGAAGAGATATGAAAGCGACATAAAAGTTGATGATGGTATTTTACTTTTTTATATTTTCTTCAGTTTTTAACAACCAAATAATATTTTATGACATAAAAATAATATTTTTCATGTGTTAATTTTTTTTGAGTAAATTTTTTTTTTCATTTTCTTCTTTATTTATTCATACACATAATATATTTTTATTTCTATTTTTATTCATTTAAATAACATATTTTATGAATTATTTCCTAAAAATATTAAAATAGATCAAATCCGAAGACCAACCTATTATTGGATAAACAATAAAAATGTTTCTATAATGAATAAAAAAATTAAATTCAATATACCTATGACCCGACTCACCTCACCATAAGTCAAATCCACTTATATGGATTAAACATATGATAGCTGAATTTACCACCAATCTACCATAAAATAAATTCGCCTAATTTTAAAAATAATATTAAATTAAAACTTCAATTCTCTAATTTATTATATATACGTTAAAAATTTCAAAAACTTGGAATTGATGAAAACACAATATTAAAAATCGAAATATTTTTAAAAATTGAAAAATAAGTTAATGTAACATATTTAATTCTTTAATTATAGATATATATGATATAAAATATTTTATTTTTAATTATAGTCTTAATTTACATGTATTATATTTTGTTAAATATATTAAATATTCAAAAGTAATTCCCTCTGAATTTTAAATTTATTTTTCTAAAATTTAGGTAAACTATGCCAATTTTAATTCATCAACCCAAGGTCGAACCCCTTTACAAATTTTTATTGTCGACAAAATCTTCCCGTAACTTCATACTTTTCGTCCTACTTCATGAATATTAAAATTTCCATTTTATCTTTTTAAAATTATAAAATTCAAAAGTAAAAAATACTTTTAGATTGTCAAATTCAGAAATAAAAATTATTTTTTAAATTGTGCAATTTAAATTACAGTAACAAAGCCTTAAATGGTGAAGAATTATCGGCTGAGTACTAACCATAGAATCAAATTATCATCCATTGGAGAAATGTAATTAAATTAAGCTAGACTGTGACCAAACTACAATTCATATGCGCTCTAGTTCAAACCATAATTTCTCTTTATTTGAATACAACAATGAATGAGGCAAAAGAAAGTAAAGGGGAAAAAAACTCTAGAATGGGGAATTAAGTTACATTGCTTCTTTTATGAAATTACAAGTCTGCAATTTACAAGTTACGTCGAAGCAGAGCAATTAATTCAGATTTCTATACTTGAATGACTAGAGTAGAAGAAGAAAATTGATAACCAAAAAAATTGATCCTATAACTAATTGGTGGGCCTGTGTGATTAACAGTTGACACGCCCTTCAAAGAGAAGCAACATAACGAAGAATAATGTTTTTACAGTTCAGAGTTGTAGCATACCTGCACACAATATTCTTCCATAGTTATCTCAGCTCATCTAAGTTAGATTCCTTTTCATATCTATTTTTCAGGAATAAGACTACCACCAGGGAACGAAGATGTAGAAGTAATGTTGCCCGCAGCTTTGGCAACACCATTATTATTAGTGGTTCCTTGCTGATGCGCTGTCTCAGTACTGGCATTTCCAGTGCAATTGTTGTTTGGGTTTTCCTTTTGACTCTCTAATTCACTTCTAGCTAATGAAGAACACTTCGTTTCTGAAATTGGGAATAGATATTAGAAATTAGCAACATCAAACAATATAGTAGGTAATACAAAAAATACGCGAGATATATAGTTGGTTAGAGTATGTAAACCACAAATAAACATTTATCATCTACTGAGATAAAGAAGGAATCCAGCACATGGATTTTGATACTTTGAGCACATAACTCGGAAATTTCAAAGCCATTTCAACAGACATAGCTATATATAAACAGGCCCAACAAAGCATTAACAAACAAGAAAGAAACAGCCGGATAATCTGACTATCTTGATGTACACTTTACAACAATAATACACAACTATTTTCAGTCCATTAGGTATTTACTTCATGCTCCATAGAACTTACTCATCCTTTACCACAACAAACAATAACTTGAAATCAGCAGAACACAGAACAAACCGCGTAACTTCTATGTGAAGTGAACATTTTTCAAGATTAGGTGTTTAAGCACAAGCTGCTACCCAGAAATCAACGGAATATGAATAGATTGCTCTTAGCAGTGGAGAAAATATCATGTACAGGGATGTGATATAACTAAGGTATATTCTAGGAGGAATAAGATGGTACGAGAATCAAGCCTCAAGGGCCAGCAGTGAAGCAACAGTGAAATCATGAAGAATACTCATGCTACGGATGTGCATCTTAATGAAATGGATGGACAGGGTGTCAGAAAGCAAATGGAACAGGGGAAATTCAGGTGGGGGGAGTGGAGCATGAGGGTTAGTAAGTGAGAAAGGGGTAAAGCCAACGCAGTGCTATTTTACTTTCTTTGTCGTAATTCTTATCTTCGTGAAAATGTAAACTGTCTCTCGACTGATTGGTATCAGACTCAAATAAAGTCAGTTTATACATAAGGAATACAGGTTTAGCTTCACATAAGTAGAACTAACCAGATGGTAACAAAGACAAATCAACTCACGGAAAATAGAAAACGGTTATTGAGATGGCTGTCAATGTTATAGGGAGGGTGGCCATTATTTGTCTAAATTGAAAGTTGAGAAGATCCATTTGTAACAGCACCAGTGCTATGGATGGGATTTTATGAAATTTTTGCAAACAAATCATAACTCAGATCAGATGAAGGTAACTCGGATCATAACTTACCATTTATTTCTCCCATAGTGATGACCCTATTGAGAAAGTCTCTAAATTTTGTCAATACAATTTTTTCTTGCTCGGCATAGACCTCTGTCATTCCTTGTCCATATGGCGGTTGCGTAGATGTGTTGCAAGCATGCGCCCTTGATCCAATAGGGGAGGCAGAAGTCATGAACATTGTGTCTTGCTCATCGCACATCAATGCTAAGGTTCCAGGAGACATTGGCCTCCCTTTTGGGACATCAGCACCATCTGAACTAGAATTATCGGGGCTGATTTTATCTGTCTGGTTTGCACTCAAACAATCATCATCAGCCATAGCTTTCTCAACATTAGCTTCCGTTTGGCTTGGTAATTGCTCTTGAGTTGAAGAAGCAAGAGAAGTTTCTGTGTGATCTTCTGCATGCTTATCCATTAAATTTTTCTGGTCTGTTCACAGTAATAAAAATAATTGGTCAAAGAACACATTTCAATTGATAATGTTAATCACTAGGAGATAGATAGATAGCAACTGAAATCACCAATTACACAGAAAACTAGAAATTTCTTGTCCACACACAATCTTTTCTTCTAGTACGTGTATACTAATGGACCACAAGTATTAGAGCCAGTTTGGTTGTAGGAAACATTTTTTTTTTCAAATCCTTAATTTTTTACTTATGATCATGAAAACGCTACATGGCTTTCACCATTTCCAAAACAAAAACTCTAGAAAATAAAATGAAAGTTTTAATAATTATTATGATAGAAACAGAATATATAAAAAGAAAACATGTCCATAAACAAAACAAAAAATTACTTTTGATGAACTGTTTCCTAATCATATTTTTATGGAGTAACATAAAAAATTTAGATGAACTAAAAGGTCACTTGTCAATATAGAGGTTTCTTAGGTGCTCAAATTTTTCAATACTCCAGCATCTTGAACATTGCATTCCCTCCAATATTCCAAAACTCACCAAACATTTAGAGATCACGTCAAATTAATTCCTCTTCAAAATAGATCAATTTTAATTAATGGCACTTCCTTTTCTGCTTTCCTCATTTCCCATGAAGGAAACTATTGTTTGCAGGTAAATTATGAATAAATCAGGTTGAATACTGTAATTTATTATTTAGCTAATTAAATCCTCAAACTAGTTTGATGGCACATAAACATGTTGATAAATAACATTCGAACCTTACCATGGTTGAAAACATGTTTAGTTTTCATTTTGTCAAGCACTTGTAAAGCAACAAAATTAAAAAGTCTTATCTGATGTAACAAATTCAATTTGAGCACGCAGAATTAAACCATGTATAATGCTCACTCAGTATACAAAAGAGAAAAAGCAGGGAAAAAGTGGGAGACAGAAAATCTATTCTCGGTTAAGACAACACTACTCATAAAGAAGAAACAAAAATCAACAGTGATGATAGATTCAAAACATATGACGCAATTCCTAATTGACAATTTAACAAGTCAATATACCTGTAAATGTCTTTGCGGCTTGTCCAGATACTAGCACCAGAACTGAGCAAAGTTCCTTCAGGTGCTGTGGTTGTATGATGTCTGCTAAAAGAGACCTTCAACAATAATCAAGTTAATGACTAAATTAAAAAAATATATCTTCATTTCATAAAACTTAAACAGTCTTACCTGTACATTAATTTTGAAGGACCTAATGTTGCCGGTCCTACACGACCACCTGGGATAGGTGACAAGGATGAGGATGGTGCAGAAGCTCTGACATTGTTTGCCTGGTGAACATTAAAGAATATATATATTTATAACATTATTGTATATGAATTAGATATAAAAAAAACGTTGCAATTTTCACTATAAAAATGCAGTAAGCTAATATGAACTTGCAACTCAAGGAAGAACTTTTTCTAGACCCGATGTCAAGTCATCGTGGTATTGAAGTGAAACTTTCAGGGTCAAAGCAGCAGAATTGATTTGTATTTATTCACTTACGATTTAAATAACAAGTTGACATTTTTATGTGCGTGATTAAGCAAATGTGACACTTAAGACAAGAAATCATCAACCCACAAGGCTAGTCTTTAGTTATGGACTTTCCTGACAGGCTTGGGTCACAACAAATGATGCTTTCATTGAGGCCAGTTGACATGGATGGGGCGACCTAGACATGGTAAAAATCAACCAGAGAAAGACTTGCTCTAAGTGAAACCCTAAGCATTCAAAGAAGTCAGACTCTGACTGGATATCCAGATTGGCCATAGTGGACACAGGCTTTTGAATTAATGTACGATACTATAATATCGCACAGAGAAAATATGAAAGCATATTGTCATACTTAGGCCTTGAGGCCCACCTGCCCAATAGATTAGCTTTTTGAGATGGGCTTCCCTCCTGGGTTTGAGTCGTACTACAAATCAAAGGGACCCTGTGTCGATTAAATAAAGACTAAATCGAATTTAAATGAATCTTTCCCGTTTAATTGAAAACTATAAATCGCTATTGCATAATCGTAAATATTACAGTCATGAAATATTAAGTGACTGTAAATTGTAAAACTGCAGTAGCTGTTTGTCTCCACTTCCCCAATTTTACTGATTTCCAAAGGTAAAATAAACCTTAAACATTATTAACAAATTTCACCTGTTGTCCCAGCCTTCCAAGTGATGGATCCTTGATGGTTGACCCAAATAAGAGTTCTTGACCTTTTCGTTTCTTTGATATTGGTGGTGATGAATAGCCAGAGGAACCAATAGCTCCAGTTATGGCAGCATTGGCCGCCTGCTGAATATACACCATGTTGTTATTTTGATCTCCATGGAACAAAGCCTGTCTCTCTTCACTACCCTCAAAGTTTTTGCAATCCATGCATTTACAATTTTCAGAACAAAGAATGTTGGCTTGGAAGCACTCACAGTACTTCTTGAGGCACCCAGATTTTTTACAATGGCATCCCTTGTTGTGCTTTCCCAATATCAAAATTTCCCCAGCATCCTCCTACATTCATTTTGATGCCCAAAGATAGTCAATAATTGAAAAGTTAAAAGAAAAACGTAACACTTTTGCCGGTAATAGAAAATTACTAAGTTCTGAAGAAAAATCATTTGTTTACAGTTTTACACTTTGGGGCATATATAAGTGAATTTTCAGCTGTTTTAGCAATAGGTTGCTGTCATACAAAATGTTTATACCTTAAAAAGCCAAGTTTGTGCAGACAAATGAGACACATGCTTGAAAAAACTCAGTTACCTGAGCCCTGGGTATGCTTGTGTTACTAAATTTAAAGAAAAAACAAATAAGGAAACTAAAATGAAATGTAACGATTCCATTGACACAACATTTTAGGAGATAAAAAAGATGAATTATCTAAATTATTGCTTGTTGAAAACAATATCGACATAGTGATAGGTACGGAGTAGAGACAATTAATGTAACAAGTAAGGATATTTAATATAAAATAAAAATGCTTATTTCTACAAAATTATAAAACCCGGAAATGGTTAAGTCATAAGCAAATGCATGATTCCGTAATAATGGAATGATGCACTTAAAGGAACTTAAAATTATGCAATGGGGGAAAACAATCACACAAGCAGAAGTGACCTCCAAATATAATGAAGAAGTTTTGCATATAAGTACACAATGAATTTAAATAAAATTAATTAAAGATAACAGGAGAAATGTCTTGCACCACTGTATCAGAATGTAACCAGATAGGTTTTAAATTTCTAATCAATAAAAACAATAACTTAAATCAATGCTAATGACCCACAATATAAAACATGACACGCAACACTAACAGTCAGACAAGCTAAACGGAGCACATACCCTGCTATCACGTGTTCCATGAGGGCTGCTTGCAATTTTCGGCCTGAACGCATTTGGATTGCGTTCCAAAGTAGCTTCCACCGCTTCTCGTCTAGCAGCTTCATTTTCCACATTGTTATAGCAATTTACACAGTTGCAACCATCACAATATATTCCCGAAGCAAAACATTCACAATATCTGCGCAAGACATTTCAAACATTAGCTCCACATAACTTACCATTCCATCCAACAAGTATCAAAAGCACAATAACAAGACCACAGAGAAAGCCAGAGTATTTCACTTACAGCTTCAAGCATTTTGAATGTTTACAATTACACTGCTTTTGCTTTTTGGGAGTAGCTTCTTTAATTTCAAAGCCAGGCCTCGGTCTCGACTTTGGAGATTCTGGTTTCCTGAACAAAACAAACGCTAATTGAAGACCAAAGAGCGAAAAACCAAAGCCAATTCAAGTCGTCAACAAACACCTTAGCTGGAAAAGAAAAATTCCATCCATATTAAATTAACCAAAGCAAATAATAATTATCAGTCACTTCTTTCTCATTTCTCAACAACCGAAACCCGAAACCAGAAAGGAAATTTCCTATCCAAATCTTCAGAAGCTCTGATTGCAACTCAACTTCGTAACTAATAAACAAATACCGGCCATGTGTTATATGCCCAAACAGAAACATCAAAATCGAAACTTTACTAACAAACTCATAATCCCAGAATTTCCAAAAAAATCAGACATTTTTCAAAAAAACACAATTAAACCTTCCTTCTATCATAACTCTGAAATTCCATGAGAAATGAAAAAAGATAGAAACATATACAGAATTCAAGAACTCACCCAACCCTGACGGAAGCAGAAGGCTGCAGCGGCAAAACCACCGGCGACTGCGGTGGCATCCCGCCGAAGCCGGTGAAATCGAGCTGTCTGGCGAGCTTCTTGGCGGGAACATCAGACGGCAAAAGCGCATTCGCGACGACGTCGTTGGGCACAACATTCTTGGGAGCACAATCACTCCCCTCTCCTTCCCCTTCTCCCATTAAAACAATAATTTTTAAAATAAAAAAAGTAACAACCTCACTCACTCCTCCACTCACCGATTATCAACGATAACATCAACAACAATCAGCAACAAATTCATCAAAAGTTAAGCTCAAATTCAGTGGTTTCAGATCCAAACACCACGCGACTGCGCGTGCAACTCTCGAATCAAGACAATTCGATCCAAAAACCAACTCAACACAACAATAGAAAGAAAAGAAGAAGAAGAAAAAGAAGAAGCAGAAGAATAGTGTGTGATTAAGAGAAGAGAATAGAAGAGAGGGGCTTCGTGTTTCTTTCGTTGGTGGTGTTCGCGTTCGCCCCTCTCTTCCTCCCTCTCTCTCCCAAGCTTTTCAAATTCAATTTTCGTAAATATTCAACGGCCAGATCTCCTTCCCCTCTTCATCCCACGCTCCTCCGCTAAAGTGCCAATCTCGCGGCGCAAATTCATAGAAGCCTCACTCCTCTTTCCTCCTCCACCCTTCGATTCAACTCCCCTCCAAACCCATTTCTTATATCACCCGTTCAAGGTCGACACGTGTGCGTCTTTTATCCTACGCCTCTCTTTGCGTCGCTGGGGGTTACAACAGTGGATTCCGTTTTTGGGTTAAACCTAAGATGTAAATAAACAGAGAATTTGGCGCTAAAATAAAGTGGTCCCACCCAAGTTGTTGACTTCCCAGTGCTATTCTTTTGAGCTAACTTCACTGTCATCTCATAAACATGCAACACAGGTAAATAAATTATCAAAAAAATTTGCAATGCTAAAGTCTTTAATAATAATATCCTTTCAATTTAATTCAAATTGAGTTAGAAAATTCTAATTTCATATTTACAATATGATAACTTTAAAAATTTGTATCACAGTAATTTTTTTCCTGGGACCAATTGCAAAAATTGGTAAAGAAAATGAAATGTGAAAAAGGGTTTGAAGGTTTAAAAACCTGAATCGAACAACCCACTACAATTGGACCATGGAAGACACACCAGCACTTCGATTGGCCCAATATAAGCCAACATGAGACTTCATCGTAAAAGTCAATTCATTATTCGATTCCTTTTCAGGTGAGAGTTAGAAAAGGTGGCATCATCATCATTCTCCATTTTCAATTACTTTGATTACCATCAATAAAACACCATAAAATTTGATCATCAATTGTGTTAATATGGGTATTGGAAAATTTCAGGAAATGTTAGAAATTATAGAAAATAAATGTATACTATTGTAATTTGTTCCGACCATGCATACGTGTGTGAGCCCTTTTAACGTCAGTTTTTCATCATGAAATCACGAAACCTTGTTGGTAGTTCCTTTGTAGTGTTTGAGTATCTATTTTACCAAGATAGATCTATAATTGATGTAGCAAATTTTGTCTTTCAAGTATGAAATTAACTTCTTGTACTTACATTTCAGAACATCATTGCGTACTCTCTCATTATTATATATTTTTAGAAGGTACTTATTATTTTTATTTTGCTGGAAAATTGCAAAAATAGATTCAGCATGGACCATAACACTGTATACCAAGATTTTGAGATAACCCTTGGTCAGCGTTTGAAGAGTTATTTAGATTACCATTCA
>Ga0209589_1005715_pt1 | contig 21013 bp, 17 predicted proteins | sample CowpeawhiteBW_FD_187525 | JGI IMG/M metagenome (GOLD analysis project Ga0209589, IMG submission 187525) | Root nodule microbial communities of legume samples collected from California USA - Cow pea white BW (SPAdes) (version 2) | ecosystem: Host-associated > Plants > Roots > Nodule | place: USA... | reverse complement strand
TCTGACGGTAGTGATGAACATTATAGAGTTTGCTTTCTTCTCACCAAAACCTAAATTATATGGGTTGTATAAGTTCTCCTTTTAAGTTCTTTTAGATGATTTCACTTAAGAATATAAAATAATTATTATTTCATCTAATACTTAATCTCTATAATTTAGTTTTATTGACTTAGGTAGTTTTGTCCTTATCAACTAGTCAAGATAGAATATTGTCATAGACTAGAGTACTTTTCATGAATTTAAATGGTCGTGGTCAACATAATTTCTTAACTTTAAGTTCTTATGATTAGTTATAGGAAACATATATATAATTTATTTTTTTATAATTTTCTAATAAATTTTCCATAAGTTAGTCTCTATAATCGAAAAGAACTAAATTTAACTTTTAAAAAAAAAATTTTAGTCCCATAATTTGAAACAACTTAAAGGGTTTTATTGTTAGAGACTAAACTATAATTTTAAGCAATTTAAAATTTAGTTCATATATTTTTAAACATTTTTAAAATTCAAAAAATTGAGTGAGTATACTTTACTTTTAAAAAAATTGCAAAATATTTTAACGTCTACAATCAACAATAGAGTTATTCGTGCATTACTAATGGTTAAAAAAAGTTAACTGTATTCAATTTTAAAAACAAAATAAATATACAGAGCACCTATCTCATTCATTTATGAATTAGCATTTATAAAGAGAGATATACGATGTGATCAGATCAAAATGTTTATTAGTAAAAACAAAGAATGATGAAATAATAAATTAGCTCTAAAAATAAAGAATTTGAACAGAGCTAATAATGACATTTTTGGAAAATATTTTTTCAAATGGCCAAGCAAACATAAAGAGTCAGACGGTATTATTATATTATTATAAAATATATTTATAAGACTTCTTGAAAGGAGTAATAAAAAAGTAATTAACGTACCGGTAATAAAAAAGTCTCAATAATATTATAATTTTCATATTGGTTTATCCTAATTTAAACAACGTCTAGTTTTTATGATACCAATTGTTGTTTTACAGAATAATGTTAGGCAGCAAAACAAAACAGAGGAAATAAAATTCTGAAAGAGAAAGAATATACGAATAGAAATAAAGGTGTGATCGTTGTTATTCTCAATATATATGGACGGCCAATTACTTATAATACTTGCAGTAACAAGAAAACTAATTCAGATTCTCCTAACTAATTGATTGTTACTATTCTCCTATGTTTCGGAACATTTATTTCTACTAAAAAACATTATTCAACAACTAAAACAGAAAAATATAAGGTAAATAAAGATGACACGTGGAGTATGAAACAAAATGTTTACCAATAATCCTTCAAATTCACCTAGGGATTTATATTTGAGACTTTTTGAGCTTACAAAAAGATTCTCAATTACTGCATTATATCTTTTTCAATGGTCAAGCTTCAAACAACCAGAGAGAATGAGAGTTTTTAGAGACCTCACCTTATATACCTCTCTTGGGAGATAACTTAGATTTGTGCAGTCCTTCAAATTTATCACTACTATATGTGAGAGATCCACAATAGATTGGTGTACCTTGCACAAACTTGGACAATCTTCTAGAATGAGTTGTTCAAGACTTGGAAGTTCTGAAAAGTCAGGTGTTTCTCTCAAGAACTTAGAGTGACTAAGATTAAGGAATTTTAACTGCTTCAAAACCTACAAACATAGTTTTTCCGACAAAAAGATTAGGGAAGAAAATAAAAATATGAAATAGAAACGGAACCAATTAACCTATGAGTTTTAAAAGAAAAGGACACGTAAAGAATACCTTGGGTTGTTTCCAGACGAGTTGTAGATGACTATGTTTGAAATCAATTGCAATTACATTTTCCAAATGAATGTTGTTTGGAATGTATTTATAAGGAAACCCTCGCCAACAAATCCATCTCAGTTCTTTAGAAATGTGCCCATGATCTCCACTAAGTTGTACATGATCAAGTTGTAACAGTCTTAGTCTCTTCATTTTCTTGAAAGCATGAGCTTCCAAGCAATCTTTACTGCTGGAATGCAGTTTCAGTGATAATCCCTCCACGGCTTTTGTTCCCTGTGATGAATATGGCAAAGATAAACAATTTAGAAATCCCTAAATAATTGTTGATTATTGATACTTAATGTTGAGTCTAACAAGTTAACAACACATGCATTACACTAAAAAAGAAAACACTTTCAAAAGAAGTTTCAAAATCATATAAATAATGTTCTTACAGTATTCTCTTTCAGTACTTTCTGTACGTCTTCCTGAAACCATAATCGACTCCTTTTCCCCGGTTCCTTTAGGCATTCTTGCAAAATAATTTCTCTTCCCATGTCTCGTAACAAAGGATGCATTTCAAGTTTGTTGCTCCTTTCAACTTTTATGAGGCCACGTTCGATCAGAATTGTTATTCCAATGTCAGCACGTAGTCCACAGCCATTTAATATATCTATGACATAGTTTCTTTGTTTGCCAATAAAGAAACAACATACATCAAGAAATATATCCTTTTCCGTATCATTTAAACCGTCAAAACTTATTTTTAATACTGATTGAACTTGATTCGTGGGAAATTGTTTTAGTTTCGACAATACACTTTTCCACTCTTCTATTGTCCTATCAAATAAACAGGAACCAAGGGACTGAAGAGCTAGTGGTAGTCCTCTACAATAATCAACTATGCATCTTGCAAGGTCATTCCATTCTTTTCTTGGTTTTGCTTCTCTAAAAGCATGCCAACTTAAAAGCTCAAGGGAATCATTTTCGTTCATAACATCCATTTCATAAACAAAATTAACTTCGATTCGATTCAGCAAACCAAAATCTCTAGTTGTAATGATTATCACAGTTCCTTGACCGAACCATTCACGACACCCGCACAGGTTTTCTAATTGGCCAAACTCATTCACATCATCAAGCACAATGAACAACTTTTTCCGAGAAAGTCTATTCTCGATCAATGTTCTTCCCATCCCAACGCTTTCCACATCCAACTTGGATTTTAGGACATCAGAAAGAAGATTTTCTTGCAAATCAACGTACCTTTCATTTTCTGAAACCCAAGCTTCACGAATATTCTCAATAAAACTCTTACCAATGAATTGACGATAAGTTCTATTGTAGATGGCTTTGGCTAAGGTAGTTTTACCCGATCCTCCCATTCCCCATATTCCTATCATACACACTTTGGTGGATTGATTTTCAATACATTTAATCACGTCTTCCACTGGAGACTCTAATCCAACAGGGTATTGGGTAACAAACAAGTCTTTATAGTCCAGTAATGATGTAACGCGGCTAACAATTCGCTCTACAAGTTCAGCATCATGCCTTCAAGATGAATGATGATGTGTTACCAAAATTAAATTACAACCTTAACATATGCTTCTGTCTCTCTCAAACGAAAAAAAAAAGTGGAATGATTCATTTGTTTACCTGAAATCTCTGACATCCCAACCAGTGATACCTGCAGTTGTGGTGAGCGCACGGGTCCAGCTGGACAGTGCATGTTCCACCTGTTCTCCTGAGTAGCTTTTGTGTGCAGTTTCTTCCAAGGCTTTTCCAAAATCATCCTTCTGATCACGTACATCCAATGGGTCAATCTCGTAAAATACGGGCAGAACTATTTGGCCAAATGTTTCGTGGCATTCTATGATTTTTTCAAGCTCAAGAAGACAACAAGCAGATTCAGTGTATGATTTGGAGAAAACGATTATTGTAATCTTAGTGCCTCCTATTGCGCGCATCTGCTCTTCCAGCTTCACTCCCTCGTGCAGATTCTCCTGGCTAATAAAAGTTTTGACTTGAGCTTGTAAAAGGACAGAATGGAGATGAGAAACAAACTTTCTACCGATGTCTTCTCCCCCAAAGTTGATGAACACATCGTGTTTGAACACCGGTTCTGATTTTAAGAAGGATGATGGTGATGAAGAAGAAGAAGCAGCAGCAGCGGCAGCGGCAGCGAACCCCATCGAGGAATTGAAGTGAACTCTTCAAAGGTAAAGCAATAATGTTAAAGATTAGATTAAAATACTTTCATTTTCTGCGACATTCGCGTTAAATTTTTAGAAAGACACTAAGAACTGCAATTATTCACTTCCGATTTCGAGAAAATTTTCAAATTACTTTTTTTATTAAAATATTTACGTTGTTCAATTAAAGAAAGATTAAAATACTCCTTTGCTCCATGTTTTTGTTAAAAAATCTCAGATAGGTCATAAGATTTTTTTTAGTTTCAATTAAGTCCATATAATATGTAACAATTAGGCCCATTCTGTTAGTATGGTGTTAACGGTGTTAAGGATATGTCACGTGTCAGCTTCTCATTTTTTTGAATTTCTTTTTTATTTTTTTGAATTTTTTTAATTTTTTTTTTGTAAATTATTCATGCCACGTGTCACATCAATATTGTGCCACGTGTCAAGTCAGTAAAGTGACACGTGTCAAGTCATTGTTTGAATCTCAATTTGGTTCATATATTTGTTATTTTAATTATATTTCAGTCTATTTTTTTTTAATTTTTAATTTCATTTTCTCCAAATTGAGATCAAATTTAATTTTTATATAAATTTTATAATGATATTTTTATTAAACATTTTAATAATATTAAGTTTATTTTATATTTTGTTTTAAAATTTTAAAATATTTATTTTAACTTGTTACAAAATTCTTTTAAATAATTTATATACAAATCTTAGAGTTGGTTTAAAATTAACAATTTTATAAATTTAAATATAAAATTTTAAAATAATTTTGTAAAATGTTAAAATAAATATATTTAAAAAAATTTTAAAAAATGGACTGAATGGTAATAAAAATAATAAATATATTTTGAAATGTAATTCAAAAATTTTAAATTTTTTTTTTTTAAATTTATCGTTAGTTCACATTATTTCATATCTTTATTGATCTTTAAACAAGGAATATGGGAAATCCTAGGCCAGTTTCATCCCGCATTCCTTTCATAGTTCTCTTGTAATATAGGATATTCACTTATGCTAATTACGGAAAGAGAAAGAGGGATCAATTCCTCTTGTGGCAACAACTTAAGGTTCAAACAGTTTGCAATCTCTAGATTTTCAAGAGAGAAGAGATGTTTAAGTCCCACACCATTCAAGAAAGAAATTTCTCTTATGCACAGTGACACAAGAGAAGTTGGATGCAATTGTTTTCCCAATTTAAGGGTTTTTTTTTTTTTTTTTTTTTTGTTTTTTTTTTTTTTTTTGTTTTGTTATTTAGTTTTTGAAAACAATTTTTGTAATCAATTTTGAAGAACAGTTTCTGAGAATAATCTGAAAAAAAATTGTATGGTAATTCTAATTTCCAGACGGAGAATAAGCTGTCAAAATACTTTGCGAAAGGTCAATATCAACCATCCTAGGCGGCAGCAGTTGTGACATCTCATCCAACTCATTTGGACAGTTTCCCATTCAAAGAATGCTACAGCAGGAAGTTAAATAAGTCAAGAAGAAGTTTAAAGAGGAGTTGAGTTAGTTACCGAGGAGCATATGTAATTAGAAATACATTGTACAAGGTTGTTTTCAGAATTTGTCTATTAGAAGTCTTAGCTGGTTCATGTATTTCTTTTCTATAAATAGGCTGAAATAGATAAACAAAAACACCACATACAAGCACACACACATACAATAAGTGATCATTTTACCTTTAACTCATGCATTTTAACACTTGTCTTGATTGATCATATTGCGCATGCTAATATTTTACTCCCTTTTACCTAGAATTCATTGAAAACATTTGGATATAAATATGTATGGTGAATTACTGAAAGCATTTCTGGATGAATTTCTGCAGATTTAGAAGAAACAGAGTCTTGCAGCTTGAGCCCTAGAATCACAACTTGAGCACTGAAAGACAGTTTCAAGAAGATTCAAATTTTGTTTACACAGCTAAAGCAGAGAACATGGTGCCTTAGCAATGCGAAGGAGACTTCGCCATGAAGTAATCTGAAGCGCCCAATTCTAGAGCTCAATCATGGAGGAAACCCACCATTGAAGGAAAGCTTCTGAGATGAACATCACAAAAATGGTTTAAGCTACGAAGAAACCTTCCATGGAAGGAAAGCTCAAGAGATAATCCACCATGTTTGGAGTTGCAACCAAAGACCCAAAACTCTATAAACTAAGGGCTAGGACCCCCTGTTTTGATATCCATAATTCCAGATCTAGGTTCTTAGTCTCTCTTTAGAGTCTCTCTCACTTCACTTATAATATCTCTTTGATTAGAGGAGACATAAGGAATGGGTACCAACTCCTAGGTTTAATTGTTATAATCATCATGAGTTGCTAAACTTCTAAGTGATGGGATTGAATGTATCTCTTTGCACTTATGTACTAGTAATATTTTATTGTTTTATTTAAGTGTTCTTTCATGTCTTAGTGATTCAATTCACATTTCACGTGTGATGGAATGATCAATCATCCATTGCATATATTGCATATATAACTCGACTGATGTGAAAGCTAATTTGTCTTACAAATTCAATTGAATCATCTAATGTTGTTAGGTCGCAGACATGCATTTATATGCTATAGCTCGTTAAAGAGTCTTGATCTTAAAGCAAAAGTCTTTTCATTTCACCAGGACTCGGAGAATTCACCCTGCACTAAAATGCTATTAGGTCTTAGGCTGCACACATGAGTCTAGGAATACACTAGTGTACTTCTAGGAACAATGAATGAGCCTTGTTAATCCAATAAAATAGTAACCGTGTATAGGAACAAAGTAGTGAAGTCTAATCCAAACACGTTTTATGTTATTGAGTCATTCGGTTTTAACTTTGAATTTTGAATCATCATCATTTTACAACCAAACGTTTATTTCACGAATCCAAATTAGAAAGTCTAATCCAAACACGTTTATCTTTTATACAAATTACAATTCTTGTTCTCAGTTTTCTTCATTTTACAGATTCAAGTTCTTAGTTTTACTTTAATACCCATTTTTCTAGATTTTCGGTTTAACATAAATTTTATGTTTTTCAGTCGTTGTTCTTTGTTTGATTTGTTGTTTTCTAGTTTTGCTTACATTGTTGCCTCTTATGTTTCTTGCCATTTTACAATTTTCCTTTATAAGTTCTTACAATTTAAAGATTCAAAAATGTTGTCAAACCCATTTTTAGTTTTGCTGTCAAAACTTGGTTTTTATGAGGCTTGATTCATAGTTTCCAATTCTATTCTTTCTTCTTGATTTGACTTCTGGATTCAAGATCTATCAAAGGAGTGCAATGTCACCAACAATCCAATGATTCCCACTGAATTTATTGGTATCAAAATCTGAAAACTAATAATCAAGAATGAAGTTCTTGGTTTTGCCTACAGAACCCATTTTCTCTATCTCGCATCCCATGTTATGGTTTTGAGTTTTCATTCCTGTTTTCACTAATTCTTACTGTTTCTGATACACTTTCATGATTTTTGACATGTTCCAATCTTTAGAAAGCAAATTCCTCATTTTCTTGAAAGTTAGGTATTGTAATTACTTTTCCTGCCTTCTGTTCTTGATTCAATTTTTCCTTCGATTTTGTATTTCTGTGATTCCAGTATTGATTTCAGCATCTCAGCATGTTTGTTTAGTGTTTTGAATTATATTGGTATTGAGAATTACCTCTATCCATGCATTTTACAGATGTTGACCCTTGCGTAGAAATTAGGTTTGCTAGAATTAGGCATTTCTTATTTTCTGTGTATTTTGATAAATTCTCTATTTTAGGAGTGCATTAGCATCATATTAGACTTGTCCAAATGATAAAATCATGCATTCATGCATGGCATTGCACCCTGACGCAAAATCTGCACAAAACTAGTTAGGCCAATTTGCTGTCAAAATTGGTCTTGTTTTTTTTTGCTGTCTAATCTGGTTCGGCAAGTGATTTTGAGATTTTGAATTTTTCAGTTTGGTTTAATCATTCATTCTGCATAGTTATACATGTAGAAACTTGTTTAGGTCATTTGCACTGCATAAAACATAGTATAGTTCATTTAAGCATCTTGTTGTACACTTGGTTAAGCATCTTGTCATACACTTGGTGAAACTAGGTTTTCATTTAGGCATAAGTTTAGGTAAATTTAGGACCTAGAATACATTCCATTCATGTTTCTTTAAAGTTCTGCACGTTCATTTATCATATTACTTCATTCCCACATCATTTACATAGAGATTTGAGGATTTTATCTCTTTAAAATCTGTCACATGAACTACTGCAGTGGTATTCTTCTGCTCTAGTGATTTTAGTCTATTTTGATATAATTGCATGATTTTAGAGTAGGTTTTACATTCTTTTTAATTCCCCACTGTTTGTTTAGTTTTTAGGGTGACAATATAACACAAATCAGAGCCTAGTGCTAGGAATCTAAGTATGAGTCTAAATCTCACATTGATCAGAAATGAGAAAGTAGAACACCATATAAGGATAAAGACCCATAAACTCATTACCTTAAGGTTTTGGGTTAAGAGTGATGTCAATGCCTTATGTGGTTGGGCTCAGGTCTCATTGGTGTTGTATTTTCCCAATGAAACCCCCTCCTTATAAACCTAACAAGTGATGTCAGAGCTGATGGTTAAAACCGGCTCAGATGAGTGCAGTATAGTCCTAGTATCGAAAGTCTTCTTGGCAAGGGTCTCAGAGCTGATGGTTAAAACTGACTCAGATGAGTGCAGTATAGTCCTAGTATCGAAAGTCTTCCTGACAAAGGTCCCAAGTAAGGGTTCCAGGTAAGCGTGCCCCGTTAAGTAAAATGGCGGTACAGAAAAGGGAGAAAGTAGAGCACCATATAAGAGGATAAAGACCCATTACCTTAAGAGGTTTTGGATTGAGAGTGGTGTTTTAGATTGAGAGTGGTGTCAATGCCTTATGTGGTTGGGCTCAGGTCTCATTGGTGTTGTATCTCCCCAATGAAACCCCCTCCTTATAAACCTAACAAGTGGTATCAGAGCCGATGGTTAATACCGGCTCAGACGAGTGCAGTACCAGTATGGTCATTGGTGTTGTATCTCCCCAGTGATACCCCTCCTTATAAACCCAACACCTAGAACTAGCATGTATCAAAGCCTATCACAAATCAGAATCTGGAACTAATGATTTTGGTAGAATGGAGTGTGATATTAATGTATGTGCATGTGAGTCTGTCATTTGGATTAACTTCAGAAGTCATAGATGACAAACAAAGAAACTTAAAATAGTGTAAAACTAGACCACTAAAATAGATCATCCCAAATAAAATCATAATCGCGTAAAAGATCCTCATTTTGTTCATATAAAGAGAACCAATGAACCTCACGAACAGAGCAGAAAAAGCAGAGGAACCAAACATAGAGCCAGAGATAAAAGTACGACAAAAGGACAGCTTTTTCAAATTACTTTCGTTTTCAATATAGCTGCAGAAGCCGATACACCTTAGGGGTGGGCATGGATTGGATTTTTAATGATCCAATCCACATCTATTTTAGATCTAAATAATTGGATTAAATTTTTGACCCAAATCCATTTTTTTAGCAAAAGTAGTTTGGATTTTTTTAAAATCCATATCCAAATATTTGGATCAAGATTTAAATCCAATCCAAATATTTGGATAGAGTTCAAAATCCAGAATCCATTTTTTATAAAAGAAATTTAAATTGAATTTTTTAAAACTTGTATCATTAAGGCCTGGATGCCCCGAATGGGCCTGACGACCCGGACAGGCCCAACGACCCGAACGGGCCCGATGACCAAGACGACCCAAACGAGCCTGCCAACCCGAACGGGTTCAACGACTTGGACGAGCCAGACAACCCGGACGACCCGACAACACGAACATGCTGGATGACCCGAATGGGCCCGATGACCCGGACGGACCAGACGACCCGGACAAACTCGTCCAAACAATCGGGCCTAATCGGGTAGTCGGGCACGTTTGAGTCGTCAGGCTCGTCCGGATCGTCGGGCATGTCCGGGTCGTCAGGCCAGTTCAGGTCGTCGGGCCCGTTCGGGTCGTAGGGCTCGTCCAGAACGTCGAGCCCGTTTGGGTCGTAGAGCATGTCCGGGTCGATGCGTTCGTTCGTGTAATCGTGCCATCTGGGTCGTAAGGCCCGTGTAGGTCGTCAGGCTCGTCTGGGTCGTCGGGTCCGTCTGAGTCGTCCGAGTCGTCAGGTCTGCTTGGATTATCGGGCCCATCCGGGTCGTCCGGCTCATTCGTGTCGTCGTGCCCATCCGGGTCGTAAGACCCGTCCGGGTCGCCGGGCCCGTCAGGTCATCCGTCCCATCCGGGTCATTGGGCCCGTCCAGGTCTTTGGGCTTGCCTGACTCGTTCGGGTCTTTGGGCTGCCTGACCTGTTTTCGTCATTGGTCCTGCCTAGTTCGTTCGGGTCTTTTGGTCCGCGTGACCCTGTCGGGTCTTCGGGTCCGCCTGACTCGTTCGGGTCATCAGGCCCGCTTGACCTGTTCGGGTCTTTGGGCCTGCCTGATCCGTTCGGTTCTTCGAGCCCGCTTGACCCATTCGGGTCATTGGGCCCGCTTGGCCCGTTCGGGTCTTCAGGCCCACTTGGCTCATAAGGTCAGTGGGCCCGCTTGCCCCATTCGGATCATCAGGCTCACTTGAATTTTTCGGATCGTTGGGCTCGATTGACTCGTTCGATTTGTCGAGCCCGCCTAGCCCGTTCATATCTTTAGGCCTACCCAACCTCTTATGGTCGTCGGGCCTGCCCGATCCGTATAGGTCGTCGAGCAAAACCTGTCCATGTCTGAATTTAGCATGCTCCATCTCAACCTTTAGTCTAACCCAAGTAAAAATTTAAATTGAAAATTTGGATTGGATTTTTTGGATTATCCATATTTAAAAATCTTGATTTATAAAATGGATATCCAATCCATAAAATATATAAAATGTAGATTAGATTGAAATCCAGATCCATTAAATGGATTTTAAATGGAATGGATTTTTAATAAAATGGATTATAAATGGATTGGATTGGAGCAAAAGTGGATTAGATCAATAAAATTAGATTTTTTGCCCACCCCTAATACACCTACTGAGGTGTGTACTTGCCTTTTGTTTTCTTAATCTTCATCAAATCTTCATTTGTGGTGCAATGGAAATAGCCATGTTATTAATCACACAAAATGGCTTGTTGAGTGTACAGGTGCCAGATTACTTATGTTGCAGAATCACACTCGACATTTTTCATGATCCCGTAATCACTCCAAGTGGGCTTACATATGAGAGAGCAGTGATTCTTGAGCACCTTCAGAAGGTAACCTGATTTTCTTGTTTCTCTTATTGAATGTTTTCCATTTCAATCAACCCCATGTGCAATCGTTCAACTTTCTTAAACAGGTGTGTAAACACAAAAGGCATGTACACACCTCAAGGATATAATTATTTTTGACACCCAATAAATTTTTTAACAAACTTTACATTCATTAATAATATGATTTTTATACTGCTTCATCCTAATTTGAATAACGTCTAGTTCTTATGATACCAATTGTTGTTTTACAGAATTATTTTAGGTAGCAAAACGAAAAAGAGGAAATAAAATTATGAGAAGGAATATACGAGTTGAAATAAAAGTAATCGTTATTATTCTCAATGTATATGGACGGCCAATTACTTATAAAGTTATAATACTTGCAGTTAAAAAAAAATTTAGAGATTCCCAAATTGATTGTTATATTCTCCTTATGTTTTGGAATACATATTTTGACTAAAAAACCAAATTCAACCACTAACAAAGAAAAAGATAAAGTAAATAAAGATGCTACGTGTAGTCTAACAACAAATATTTACCAAGAATCCTTCAAATTCACGTTGGGATTTATATATGATATTGTTTTAGCTTACAATTGATCAAAGGGCGCTTGTTTCACAGTTGTGTGTTTTCAGTAATTATAGTTACGAAGGATTTCACCCATGCTATATCTATAGGGCGAAACTTCAAACAACCAGAGAGAACGAGAGTTTTTAAAGATCTCATCCTATATACCTCTCTTGGAAGATAGCTTAGACTTGTACAGTCCTTCAAATTTATGAGTAGTAGATTCCTGAGACGTCCAATGGATTCGTGTACCTCACGCAAACTTGGACAATCTTTTAGAATGAGTTGTTCAAGACTTGGTAGTCCTGAAAAGTCAGGTGTTTCTATCAGGTACTTGGAGTGACTAAGATTAAGGAATTTTAACCGTTCCAAAACCTGCAAGCATAGTTTTTCAGCCAAAGATTAGGGAAGAAAAAAAAACAATAGTTATAAACAGAACCAATTATACTATTTTTATTGTAATGAATACCAGGTGTTGTTTCGAGAGGAGTTGGAGATGACTATGTTTGAAATCAATTGCAATTACATTTTCCAAATGCCAGTTGTTTGGAATGTATTTATAAGGAAACCCTCGCCAACAAATCCATCTCAGTTGTTTAGAGATGTGCCCATAATCTCCACTAAGTTGTACATGATCAAGTTGTAGCAGTCTTAGTCTCTTCATTTTCTTGAAAGCAAGAGCTTCCAAGGAATCTCTATTGCTGGAATGCAGTTTCAGGGACAATCCCTCTATAGCTTCTGTCCCCTGTGACGGAATATAGCAAAGATAAACAATTGAGAAACCCCTAAATAGGTGTTGATTATTGCTGTTTAATGTTGAGTCTAACAAGTTAACAAAACATGCATTACACTAAAAAAGAAAACACTTTCAAAATCATATAAATAATGTTCTTACGGTATTCTCTTTCAGTACATCTTTTACGTCATTCTGAAACCACAATCGACTCCTTTTCCCTGGTTCGTTTGGGTATAGTTGACTAATAATTTCTCTTCCCATGTCTCGTAACAAAGGATGCATTTCAAGTTTGTTGTTCCTTTCAACTTTTATGAGGCCACGTTCTATGAGAACTGTTATTCCAATATCAGCACATAGTCCACAGCCATTTAATATCTGTGTGACATACTCTCTTTGTTTGCCAATAAAGAAACAACATACATCAAGAAATATATCCTTTTCCATATCACGTAAAGCGTCAAAACTTATTTTTAATACCTTTCGAACTTGATCCGTGGGAATTCTATTTAGGTTCGACAATACCCTTTCCCACTCTTCTTTTGTGATATCACATAAATAGGAACCAAAGAACTGAAGAGCTAGTGGTAGGCCTCCACAATAATCAACTATGTCTCTTGCATGTTCATTCCATTCTTTTCTTGGTTTTGCTTCTCTAAAAGCATGCCAACTTAAAAGCTCAAGGGAATCATTTTTGTTCAAAAGATGCATTTTGTAAACATAATTAACTTTGAGTAGGTTCAGCAAATGAATATCTCTAGTTGTAATGATTATCACAGTTCCTTGACCGAACCATTCACGACTCCGGCATAGGTTTTCTAATTGGGCAAAGTCATTCACATCATCAAGCACAATGAGCAACTTTCTGCGAGAAAGTTCATCGTGGATCATAGCTCTTCCCCTCCCAACGGTTTTCACCTCCAACTTGGATTTTAGGACATCAGAAAGAAGATTTGCTTGCAAATCAACATATCTATAATATTCTGAAGCCCAAGCTTCACGAATATTCTCAATAAAACTCTTACCAATGAATTGATGATAAATTCGATTGTAGATGGCTTTGGCTATGGTTGTTTTACCTGATCCTCCCATTCCCCATATTCCTATCATACACACTTTTGTGGATTGATTTTCAATACATTTAATCACGTCTTCCACCGGAGACTCTAATCCAACAGGATATTGGGTAATTAACAGGTCTTTATAGTCCAGAAATGACTGAACACGACTAACAATTCGCTCTACAAGTTCAGCATCATGCCTTCAAGATGAATGATAATGTGTTAACAAAATTAAATCACAACCTTAACATATGCTTCATTCACTCTCAAACGAAAGAAAGTAGGAAGGATTCATTTGTTTACCTGAAATCTCTGACATCCCAACCAGTGACACCTGTAGCTGTGGTGAGTGCACGGCTCCAATTGGAGAACGCATATTCCAGTAGGTCTGCTGCATAGCTTTTGTGTGCAGCTTCTTCCAAGGCTTTTCCAAAATCATTCTTCTGATGTTGTACATCCAATGGGTCAATCTCGTAAAATACGGGCACAACCATTTGGCCAAAAGTTTGGTGGCATTCAATGATTTTTTCAAGCTCATGAAGACAACAGGTAGATTCAGCATATGACTTGGAGAAAACAATTATTGCAATCTTAGTGCCTCTTATTGCTCGCATCTGCTCTTCTAGCTCCATTCCTTCTTGCAGATTCTCCTGGCTAATAAAAGTTTTGACTTGAGCTTGTAAAAGGGCAGAATGGAGATGAGAAACGAACCTTCTACCGATGTCTTCTCCCCCAAAGTTGATGAACACATCATATATGAATACCGGTTCTGATTTTAAGAAGGATGAAGATGAAGATGAAGATGATGATGAAGAAGAACTAGAAGATGCGAACTCCATCAAAGGAATTGAAGTCAACTCTTCAAAGGTAAAGCAATAATGTTAAAGATATAATATAGTCTCGAAGTGCGTTATGACTTACCCTTTTTTATATTTTCCCTCTTGAACCCACCCTCAGTATGCATACTTCATTTTCTGTAAACTTGGCGTTAAACTTTTAGAAAGAGCTGCAATTATTCACTTTCGATTTCAAAGAACTTTTCTTTATTAAAATATTTACCGTGTTCAATTAATTTTTTTAATGAAATTTTGATATTCTATCAAAATTATTGAAAAGATTTAGAAAAGGAAAAACCTAAATAATATTTAATTAAGATTTTAAAGAAAAACATTAGATCTTGCTTGGAATTCATAGTTTTTCGCTTTCTTTATTCTTTCATTCTAACACAAAATTTTAATGGAAGGTTTACCTCAGGTTTGTTAGATACTTTATATAATTTTTGTTTAAGTTTCTTATGAAGCTGTGTCAAGGAGTTTATCATTTTTTTTAATTACGTGAAGAAACTATCTTTGTTACATAACAAACTACTACCCTAAAAGCCATTTTAAATCAATGAATTGAATTCTCCATTTTCAACCATTGTTAAAATCAATGACTATTTAAAAGCACAATGCAAAGAAACTGAAATCTATTGTGAAAGAATGAATGTATAAACCAAGCAGCAGTACTACACATTATTGAGAAACAGGAGCAGTCTGAACATTAACTTACACTAGTTTCAACAACAAAATTTAATTAAAATAAATGAAACATGATTTAGCATGATATAAGACAATTTATAAATTCTGATGAACTTAGTCGTTGTTCACATTGTTTCTTCTTTATTGATCTTTAAACAAGGAATATGGGAAATCCTAGGCCAGTTCCATCCCTCCATTCCTTTCATAGCTGTCTTGTAACAGAGGATATTCACTTGTGCTATTTACAGAAAGAGAACAAGGGATCAATTCCTTTGTGGTCAAATTTGGAATTAGTTCCTCTTTATAGGTTTGGTCAAACTTAGTCCTCAAACTTTAGAAATACATGAATTTAATCTTTATAATCAAATTTTGTTAAGTTTATTTGTTAACATAAACAATAGATTTTATTCCATAACTCAGCGGATCCTGCTCTGTTCACAAAGAAGAACATCAACTTACGACAAGTCACACATTACCATTTTTTTAATATTTTTCTTTAATATATTGTCCTTTGGCAGGCTCCATTTCCAAATCGTTTGATTCACCACATATCAGATAGACAACTGAGTTCTTGATCACCAATTTGTGACCAAAAGTCACAAAAATCTCCACTTTGTCTCTAGATCCTAAATTTGATATTATGCCTTGCCAATCTTCCTCATTGAAGGAAAATACTGTGTCACGCTTGTGTATCTGGAATGTGCACTTTGTGTAATTCACAATCAAGACACTTGTAAGACATTCGGTTGCATCGATTCCAGGGTTTGATAAATAAACAACACACAAAATCATTCCCTTCGTGTCACAATTCTGAGGCGTAGTGAAAGAGGCAGAATGTCCCTCACCCATATGGGCCAACCAATATGGATAATTGTCATTTGGAAGAGAAACATCACAAGACTCACTGCCTATCAACCCCTGTACCAGCATATCAAAGGCTTAGTCATGTATATACTGTATTAGGATAATTTCATGTTGTCTTAACTAATAGATAAAATGAATGGTGAAGAGTTAGAGAAGGAACCTGAGAAACGCTATTGCTGAGAGTGTTGAGGAATTCATTGTAACATCCAACACCAATCAAAGAAAACCTTAAGTGATCCTTTGAAATTCTTGACTCTATATAATTTAGGTTGTTTTCGACTAGAATTATTTTCAGTTGCTTAGACAGTTGAAATGCCGTGTCACATTGAACCAAAACACTTCTAACATTTGTAAGGCCGCTGTGCAAAGGTGCAAGGTCACGCCAATTATTATTCTCCATATCCATGCTAAACGGACTAATATAAGATTGTGGATTCATTGTTGGTGACATAAAAGATCGAATGAGTGAAGGAAAAATATTATGTGGCATTCTTTCAAATCCACGCAGGGATATATATCCAATGCTTTTTGAGCTTACAATTGAACAAGGCACTTGTTTCACAGCTGTATTTTCTGTAACTAGAATTATCAAGGATTCCATCTGCACTATATCTTCTTCCAATATGTCAATCTTGAAACAACCAGAGAGGATGAAAGTTCTTAAAGATTTCAACTTATATACCTCTTTGGGGAGACTACTTAGATTTGTGCAGTCCTCCAAATTTATCAGCAGAATATTGCAGAGATCTCCAATGGATGGATGTACCATGCACAAACTTGGGCAATCTTTTAGAATGAGCCGTTCAAGACTTGGTAGTCTTGAAAAGTCAGGTGTTTCTCTCAAGTACTTGGAGTGACTAAGATTAAGAAATTTTAATCGCCCTAAAACCTACAGATATAGTTTTTTGACAAAAATAATGCAATTATTAATAATTGGAACCAATTATGCCATTTGTATATGAATTAACCTATGTGTTTTAAAAGAAAAGGGCACTTAACGAATACCTGGGGTTCTTTCCTGAGTGGTTGTTTCCAAACGAGTTGAAGATGACTGTGCTTTAAATCCATTGCAATTACATTTTCCATTTGAAAATTGTTTGGAATGTATTTAGAAGGAAACCCTTTCCAGCAAATCCATCTCAGTTGTTTGGAAAGGTACCCAAAATGTCCAACAAGTTGTACATGATCCAGTTGTAGCAATCTTAATCTCTTCATTTTCTTGAAAGCATGAGCTTCGAAACATTCTCTGTTGGTTGAATGCAGTTGGAGGGACAATCCATGGGTAGCTTTTGTTCCCTATGATGAATATATCAAAGAGATACAATTGAGAAATTTCTCAATATCTGTTGATCATGGATATTTAATGCAGAGTCTAAAATGTTAACATAACATGCATCCCACTAAGAAAGAAAACACTTTCAAAAGAAGTTTCAAAATCATATAAAGAATGTTCTTACGCTCTCTTTTTTCAGGATATCTTTTACATCTTCATGAAACCATAATCGACTCCTTTTATGCGGTTCCTGTGGCCATTCCCGACAAATAATTTCTCTTCCCATGTCTCGTAACAAAGGATGCATTTCAAGTTTGTTGTTCCTTTCAAGTTTTATGAAGTCACGTTCTATGAGAACTGTTATTCCAATATCAGCATGTAGTCCACAGGCATTTAGTATCTCTGTGACATAGCCTCTATCTTTACCAATAAAGAAACAACATACATCAAGAAATATATTCTTTTCCACGTCACCTAAACCGTCAAAACTTATTTTCAATTTCTCTTTAACTTGAGCAAAGGGAATTACTGGTAATTTTGACAATACACTTTTCCATTCTGTCATTGTCCATCCACCAAGGATCTTAAGGGCCAGTGGTAGTCCTCCACAATAAGCAACTATGTTTCTTGCAATTTCATTGAATTCTTTTCTCGGTTTTGCTTCTCTAAAGGCATGCCAACTTAAAAGCTCAAGGGAATCATTTTCGTTCATAGCACCCATTTTATAAATATAATTAACTTTCAGTCGGTTTAGCACGTTAACATCTCTGGTTGTAATGATTATGACAGTTCCTCGACCGAACCATTCGCGATTCCCGCATAGGTTTTCTAGTTGGCCAAACTCATTCACATCATCAAGTACGATGAGCAACTTTTTTCGGCAAAGTTCGGTCTCGATTATAGTTCTTCCCATCTGGTCGCTTGCCACCTCGAACTTGTATTTTAGGACGTCATCAAGAAAATTTTCTTGCAAATCAACATACGTTCTATATAATCGATCCCAAAAGTCTCTAATATTTTCTACAAAACTCTTACCAATGAATAAACGATAAATACGATTATAGATGGCTTTGGCTATGGTAGTTTTACCCGATCCTACCATTCCCCATATCCCTATCATACACACTTTGGTGTCATGATTTTGAATACATCCGATCACCTTTTCCACGTGCGACTCTAATCCAACAGGAAATTGGGTAATAAACAAGTCTTTATAGTCCAGTAATGTCTGCACGCGGCTAACAATTACCTCCACAAGTTCAGCATCATCTCTTCAAGAGGAATGATAATGTGTTACTAAAATTAAATCACAACGTTAAGGTATGCTTCATTCACTCTCAAACGAAAGAAAGTAGGAAGATTCATTTGTTTACCTGAAATCTCTGACATCCCAACCAGTGATACCTGCTGCTTTGGTGAGTGCATGACTCCACCTGGACAACGCATGTTCCAGTTGTTCTCCTGAATAGCTTTTGTGTGCAGCTTCTTCCAACGCTTTTCCAAAATCACCCTTCTGATCACGTACATCCGATGGATCAATCTCGTAAAATATGGGCAGAACTACTTGGCCAAAAGTTTCGAGGCATTGGATGATCTTTTCAAGCTCAAGAAGACAGCATGTAGATTCAGTGTATGTTTTGGAAAAAACGATTATTGCAATCTTAGAGACTGCTATTGCTCCCATGTGTTCTTCCAGCTTCATCCCCTCCGACAGATTCTCCTCCTTAATCAAAGTTTTGACTTGAGCTTGTGAAAGGACAGAATGGAGATGAGAAACCAACTTCTTACCGATTTCTTCTCCCCCAAAGTTGATGAACACATCATATATGAAATGGGGTTCTGATTTTAGAAAGGATGAAGATGATGACGATGTTGAAGAAGAAGCGAACTCCATCCAAGGAATTGAAATCAACTCTTCAAAGGTAAAGCAGTAATGTTAAGATGTCATCTCTTACTGATAAGAAATTTGTGGATATATTTTGCATCAAAATTTATGATTAGTTGACAAATCATAGGTTAATGATGACAAAGTTGAAATACGATAGAGCCTTCAACTTTTCTTTCCTTAGGAAGTAAAAATAGTTGGTGAAAAGATAATAGACTCCATTTATGACTCACCAATAATGGCTCTCCATTAAATTCCATACATGTTTTATATTTTCCTCCTGGACCCACCTCTGTGTGCATACTTCATTTTCTGCCACATTCTCGTTGAATTTAAGACACCTTATGCGCTGCAGTTATTAACTTCAGATTTCAAAAAATAATTCAAATTACATTTTTCCATTAAAAGATTCATCGTATTCAGTTCAGACTTTTAAACATTGGAACAAATTACGATATTCTATCAAAACTACTAAAATGATTTTGAAAAGGACAAACTTAAATAGTATTTTATTAAGCTTTTAAAGAAAAACAATAGATGTTGTGAGGAATTCATAGTTTTTCTCTTTTTATTTTTTTCATTCTTTCACAAAAGGAATGACTGGCACTGAAAATTGGTTTAATTGATCAACCAAAAATATATTTCCAGATGACATTAAATTTTTAATGTTAGGTGATTTTTCTTATAACTTTTGTTTACGTTTCTTGTGTTGTGATGCAGTGCCAAGGAGTTTATCCTTTTTTAATTACGTGAAAGCTATATTAGATGACAAACTGCTACCCTAAAACCATTATTTGAAACCATCAATTCTGCCGCTACTAAATTTTTTCATATTTAATGATATATTTTTTTTTTACAAATTTGTTATAAAATTTAGCAACAAATATTGTTTTTACTATTTTCTCTAAAAATTTTAATTGACAAATAATTTTTTCATAAACAAAATTAAAAAATTTATAAGTATTTTATGTGAAAAATATTTTGTGAAGCATATTTTTACATAATAAGCGGTAGCAATTTCATACATATTATTATTTTAAAAAACAATTTATAAGTATTTGCTAAGAAAAAGTTTTCAAAAAAATAGTTTTGTATTTGCTTTCTCATTTTTACTTTTGTCAATTCTTTTTCCTTTTTAGCATACAATATTGGATTCAAAAATCCTCATAAAGATAGCTGCGATTCGATATTTTATTTGTGTTTTGCTTTGCTATTTGTTGTGCAGCCTCTGTTTTTGTTAATTTATCCAAATGTTTATTTTTTATTTTTACCTTTTTTTTAAGATTATATCTGGACATATTAAGTGAGTATTAATTTATCAGAATTAATTTGAATTTTAACAAAATTAAAATACTTTGTAAGATCATATCTATATTTGAAAAGATTTAACTGAAAACTCAAAATTGAAACAAAACTGAAAACTGTGAATGCAACTTATAAATGTAAATTGAAAAAAAGTGGACATTTTTAAATTATACCAAAAGCAAATAGAACTATTGTAAATAAAGAGAAATGAAATTAAAGTTAATTTCATTTAGTCTTAAATAAAGGGATGAAGCTACTGTACTTGTGCTTATTATGTTGAAACAAAAACAGAGACTTCCCAAAAATATCTAACCGCATCTATCTTTATTTCATAATGCAGTATCTTTGTATGAGGATTTCTTAATGAATTGACAGAAGCAAATACAATAAATAACCCGCCATGGAAGCACAATGTGAAGAGTGAGAAGCGAGGTAAAATAAACATGAATTTTTTAACTATAAGCTATAGTCAGAGAAACAAGGTAAAACGCATTATTGTATTATCTAAGCAGAGATATAACGTGTATCTATATATACATCATCAGAACAAAAAAAAAAAAACTAAAACAGTT